>Ga0208413_1000331_pt1 | contig 37747 bp, 23 predicted proteins | sample AntAceMetag02UKD_FD_184761 | JGI IMG/M metagenome (GOLD analysis project Ga0208413, IMG submission 184761) | Saline lake microbial communities from Ace Lake, Antarctica - Antarctic Ace Lake Metagenome 02UKD (SPAdes) (version 2) | ecosystem: Environmental > Aquatic > Non-marine Saline and...
ATGACATGCTGCCGGTCATTCGAAAAATTCTGGCGACAACCGAAAATTTTGATGTCACTGATACATTTGATGCACAGTATAAACTGCAAGCACTAAAGCGAATCTGTGACCGCGAATTGGATAAAGTGGACTTTGTGGTAACCCCTACAACCCCCTCCTGCTATCTAAGGTCTGAGATCGAAAAAGAACCAATAGCATTAAATTCAAAGCTTGGCACCTACACTAATTTTATGAATTTGCTCGACTATACCGCGACCGCCGTCCCCGTTGGACGATTGAGTTCAGAAGTCAGTTGGGGAGTGACTTTATTTAGTAGAGCCTTTACAGATATACGGCTGCTGAGCTTCTCAGGCGCTCTGCACAGGCAACTCAATCTTCTACTTGGGGCCACACCGTACTTGCTCCCGCCGACGGCGCGGTCTGGCCGTGCCGCTCCGCAAGAATCAGTCGATGTTGTGGTATGTGGCGCTCATCTATCGGGGCAGCCGCTTAACTGGCAGTTACAAGATCGCGGTGCAAAATTCAAAACTAAAACCACAACAAAGCCAGCCTATGCTTTATTTGCACTCCCAGATGGCAAGCGCCCCGCGCTTGTTCCACAGGCAGCTGGGTCCGCTATCGAAGTAGAAGTGTGGCGCATGCCTATGGCAGAGTTTGGCAGTTTTGTCGCCGGCATTCCTTCACCGCTTGGCATAGGCAAGGTGACGCTAGAATCAGGAGAAAGTCTTTCCGGATTTATTTGTGAAGAAGGGGGTATTAGCGATGCAACAGATATTTCACATTTTGGTGGATGGCGCACGTACCTAGCATCTAAATAGTACTCAATAGTATTCTTTGAGTCGCTTTCACACACCAGTGCCCAGCGCTACTTCCTGACGTCATTAGCCCACCGTTATCTGTACAGACCAGCTCTTTGTGCACAGTTTTAGAGCCCCAGATGATTCATTTGAGGGCTTTTGAGCTGAGCGGTTTATGGCTTTTTTGAGTCACTTCTTACATACTTTACGAGGACTCTCGCTACCCTCTCGAAATAAGCTTTAAGCTATTGATAATTATAATAAATAATTATTGACAGCATCGTTTCAAACGCAAGCTCGTTGCAACCAAAGGTGGCGGAGATTTTGCAAGTGTATACGCTACATATTTTAGCAAAAACAAAATTTGGAGCAGTTTAAATGAGCGACCTGACACATGGAGCTGTTGAAGACCTGAAAATTGGGATACCCATCACGCCTAAGCTGTGGACCTTAAACCACGTTGTCTGGGCTAGTGTTCAACCCATTCTGGTACTTGGATCGATGATTCTAGTTGCAGTAATGATTTCCGGTGATTGGGAATACCGGCATCTATTTGGCGCCATAATGATCATTCTACCTACGATACTTTGTATAGTCGCAGAGAGGATATGGACCAAGCGTAAGGATTGGTTGCTCGAGCCCAAAGAGATGGCCGAGGACGCATTTTGGCTGGCCTTCGCCGGCTTGCTTTGGGTTCCACTTTACAGCGATTTCTACGACACCCCGCTCTCGGCCGGTTTTAAGGCAGTTCGCGATCTAGCGCCTTTGCAAATTACTCTGAATCCTTCATCTACTTTAGGAATCCTCGGTACAACGCTTCTAGTGCTGTTGGTATCTAGCTTCGTTTATTATTGGCTTCACCGCGTTCAACACGAATCACTTTTCTTCTGGCGCATGCATGCCACTCATCATCACATCACAAAAATGGGTTGTATGCGCGGTGATCGCACGCACCCGTTAGAGTACATGACCCTGTTTTTGGGTACTCCAGTCGCGCTGGCGCTCCTGGGTGCCAGCGATGGTGTCATGGCCGTGGCTGGCTCTTTTGGTATTTGGAACGGGGTACTTAATCACTCAAATTTGCCGCTCAAGACAATGCCTGTCTACGACTGGATATTTGCCACCGCACCTCAGCATCATGCTCATCATGCGCTAGAACGCAGACAGGCTGACTCCAACTACGGATGTATGATTATTCTTTGGGATCGTGTTTTTGGCACTTACTGCGGCGATGCAGAGGTGGGCCAAATCGGCGCTGGAAAGGCCGTACCGCTTTCAATTAAACAGCAGCTGGCACTAGCGTTTTATTCGGATAAAAAATTAAAGAGCTTGTAACTCTCAAGCTAGTACAGGCAGTCAGTGGCACTTCAGGCCCACCCTATTTTTTCGAGATTCAACGTTGTTAAGAGACGCAAAACTATTAAGAGACATAAGGGAAGTCAATACAGCAGATTTAATATCTAAACTTACATTTAACACTCGTATTTAACGGGGTATCTATGAGCGACCAATCTTTTACTGGCATGGACTCAATTAACGAGTTGAAACTAGTCCCAAAAACCTGAGATAGAAGCAGAATTTTGTGGTCTCTTGCGCAGCCTGTCCTTGTTCTCGGATCTACGGCGCTGGTGGCCACTATGGTGACAGATGAGCAGATGAGCAGGTGAACCATAAACTTTACGCACTCATTATGTTGTTGTTGCCTATCCCCCTGCTCATCGTTGCTGAACGTATTTGGACCAAGCGTGATGACTGGCTGCTAGAATCGAAAGAATTAGCTGAAGATGCTTTCTGGCTTGCCTCTGGGGGGGGCTGCTTTGGGCTCCATTAATCAGCGATTACTACAGGACCCCAATCTCTGAAGGTTTTCGAGCAGTACGTGATGCCGCTCCCTTACAGATAACAATAGAGCCCAACACAGTCTTAGGATTGCTCGCCGCTGCGCTGCTTCTTCGCGTCACCTCAGGTTTTATTTACTACTGGTTGTCCCGTGTTCAGCACGAATCATTGTTTTGGTGGCGCATGCACGCGACTCGTCACTTCATCACCAAAATGGGCTGCATGCGTGGCGCAAGAACCCACCCGCTTGAATATTTCGCTTTAAGTCTTGGTACACCCATTACGCTCGCGCTGCTGGGCGCAAGCGACAGTGTTATCACAGTCTCTGCCGCATTCGGTATGTGCAACGGTAAACTCAACCATGCGAATCTGCCGCTTACTTCCCTGCCGGTTTACGATTGGATTTTCGCTACGGCGCCGCAGCATCAAGCTCACCATGCGATGGATCGAAGGCAAGCTGATTCAAACTACGGGTGTAACATTATATTGTGGGATCGGGTTTTCGGGACTTACTGCGACGATACCGAAGTAGTTCAATGCGGAGCTGGCAAAGGCAAAGCCTTATCTCTCAAAGAGCAATTTGCTCTAGCGTCCTATTCAAATGCGAGATTGAAAGATTTATAGCTGTTTTTAAAGATTATCCCAGGCGGCCCATTCAATGGCCCGTCCTGGGTAAGCAACCTCAGCAAAAGGCCAGCTCATCTCCACCCACTGCTCGGTCCATTCATAAAGCACCTCATCAAAACCCGAATCAAAATCAGCCTTGGTGATCCAAAGCGAAACCTCTGCATCATACCCAGGTTTGCTACTAGGCCTAACATAAACACACCCTATTTCCCGCTCGCCATCGGTGGTAAGCACCGCATAAGCAAATGACTCACGTCGATTGAATCGGCCTTGCTCATTCAACATGTCGTCCATAGCAGCGTCACCAGTGATATTTTCGTGGGGCCAATTTACGCTGCGGGTAAAGGTCTCCTGCAGGTGCTCGATTGATGACATGTACGCTGCAAATCAAGGTCAACTAAATCTGGACCAAGTGGCACCAGCTTGAAGTCGTCCGATTCCACCAGAACTGGTAGCTCGAATTCATCGGGAATAAAAGCTGAACTGGCTTCTGTTTTTTTCGCGGCCATAAACTGCTTATAGCCGTCGGTCATGGCTCTAGCGCACTCGCCGGGCGTTACACGCATGCCGTCTTCGCGTTTGCACGGGCCCTCAATCACCTCAGGTAAGTTAGCCTCAACCCATTCTCTGGCCTCAAAATAAATAGGCTGATCATTGGAACTAGTTTCGACCCCTTTGATGACAGCTCCTTCGAATGTTACGTGGAAGGTATCTGTAACATCAAACCCGGTTTCTAGTGCCACCACCGGATCGTCCTGCACTGTGACCGCGCAGCTGATAGTATCCGCTGATTCACTTGCGCAAGGCGCACGAACCAAGACTTTGTAATTGCCACCTTCGGCCCAAGCTTGGTAATTAAGGATGCTCGCCTGCGACTCGCCAGCCTCACTGAGAAAGGGTTGCAAGCTATTTGCATCAAACGAATAGAATGCATCGATCATCCCTTCGGCGGTTGCGAGGTTTGATGCCAATTGTGCCGCGCTATCCGCTTCGCCGGAACACGCTGAAAAGCCAGCCATGCATAACATGTAAGTTGCGGTTTGTTTTTTGAGTGACTTGTACATAGGAGGCTCTCCAAATTTAGTATGGACCGATTGCAGCGCCATCTAGGTCGCTGCAACCGCCTTGGCTAGGGTCGAGAGTAAAACAATCAAAGGGCTAGATCAGTTTAAGGGATAAGAAGTAAATCAGGGGCTAGTGTTTAGCGCACTGTTTTAACAATCTACTATTTAAATTTTAACGAATAATTAGAGCCATACTTTTTTACTTGATAAACACCTAATCCTTTAGTGATCCCAGCCTTTTAACCTCTAAGGATACAGCAAGACATGTGCCATACGTCTTATAGCAGGTAAACCCATAGTTTTTGCGCAAAGCAGCGCGATATAACGCCCACTCAACCGGCACTAAAACGGTTCTCTTTTTTGGCGATGCACCAAAATAGAAAGCACTTGTTGTGTCATATCAAAGGCAATTACCGGTGCTGGAATAGTAACCCTAACTCAGAACTGTTTTAGTCCAAGTAAATCAACCGAGTACCAAATCAACAAATGAGAATGGCTATACGCAAACTTAAAGTAAATACTTTGAGACGAAGAGTTTATTAGATACCTTAAAAATAAAAGACCGTAGACCGGTAAGACTATCTAACTGATGTAAAAGAAATACCAAGCTAGGTGGATGCATGGGCGTATTCTACACCCCCCACAACTTTGAACTGAATCAGCAAGGAAGCAGCAAACAGAGGTATTGAGCCTTGCACTTAAAATACGCAGGCAGGGAACGGCGTTACTTGAACCGATTGTAGGAGGACCTAAATTATCTAAGAGAGACTCGAACGGCAATAGTGGAAGAAGACGACTACGCCAGTTTTATCTAAAATGCGCAGACACCAGTAGATAGACAAAATTTAAAAAGAGTGGCCGTTTGGCTTTCCTGCCCGGCTGCTTTGTGCTCGTTACAAAAACGGGGCGCTCGATAGAGCGTCCCGTTGACTGGATCGAAACGCGTGGTTGCAGCTCATTTATCTATTCAATAAATCTACTCAAGCCATTAAAGCGATTGATCAGATTTGAAAGTTTACGGCAACAAATCCAAATCGACCACGCGGCCCTGCAGGGCTCGATAAGATGCCTAAGTAAGGAGTCTGATCAAAAGCGTTGTTGAGTCCTCCGTAGATATTAGCTCGCTCGTTAATGTCATAAGAGAAGTTGAAATCATGAACCCTAGAGTCGCCGGTTTGTGATGGATCCACAAACAGAGGATTACCGACGATCTGCTGATTAGAAATTGTAGGCAGCAGTTGGCGATCCTCATAGCGCCCAGCCCAGCTAAGCCTTAAATCGCTTATGGTCCAAGATGCGTTGACATTGTAGATCCATTCCGGGAAGCCAAACTCACCGACGCGAGTTTCAACAACTGAGGAATCGATAGGGTCCTGAAACTCATCGAAATCTAGGAGATGCGTACCCGTAACACCGAAATTGATCGATCCCAACTCGCCTATATCAAAACCGTAGTCAAATGCGAAATCGATACCTGATACTTCAAATGCCCCCAAATTCACCTGACCTGACTGGTGAAAAGTAATAAAGCCTGCGGGGGCTCGCTCGATTAGCGGGCCGAACTGGTTAGAGGTTGACCCTAGATCTACACAGGCCTCAGCGATTCGCTCAGGAGAAAGTGCATCGATGGCTCCTTCAATTTCAGTGTTGTAGTAGTCGATTATAATACGCAGACCATCGACGAACTCAGGCTGGTAAACAATACCTGCCGTAATCGTAGTTGACTCCTCCTGGGCAAGCGATGGATTGCCCCCAGTTACACCTGGAATTCCGGCAGTAATGAAATTGTTCACGTCGTAACCATTAGGGACAAACTGAGCACAGTTGCTCGCGCGGTTTGCTGTGCCTAGGTTGATATTTTGAACCGTACACGGGTCATCCTGAAAGGCGAAAAAGTCAGGCTGCTGTGGTGCAAAAAATGCTGCGATATTAGGTGCGCGAACCGCATCCGAAAACGTTCCACGTACTGTCAGACCATAGCCAGGTGAGTAACGCAGACCAGTCGACCATGCGTCATTGTTTCCCACTGTGCTGTAGTCGGCAAAACGGATAGCGCCAGTCACTTCAAGCAATTCTATACCCGGTACATCCGCAATAAGTGGAACCTGAATCTCAGCGAAATATTCAAACACATCGAAACTTCCTCCCAAGCCTTGCGCGGCGTTGCCGTTAGAACCGTCCCAAGTGTTTTGGGAAAGCTCAAATTCTGACACTACAAAGTTGCTCTCTTCATCGCGGTACTCCAAGCCGCCCGCCCAACCGATAGGGCCTGCTGGCAGTTCGAAAAAGCTTGCGGTTGAACCAAAAAGCGATGCAAAAATGATGTTCTGTTCAAGCTCTGAAGTATCGAGCGTATCGATATAGGCGAAGTCGGCATATTCTTGCGTAGTCGAATTGCGACCAAAAGGATTAAACGGAGCACAACCACTGTTAGCGCCTGGCGTGAAACTTACAAATTCAGTGAAGCGGCCATTGCTAGCAAATGCGGGGGTAGGAAATGTTCCTGCCGCGATTGGAGGCAGCGCAGTTGCATCTAGGCTCGATCGGCAAACGATATCGCCTGATACAGGGTCAACCACTGAGTCCATTGCCGCATAAAAACGGTCTTCAAGGCGGATATTAACGTTATTTGTATCCACTGTTGTCTTGCCGTAGTTATATGAAAGCTCGTACTCAATGCCGCCGGCTATGTCGAATTTGCCCTCGACACCGGCAACAATACGGAACGTCTCACGCTCAACATCGTCCTCTGGCAACACGAGTAAATCGTCGCTATCTCGGCTTGAAGCGAAGCCGTGGAAACTGCCATCGTTTGGATTTGGCGGAATAATACCCAAACCTTGCAGCTCAGTGATCTGCCCCTGCAGAGCTGGGGGAATGTAAGGGTTGTCGTACCCGATCGGAAGGCCGTCGTTGAAGTCGACACCTTGAACCTGCACATTATTCGAATAGGCGTACTTGGATTCCACGAACACGGTCGCGTTGTCGTTGATTTCGAAACTGCCGTTGAGGTTGATGGACCAGCAACCCTGCTCTGGCAATATTGTCTGATTGGTAGAACCTAGGCCATCCTCTACAAACAGGCTTTGACTAACATTCGCTGGTAGACCTGAATTAAATGCACGAGGTGTGCCTGTAAATGGAGAATCGATAACCTGTGCTACCGGGATATTCGTGCCTGGAATAAGAGGTACACCGGTACCCGCTCTAACACCGCTAACTGCATCTGCCACTGCACCAAAAGAATCCTGCGACGCGATGCTAAAGACACCAACCGGACTGGAAATTGGGTTGCCAGTAGGACGGACATAGGCACGCGAAGCGTCCGGATTGATACCGGCGGCGGCAATGGCCGGATTGTTTTGGATGTCATTACCTACAGCTGGGCCTGCGAAGCCTCTATTTCGTTCAAACACGTGAGCGTTGGATAGGCCTTCTATCGCAATGACTGCTTCACCGCGACCTTCAGCAAACTCGAAGCCTCCAGCGGCAGATACATAGTACTCTTCGGTATCCCATCGGCTGGACATGCCTGTTTGCGCGGTAATCTCAATGCCGTCAAAGTCCCCGCCTTCACGGAGTAAGAAGTTAACAACACCCGACACGGCATCAGCGCCGTAAATAGATGACGCACCGCCGGTAAGCGTTTCGACCTGCTTAAGCATTACGCTGGGAATAGAGTTTATGTCAACCGCGGCTGAACCCTGACCGCTAGCCACATGGCGGCGGCCGTTGACAAAAACCAGCGTCCGGTTTGCACCGAGGCCGCGAAGGTCGAGCAGGCCAAGACCGATATCAGAGTCAGTTGTGCCAGCGTCGTTAATTGCCGAAAAATTTGCCGGCAGCGAGTTGTTGAGAGCCGGTGACTCACGCAGTAACTCACCAAGGTCTGCCTGTCCTGCTGTTCGAATGCCGTCGCCACCGATTACTGAAATCGGACTAGCGGCTTAGGTGGCGCTATCTCTTGCAATTCGCGAACCGGTTACTACAACTTCCTCTATCTGATCGTCCTGTGCAGAGGCCACTGGGGAAAAGATTGATATGCTCGCCGTGCCAGCGCACAGGGCAATAAAAAATCGAAGCCCCTTTTTCTGACCAAAATTTTAAATGCGGGTCTTCATTAATGAACTCCAAAGATAAAGTAGTAGAAAAACTAGCCTGCAACACTGCGCACCGGCTCCTATTTTATTTCAGGAGTAAATGCGTAACATCAGAATTGCGAACGTTATTAAACTGTACCGATCAGTATCGGAACAATTACCTGTATGCGACTCTCGGCGCCACTCAGTGCACCTTTATTAGCAATAGTATTTCTCACTTGATAAACATTTAATACGCCAAGCTTTCTGAGATCCAGCAAGATATGCGCCATAAGTCTCGAAGCCCGTAAACCCATAGTCGTGCCAATAGTAGGACGTGTTATGACCACTTAACTGGCACTAAAACGGTTCTCTTTTTTGTTAACGCACCAAAACAATAAAGCCTCATGCTGCCATGCTCTTCAAAATCATCGGTACTGGGATGATAGTTCTAACTCGGGAGGTGCTTTGCTAAAAACCGTTAGATAGATGGATGGATAGACAGATAGATAGATAAACAGGCAGATAGAACACATAAGCACCATTCGAGCATAAGAACCTGGCTACACACCGCTCGGCAAAAAATCAAATGCCACAAATAAGCGCATATTTATTTCCTAGCCTAGGAATAAGCCTATTTTAATTAATTTTTTCAGCACACTTCCCCGCGCAATGAGATTTTGCAAGATCGTATTATTGAATCGCTTGACCAATTGGTTTCGTAAAATACTGAAAAATATTTGAGGGTTTTCTAACCACTGCAGCGGCAGTTTTCAACGAGCGCACCACCACGAAGCACGAGCGGCTGACTTTTCATCTTTGTGAAAAGAAAAAATGAGCAGAGTCTTAGTGCTGTCCTAAATTCAGTTCAGCCGAACGTCGGCTTGGGAGGCGGGGGAAGTCATCTGGGAAAAGGGGAATCTCAAAGCTAATTACTTGACCATTTGATAAATCAACGTACTCTACAGATTCAAATTGTACTTTCAAAAGATGGAGACTACAGATGCGTTTACCGGTAATAGCTGCTGGCATTTCTTGTGTTTTTTGCCTGCCCTTTCAGGCTCTTCAGGCACAAGTTGAGGAGATTACTGTCTCCTTACCAGGCACCGGATCGACTTATTCAGGCCGTCTCTTTGTGGTTTTTACCAAAGACGCACAAGCGGAGCCCAGACTCAGCATTGGTGACGAGGTGGCTCCGCTCAATGCGTCGCCATTTTTCGCGGTTGATGTTGAAGATTGGGGGGGAGAGAACATTGAGTTTAAGCCAAGCGCTGGCTTTCCATTGCAGTCAATCTCACAGCTTGAGCAGGGCGAGTGGCGGGTACAGGCACTTCTCGATCAAAATAATGTGCTTTCTGATCTTGATTCTCCCGGTAATTATTACTCACTGCCGCAGACGCTGCAGATTAGTTCCACTCCCAGCTCGGTGAATTTTAATTTGAGCGAAACTGTTGAGGATGAAGTGCTGCCAAACGATACGCAGCTGTTGAAGTATGTTCGCATCAGGTCTGATTTACTTTCAGAGTTTTATGAAAAGGATATCTTCTTGCGGGCATCGGTCTTGTTACCGTCAGGTTATACCGAAGATTCCGATGAGCGTTATCCAGTTCTGTATCAGGTGGCTGGACTAAACGGGCGCTTCACACGCAGTCAGAGATTGCTCAATGACAGCACTTTTATGGACTACTGGCAGGATGCCTCCACTCCTGCGGCGGTGATCGTTTTTCTTGATGGCGAATCTCCCTATGGTGACTCCTATCAAATGAATAGTGCCGTATCTGGGCCCTACGCCAACGCAAATTTCTTCGAACTCTTTCCTTACCTCGCGCAGCGTTTCCCAATTGATGATGTTCCCACTAGCCGTTTTGTCACTGGCTGTTCTACTGGTGGCTGGGTATCCATGGCGCTGCAAATTCTTTATCCAGACTACTTCAATGGCGCCTATTCTTTGAGCCCGGATTCACCGAGTTTTCGCGCCTTTCAACTAGTAAATCTTTATGAAGATGACAACGCTTTTTTAAGCGCTAGCGGCATGGCTCGCCCGAGCGCACGGGATACCAACGGCGACCCTAGATTTAGCGTTGCCGATGAGGTGCGAATGGAAGCTGTTATGGGCAGTGGCGGTAGCTACGTAACATCTGGCAAGCAATGGGGTGCTTGGAACGCCGTGTACGGCCAACCTGATGACCAAGGCAATCCGGTTCCAGTTTGGAATCAGGAGACCGGCGCGATAAATTCAGCGGTCGCTGACTCGTGGCGTCCTTGGGACTTAGATCTCTATGTCAGAGAAAACTGGCCCAGCATCGGCTCGGATCTCACAGGTAAGCTGCAATTCTGGATGGGAAACATGGACAACTATTACCTGAGCAACGGTCTTCGGTTTCTCGAAGAGACCCTCAACGTTATGGAAGCACCGAGAGCAGACGCACAGTTTAACTGGCGGCCAAATCACGGGCATTGCGGCTTCGGAACACAGGTGCATTACATCGATGTATTGAATGACCTAGCTAAAAGAGCGGCACAACGATAAAGCGCAATCGCCGAGCGAGCTCCACCAATAAAGGGGTCGGAGGCATTTAATTTAAATGCCTCCGACCCCTTTATTACCCGTTTACTCTTCCGAGAATAAATCTTTCTCTTTTCACTCTTACCAGCTAACCACCCTAGTCGGTCGGTCACTCTACATAACTGGGCCTGCGCAGGGCTTCTTACCACACTATTGTTTTAAAGCCTGACTCATAGGTTTTAACGGTCCCAACGACTCAAGAAATCTGACCTTATTGTAGGAAGCGTCAGTGGGTGTAAACTGTACTCCTATGATAATTCGGCCTCCTAACAGCGTCCTTGCAGGCCAGGTGATTCAATGAAAAATAGAATTGACAATAAAACCAACAAAAGCCGTATCCATTTCTGGGATCGTTGCTTCTTTAAGCGGGACTTCTTCTTAACAGATCAATATGAGCGTCCCTCAATACATCGTTTATCAGTGACAATCGTAATAGCCGGCGATAAACCCTTTTCTATTCGAGACGAGAATAATCAGCAAAAGTATTATCAAGGAATCATCCTAGGACCAAGCATGAATAACAGCACCGTCCATGTTATCGATTCGGAAACCACGAGCTTCGATGCTTTTATTACAACACCGGCCTATTGGAACTTAATGAGCACATTAAATGGGAAACAGGCCCGATCGTTCACCCCGACAGAACTACTAAATACACAGAACCTGTGTCGTGAGAACTTTTATAAAGAATTAAATCAAGAAGAAGTAACCTCTTTGTTCGAATCAGTAGTTAATGCCCTGTGCGACAGAAATTTTACTAAAAAAATAGACCCACGAATTAAAGAAGTGTGCCAACTCGTTGAAGAATACCCTGCCGATGAAATATCAATCAACTTCCTTGCCGGAAAAATAAATCTTTCCGAATCTCGGTTAAGAGCGCTCTTCAAGCAAGAAATGCAATGTGTGCTTTCGCTTTATATCCGTAATGTTGCTGTCTGGAAGACGCTCCCAATGTTGGCCCAGGGCTTAAATTTCACCCAAGCAGCCCACGAGGCAGGATTTCACGACCTCTCCCACTACAGCCGCGCAGTTGCTGGATTCACCGGTGGGTCGCCAAGCGATATCCACAGTGAAGAATTTAGCCTTACCTTTGGTTTTGACACCAAGTAGCCTGGACCTTTTAACGCCTTTTAACGCCCGAGGCAGCCCTCATTTGACGTTAGCAGCATTGTGCATGTCAATCGCGTCGTACAAGCCAGAAAGCTTGTCTTTTTCTATACTGAGGCCATACATTTCAGCTTACCTGTCACTTGAGCAGCCAATTTAAAGAGATCTACCATGAAATTAGCCATTCTCAATAAGTTCAGCCCCTTTCAAAAAAAGTCATGCATCGGACGCAGTACCATGTCTATTCTGCTAGGCTCAGCGCTTGTCTTCGTCGGAAGTGCCTATTCCGACCGCGAAGATCTGTCACTTTCCTTTCATGGCTTCGATTCTGAAGCTTACTCCGACGCAGGACAGGCTGGTTTAAAACAAATACTTTCAGGAAAAATGTTTGACTTAGAACTACCCATGAGCGGGCTCTATTTCCAGCAAGCCATCGCTGCCAGCAAGGCGGATGAGCTTGGCTACGACCCCACATCGGCAGCAGGCAAGTATTACAGCGAAGGCTCACTGCCTTCATTCGATGCAGATGCCGACTCAGCCTTAGATCTTGGCCTTTCCCCCTTCGAGCGCGATGGCAAAGAATATGCAAGCCTGAACTGTTTCGCCTGTCATGCCGGAGTGGTTAATGGTGTCGTGGTAGCGGGACTTGCCAGTAACAGCACTGTTCAACGATCAACGCCGTTAACCGACGTTCGCGGAGAAGTGGTTCGTGGTGATAACTTTGGCCAGTATGCGGTTTGGAATTTGGCAGCAAGCATCGCTAATCCAGAAGAAACCGGATTGCTTACCTCCGCTGAAGAAACAGAACTCACCGAGGTTATGAAGAATACACAGCGGCCTCCAGTGCAGGCAATGCCTTGGTGGACGATGAAATACAAAGTGCGAGACTACTGGTACGGAGATGGAGGCCCCCATGATGCGGCGCATTTTTCCCTGAATTTCAGCATAGGAAACGAAGAGATCAACGAACATCACACAGAGCATGTGGCGATGACGGCCAGAGCGTTGGCTTTTGCAAGAGAAACCCAATCACCGGTTTATCCAGAAAAACTTGACGCTTCATTGGTTCAGACCGGAGAAGAGATTTTTCATGGCAAGCGCGAACCTGAAGATCGATCAACCTTTTTAGCTTGCTTCCAGTGCCATGGAGAATACACCAAGAAAACCTCAGCATTGGACTACAGCATGCCGGGCTCTTGGATCGTTAATTACAGCGGATCTGAACTGCTCAGAAATGTGGGTACAGACCCTAGCTACAGTGAAGTTATCGAAGACTTTGCCCCGATCGTCGCACACCTAGACAAACTCGCTGTCTACTATGACGCTCAAGGCACACCTGAGTTAACTCCGGTCGATAGGCCTCTAAAAGGGATCGGCTACATTCCACCGCCTTTGGTAGGTGTTTGGACAACAGCGCCTTATTTTCACAATGGTTCTGTACCGACTATAGAGGCCGTATTAAACTCCAAACTGCGCCCGGAAATTTGGGACCGCGATAAAAGCCCGCACGCCTATGATATGGAAAGTGTAGGGCTCGAGTATATGGCTCTGACCAAAGCACAATATGCAGACTTGGCAGCAACTGCTGCAGCGGCTCCGGATAAGAGCCAAGCCAAAGTCGATATGGGCTTTATTTACGACACCAATAACTTCGGCAGAGGCAAGATGGGCCACACTTGGGGAGATTCCTTAAGTGACTATGAACGCATGGCCGTGATCGAGTTTTTGAAAAGTCTGTCCGGTCCAGATATGCCTCCCGTATCCACAGGGCAACAGCAAGCGAATCTTTGATTTCAGAGAGTTAAGATTGGGGACTGGCGCCAGCCTTCCCCTCTACTTTTGAAGCTAGCTTTTCGAATGACCCAATTTTGGAACAAAAATCCTGCATCAAAGCATTGCATCAAAGGGGCCGGAGTAACAATACAGTGTTGCCGAACATGCAAACCGAAACGCTCAGCCATGGATGGGTTTTCGCCCCAGCGAGCAGAATTCTATCCCAGTGAATCTGCCTCTCCGAATTTTAAAACGCGTTTCTTGGCTTTGGCCATGGTCATAGCCATCTAGGATTGACTTAGGCTGCTGCTACCGGCGCTATGTTGGTCGCATATGCACAGGAGTTGCCCATTGCCACTGAAGCGTATCGAATAGACCGGCGCTGGTAGGGTGGTAAGAAACTGCGATATTAGCTTATTGAAGTGGATGCCCGAGCCCTATTAATCTAAATTGCTGCAGTATTTCCCGTGACAGATCCTCACAATCAATCCTATTCAGCTCGTTAGCCACAAATGTAATAGAATGCTCGCGAGATATCCACTGGCAATGACCGGCGTCCACTTGAGATGCCCGAAGAAAGTATACACGCCCCGCGCTTGACCCATCAAAGCGACACCCGCGGCTGACCCTATCGATAGCAGACTGCCGCCTACGCCTGCGGTGAGGGTGACTAACAGCCATTGGGATTCGTCCATCATTGGGTTCATCTGCAACACAGCAACCATAACTGGAATGTTATCAACCACCGCTGACATCAGACCCACTAGGATGTTTGCAGTTGTGGGGCCCAGATCGCCGTACATCCAACTGCTGAACTCTGATAGGTAGCCAATAAATCCGAGACCGCCAACGCACATGATGACCCCGAAAAAGAAAAGTAGAGTATCCCACTCTGCGTTGTGAATTCCTTTTAGACTGTCAAAGGCTGCCACGTCCTCGATATGCGCGTGTTCGGTAGAATCGTTGGGGTGTGGTAAGTGAGTTATTTTTAAATAGTATCCATAGAGGTTCAGATAACCAAGGCCGGTCATCATCCCTAGGAACGGAGGCAGATGCAGAAAATTATGAAAGCTAACGGCTGTTACTATCGTGAGGAAAAACAGCGCGATGATGGGTAAAGCTCCGCGCTTGACGCGAATGGTTTCGTTTTCGGACTTAGGGAATTCGTTGGGCACTGCAAAATACAAGATAACAGCAGGCACTGCATAGTTTACGACGGACGGAAAAAACAGCACGAAGAAGCCGGTAAAATCAACCGTGCCAGACTGCCACACCATCAAGGTAGTGATGTCGCCAAAGGGTGAGAACGCGCCGCCGGCATTTGCTGCGACGACAATGTTGATACAGCCGAGGCTGACGAATTTCGGGTTGTCTTTACCTACAGCAATGACCACAGCAGAGATGACCAATGCGGTGGTGAGATTATCGATCACCGGAGACAGGAAAAAACTGATCAGGCCAGTAATCACAAAAAGACGTCTAAAACTGTAGCCTCTGGATATTAACCAGACGCGTAAGCCTTCGAACACGCGTCTCTCTTTCATGGCGTTGACGTAAGCCATGGCGACTAGCAAAAACATAAATAGCTCGCCGAACTCGACCACAAATTCCCCCACGGCTTCTTCCGCTGCGTGATCAATGTTGGCCTGTGCGTAGACCAGTCCGATCATTGCCCATATTAAGCCTGCAGCCAAAATAACAGGTTTAGATTTTCTTAAGTGAGTAAATTCTTCGGCGGCGACAAGCACGTAGGCAATGGTGAAAACACCGAGGGAGGTATAGCCGACCCAACTGCGTGTAAGTAACAAAAAACTCTCTGCCGCATCAACGGCAGCAAATGCTGATAAGGACAGTGTCAGCATAACTAGACTGCAACTGAATAGGACATATCGATTCATTGTAGTTTTCTCTTGAGCCAATTTTCGCAGCCGGACATCCGCTTTGAATATTGGGCTGCGAGTACAAGCTTTTCATCCACTATGCGCCTAGTGGATGAAGTTACCAATCTATTTTTATCTAGGTCTCAGCTGCGCGATTGACATTAATTAGAATGGTATATAGAGAAGAGCGCCAGCCAGGCATGAGGTGCGTGGAATAATGAGTCCAATGACCATGGAGTACAGTCGCTGGAACAGCCGTGATTGTGTTTGCTGGCAGCAGTAAGACGAGGCAGTTTAAGGGCGATTGCAAAGATCAAGGTTAGGGGCGTACAACGGCGTTACCAAGAAAGTAAAGCTAGGCCTCAAGTTTCTCTGACTCCTTTGACTCAGAACCGATTATTATGGCTGGAATTACACCAATCCAAGCCCCGTTAAATTGGCTTACTTAGCGCTCTTAATTCTTCCTGGGTATGTTAAAATCTGGCAACTTATTTAGACATTATCCAGCGCCCGCTTCTTTTATTCAGACCTCACGTTCAAAAGACAAAGGGAGATCACGATGAGTCTGCTTTCCGCTCGAACAATAAGCACCGCCGGATTAACTTTTTTAATTGCCTGTAGTTCACCTGATGACGCCGGCTCGGAGATTATGATGACCGAAGAACTTGCTCAAGTGGCCAATACTGTTGCTGCAGAGCCCGACATGGCTGCCGATGAAGATCCGTTTATCTGGTTAGAGGAGGTAGAAGGCTCTGAAGCTCTGGCTTGGGCCGAGCAGCAAAATAATTTATCGATACCTCGTCTGCAAGGTGATCCACGGTTCACTGAAATTCGAGCTGAAATCGAGGCGATTCTTACCTCAGATGACCGCATACCCTCTGGTTCGCTGGTAGACGGCAGTGTTTTTAATTTCTGGCAGGATGCAGATCATGTGCGAGGTATTCTGCGCAAGACTAGCCTCAAAAGCTACGCAGGAGATTCTCCAACGTGGGAGACGGTGCTCGACATCGATGCTTTGGCCACTCTCGAGAATGCCAACTGGGTCTACAAGGGCAAAACCTGCCTACCCTCCAATTCTGATCGCTGCCTTATTCGCCTCAGTGACGGCGGCAAAGATGCAGTGGTTGTTCGCGAGTTTGATCTAGCAGCAAAAAGCTTTGTTGATGGTGGCTTCTATGTCGAAGAAGCAAAAACCAATGTGGGCTGGCTTGACTCTAACACGCTTATCGTCGGTACTGATTTTGGCGAAGGCTCGTTAACAACTTCCGGCTACGCTCGTTCACTGCGTTTATGGCGACGAGGTTCAGCGCTGGCAGATGCCGAGCGGCTGATAGAGGTGGGAAATGAGGATATGGTTGTGTCCCCTGTTACTGTCAATGTTGATGGCGAAGAGCTAAGTTTTGTCATACGCCGGCCCGATTTCTATACCGAGGAAAGCTGGCTGGTAACCAAACCGGGAACACTAGCGAAACTGCCACTGCCTATGGATGCCAACATGCAGGGTGTGCTGGGGGAGCAAGCGTTAATTCTGCTGCGCTCGGACTGGCAGCAGGAAGACGGAACAGTTTTTTCGGCAGGCAGCTTGGTGTCGATGAATCTGCAGATGAGCATCAGCGCTCAATCACCGGTTGATTTACGTACGGTGTTGGATCCGGAAACTAATGACCAGCTGGATGCAATCAGTAGCGTTGCCACTAGTCGCGATGCAGTTTATGTCACCGTGCTAAAAGACGTCGCGGGTTCTTTGCTCAGAGCTACTGCCAGTGAGGCAGGCTGGGAAATAACTGACATAGAGTTACCTGCCAACGGCGCCATCCAAATTGTGTCTGCTGATGACTACAGCGATACCTTGCTTGTTAATTATGAGAGTTTCTTGGTGCCGGATACTTTATTTGTAATCGAAGGGGACTCGTCGCCGCGGCCAATCAAGGCACTACAGCCCCGTTTCGAAGCCGGCGACTATGTCACCGAACAGCATTTTGCCGTCAGTGCCGACGGCACACGGATACCCTATTTTGTGGTTCGCCGCGCCGACACAGTGATGGACGGCAGCACGCCGGTAGAGATGACAGCCTACGGAGGCTTTGAACTTTCCCTCACGCCGACCTATCTAAGCGCATTGGATCAGGCATGGCTTACTCGCGGCGGCGCCTATGTGCTAGCCAATATTCGCGGTGGTGGTGAATATGGTCCCAAATGGCATCAAGCAGCCCTGTTGGAAAACCGGCAGCGGGTGTTCGATGATTTCATTGCGGTGGCAGAGGATATTATTGATTCTGGTTTAACCAGCTCCGAACGATTAGGTATTCGCGGAGGCAGTAACGGGGGGCTTCTAGTGACTGCGGTAATGGTGCAGCGACCTGAACTATACAAGGCGATAATCAGTGCGGTACCCCTTATCGATATGCTTAGGTATCACAAGCTATTGGCGGGGGCGAGTTGGATGGCGGAATACGGCAACCCCGATATTGCTGAGCACCGTGCATTTATATCCGAATATTCACCTTACCAGTTAGTCTCAGCCAATGAGGAATACCCGGAGATATTTCTGTGGACTAACCCCAAAGACGATCGAGTGCATCCAGGCCATGCCCGGAAGATGGCGGCGCGAATGCTTGAGCAAGGACATGATTTAATCTATTTCGAAAGCCCAGAAGGTGGCCATGGCGGCGGAGCAAACTTGAATCAACTGGCGGTCACAAATGCTATGCAGGTTGTTTATTTTTTACAACAGTTAGTTGATTAGACATTAGGGAGTCGAATAAAAATGCAGTCCTGTATTTTTACTCTGCCCCCTAATCTCTGGCCCCATTTACGGGGCTCTATCACTCGTCGATGTATCTTACTTCGAGTCGTTTCAATAGATAAATAGAAACCAATATTGCTAAGACGCTGAGCCCGGTCATGCCGACTATAGAAACCCACAGCGGCGGCGATGAGACGATGATTGCAAAAGGGCCTTCATCCAGCGGGATAGGCAAAAGCCCTTTGAGGTAGTGCATAATGCTGAAGAGTTTAAGCGCAGGGGGCAGGATAAAGTGAATAGTTTCCCAGCCTGCAATTAGCACAATCGGTATAAACGGGTTACGCATTAGTATGCCCGTGGCCATGAAGATAGAGCCGTAGCCCAGGCAGGCTAAAAGGGTGATGCCCACGTATTGCCCCAATTGCTGCAAGGCGATACCGTTGGATAAATCGGAGATCAGCTGCTCCAACCCATAGGGTAAATACAGCAGCAGGAAACTGATAACGCTGCTGAGAGAAAATAGGATGAAGGCACTGCTCAGCCCAGCAAAATATTTTGCAATGACCAATACTTCCCGGCGCACTGGGGTGAGCAAGTAGTAATGGATGCTCCTATCAAGAATTTCACCGCGGAATAAGTTTGTGAAAATAGCAGCACAGCCGAAGAAGATTACTCCACTCAAACCTAAAGCAGAAAAAATAAAGCCAAATATTTCGCGGGCATTTTCTATCGATTTAAAACTGGGCTCACCTTCGTTTATCGATTCGAGAGCGGCCATCGAAAAAACCACGATGGGCAACAAGGCCAGGGCATAGCTACTTAGTGCGCGCTTGGAAAACAATGCCTTGCCGAATTCAATTTTAAATATGGCCAGCACCTGACGAATCCACAGGTTTAAACCTGGCTCAAGGCGCGGGGTCAGGGCAGAGTCAAAGCGAGGGGCGTTGGCAGTGCCCGGTGTGAAATCCATCTCGGTCATGTAGTTACCTGCGTCTCGACGATGAGGTGTTGGTAGACCGCTTCCACAGTTTCGTCCGCGGCTCCTATGGCTTCAATTGACCAGCCTTGGTTAATTACCTGCTGATTGAAGCTTAAGAAAAAAGCATCGGCATCGCTAGAGCGCACGAATAAACCCTGGCCATCGTAATGCAGCTGCGCTTCTACTACATGCTCAAGATCAAACACCTTAGCAGCGATTTTTTTAGCATCGCCGCTGCGAATGAAAATTCGCATGGGTTCGCCCGTTTCACTTTGTATATTGTTAAGGTCACCCTCTGCCACCAAATAACCACTGTTAAGCAACACCACGCGATCGGAGATCAAGTCAACTTCGTGAAGTATCTGACTGGAGATCAGCACAATCTTGCCTGAATCAGCAAACTCTTGAAACAGAGCAATAATTTGAGCGCGGGCCATAGGGTCTAGGCCGTTAAGAGGTTCATCGAGGATCAGCACGTCGGGTTTATGGGCGATAGCCTGAGCCAGTTTTATACGCTGGCGCATGCCTTTGCTGTAGGCTTCCACAGGCCGCATAGCCGCCTCCATCAAATCTACCTGCTGCAAGACTTGTAAGGTTAGAGCTTTGGCTGTCGCCTTGTTATAGCCGTGAATAAGCAAAGTATTGCGAATAAAGTCGTAGCCATTAATGCCCACTGGGAAGAAGTCGTATTGGGTGCAATAGCCCAGCTGGCCGTAAAAAGATTCTGGGTTGGAGGCCGACACTCCAAGTACTTCCAGAGTGCCTCGGGTGGGCTTTACTATGCCAGCCAGTAGATTCATCAAGGTTGACTTGCCAGAGCCGTTAGGGCCAACCAAGCCAGTTATGCCTGCCTCTATAGTCAGGTTAATACGGTTCACCCCAAGCACGTCGCCGTAGAATTTGGAGAGATCATGCAGGGCAATACCAGCGGCAGCTTTCATCTTAGCGGTTTCTGCCTGATTCATTTGGCGCGCCTCATGACGCGGCTTTCATGATCTAGTTTGCTAACGTCATTTTCATGAGCGGGTCTCATGATACGACCTGAAAGGCGCGAATCCGCCGAGTAAGAAGAATCAAACACGCGACACAGAAAACAAGAAATTGTAAAAGAGCCACCTGCACGGGTAAATCAGGCACTGGCACGTCAGATGAAAAAGCTATCAGAGCGCTGTCCGCGTTGTAGGTAGAGATCATCACTAGTTGAAGCGCTGAGTTTAAATCGATTAAATAACCGCCCACACCGCCGAAGATCTCTCTGATTACTTGAGCTAAGATAGAGGTGACCACAATCACGCCGAAGAAAAACATGCGAGCCACGGCCTTCCATTTAACGAAAGCTGAGATCGCAAAAGCCAGCAGCGTGAGAGAGATAATCCAAGTGAGTGAAGTGATGATAGACGCAAACGGGATATGCCAATTTGCAAGCATCCAGCCATCGCCTGCAAGAAACGACTGCACAAAAAATAGCAGCAACCCTGGCACCCAGCTGATCAGAGAGCCAAGCACAATCAACACTAACATCTTGCCACCAATGTAATTGGCCTTGGTGATCGACCGAGAAAGAATTAGGGGCATAGCATTGTTTCTTAGATCCGGCGAGATCATAGTCGGCCCGATAGCCAGCACCAGAAAAAACAGCAGAAAGTTTTGCGGCATCTGCATTATTATAGCCACAAGACTGCCATCAATTTCTGAGAGCTCACCTAAGACAACATCCATCTGTAATAGCAACTCGAAGTTGTGATAAATATAAAGCGCGCAGATCAAAAACAGCGGAAATAAAAGACAAACAAAAAGAAAGCCAACAAAGGCGCGAGATCTCAAAACGTCGGCCAAAGCGTAGCGATAGATCACCAGGGTTCGGTCTAAGTTGTTAGATAGCGGCCCGCTATAGCCTTGATAGGCTTTTTGAAAGATAGCCATCTAGTCTGCATCCTTCTTTTCAGATTCTAATTCGATGTCATTTATGTTTGCGTGCGAGTCCCCATCCATAGCTCGAAGAAAAATATCTTCCAGCGAATCCCGTTTGTAATCCAAATTACGGATTTGCACTGACAATTTGTTAGCCAGTTGGTAAAGCTGGCTGATTTCTACGCCGTCAGGAGTTATGACTTTTAGGCGGCGCCGGTTAGGTGAAGCAACCTGGCAGCCGAGCTCGCGCAGGCCATCAACGAAGCCATCTTGATCGCCACGAATTTGCAGTAGCAAAAACTTTCGATTACTGCGGCGCTCCTCGTCAAGGTTGCAGTACTTAGCAATCTTGCCCGCCTTCAATACCAAGACTTCATCGCAGACCGATTCGATATCTTGTAATAGATGAGATGCGATGACGATATGGGTGTCACCAGAATCGCGTATCTCGCGAATCAGTTGCAACATGCGCGCGCGTGCCGGTGGGTCGAGGCCGTTGGTTGGCTCATCCAGATAAAGTAGCTTTGGTCCGTGCACAATCGCCTGTGCCAACTTGGCTAACTGCTTCATGCCTAAAGAATAAGAATCTATGCTGCGATACCGAGCTTCGCCCAAGCCTACATAAAAGAAAACTTCATGAGCTCGCTCAAGTGCGACCTTAGGGCTTAAACCTGAAAGCTCCGCCATCATGCGCACAAAGCGTATACCTGTCATTCCTGCAATAAAACAATCCCGCTCTGGCATATAGCCAACCATGCCGCGAACAGACCGGCGTTTGACACTCATGTCATGGCCGAGAATTGTGGCTTTGCCTGAGGTGGGCTGATTAAAACCCAACAGAGTATTTAACAGAGTGGTTTTGCCAGCACCGTTTGGGCCCAGCAGACCAATACAGCGGCCGTGCATGGAGGCAGACAGATGATCTAATACTGGCCTGTCGTAGCTGACACAAAGTTCATCTAATTCGATTACTGGTGTTTGGGCTGGTGTTTGGGCTGGTGTTTGAATTTGAGGTTGAGCTGAGGATCGATAGCTAACAGGGTTTTTTTCAGCTCTTTTTTGCGCAGCGGCACTGTCTGTTGCGCCGCTGTTTGATATGTCAGAGGTGCAACATTGGTCCACGTTGCCAGCCGGCTCATCTGCTATCTCAGGCACAGCAGAAATGGGGGCGCCGCTGCTTGTGGCGCTCCCACTGTTTTCAGTGCTGATGGTGTCGGTTGTCAAAATCTATTCCAGTATCTTTTGTTTAGTTCTTCTTTAGCCTAAGACTAAACCTTTTGGTAAATATGAACAAAAGGATGCAGTTAATTAACCGCATCCTTTTGTTCGGCGAAAGATTTCAACAAAGGTTGCAGATTAATCAGCTGCGACAGCATTTGAGTAGGCAGCTGTGCACTTCCGCTGTGGGCAAAGTGGATGGCATCCGGCAGTGCTAACAAACTGGTCATCGATGCAGCAATATCAGTATCGAGAGAGGCAACGACAGCTGCTTGTTCCTCACTTAAGTTCGAAGGCAATGCTTGCATTACATCGCTAAACAGTTCACCCATACGGTTGAAGAACACCGCAGAGAAATCAAGATAGCCATCTCGTGATAATAGCTCACGGAACTCAGCGTCAGTTTGCAGACCAGAGCCAGATTCATAGAATCCGATAGCTCGGTTAATCAGCGCCTCATTCGGCCCTGCCACCAAGTAGCCGTCTACGTAGGCATAATGAAACGAGGCTGACTCAAAACCAAAGTCTATCTCGTTATCGCCGCCACCAAACTGAAAGTCAGCATCGAATTGAACCGCGTAGCCACTGTAGCCCGCCACCTCGTTAACGGTCAATTCGATAGAAGAGTCCAAGCCTTCGGCAGCCGCATACTCATTGTACCGGGCAACTGACCATTCAATGCTTTCTTGCAGCGCGGTTTCATCATAGGCCTCGACAACAGCTTTCCAGGCGGGTGTTGGCAAGGCTGGGCCATCTAGGCCGAAAGCAAATTCGCCACCAAGAATCCCGATAACGTTATAAAACAATTCTAGCTCTGCCTGAGCATCACCCCCTTCAGGGAGCTTGATGGGGCCAAACTCTTCGACTATGGCAAGAGGTTCCTTGATCAACATAGCCGCCGCAAAAGTGGTATCGGTAGAGAAGAACTCCAGCGATCCCATGGGGCCAGGGTTGCCTAGCCAAGCCATTGCGCCTTCGCGTTCACTGCTGAAAAACAAGTCCGCGGTAATGGTCGTGTTGCCATTTTGGCGTTGATGCTGGGCAATCAGATATTCTGCATTGTGCAATCCTGCTTGCGTAAGACCTTCGCTTAGCTCCGCCGACGACTCAGGAGAGGAGAACAGCTGAGGAATGTCCACGGCGCCGACAAGTTCAGTGCCCTGATCGTAAGAGTTCTGCAAAAGCTTGTGTAGTTGAGTTTCCACAAAGGCGCTGCTGCCAGTTGTCATGATCTCTTGCATGTCTTGCAGCGTTTTTGCACCGATGGATGCGACCAGCAAGTCGTCAATCAATAAAATAGATAGCTGGTTTGGCATTGCATCGGCTGCATCATCGATAATCACAACTTCAAAGTCTGTTTCTACGCCTTCGGCGGCAAGCACATCGGCTAAGCGCTTAACCTGATCGTCGAATGCCGCTCTAAAAGCATTGGCATCCACTTCCGAAAGAACGATTGGCACCAGGTCCATTTTGCCGGCTTGGCTTTGGGTCTGAGAGAGAGCGAAAACAGTCTCGTCTCCTAAGGTAGAGCCTATTTGACCAAGCCATGACATCACCTCGTCTAGGTATTGAGCTTCGGAGTCTGATTCAAATTCTGCCCAAGCATCGCCTAAAAGCTGATTGCCCTGCAGGCGAGCGCGAATTACTTCATACACCTCGGCTACCTTCTCCGGCGCATTGGGCACAGCCACATACAAGGCAGTGTTTTCTGGCACTAAGTCCAATAGACGGGTTGAATAGCGTGGCTGAGTGTCCAGCGCGGCGGCTAAATCCTGCTGCAGAGCGGCGACTTCCTGAACCATGGCGATATACAGATCCGCATCCTGACTCCAAGAGATTTCGTCGGCGACGCTAAGCGCGAAGGATTCAATGTTAGGTTTTAAGCGGGAATCCATAATCTGGCCGGGCTCCACGCTAGTGGTGTCTCCCTGCAAGAGCACGTTTACCGATCCCTCTATAACGGCCACCCGAGAGCCCTTGGCGCCGTGAGCGACTTCAAAAATGGTGCCTGTTACCGAGACCATAAATTCATCGGTGAACACGTCCAAGGTGCCAGAACCCTGAGGTGAGGCAGCAACTAATATGCGGCCACGAGACACATCAATTCGGTTGCCCGAACTGCGACGAGTCATGCTTAGCTCGGAGCGCTCATCCACTTCAATCTGTGAGCCATCATCCAAAGTGATTAAGGCTGAACTGCCGCTAGCTGAGCGAATGCGCTGACGACCATTAATCCAGGTGCCCGATGTTAACGCTTGCAAACGGCCATCGACTAGCTGATAAAGCTGGCCATCAATTTCGTCAACTTGTGCTAACCGAGTCTGATCAAAAGAAGGCAGGTCGGGCAAAGTGACAAAGAGGGTAATTGCTATGGCCGCCAAAGTGGCCGCAGAGGCAAACCAGCGCAGCTTGCTAGTTTTTGGCGCATCACCCAGGCCAGTCGGCGCATGGCTATTACCGCCGCGAGCCTCGTTGAGCGCTCGCCTAAGAGGAATAGACTGCCGGCTTTCTTCTTCAAACAGCATGGCTTGCTGAGCGTTAAGCTGCTTGGCCAAATAGGCTGGAATCGCCGCAATGTAGTCATCTATAGAATCCCAGTTATTGCTCTTTGCAGGCTCTTTGGTCACAGCTGCGTCCATTACAACCCCCTGCGGGGCTCGATGACTTGTAATTGCAGCCCGAGCGCGTTCACGGGCCTGAATAAGGTCAGCAGCACAAGGCGCATCGGCTTTTATAGCGGCGATGGCCTCTTCAAGAATGTCTGGTGTGGATATGTTGTCTTTCATCGGTTATCTCCTTCTAGTTCACCTAGAGTGTGTTGGAGTTGGGCGCGGGCCTTGTGAAAGGCAACCGCAACGCCATTGGCTGATATACCCAGCACGACGGCTATCTGGCTATTGCTGAAATTTTCAAACATGCGCAAAGCAAAAACCTCAGCAGCACGTTGATCCAAATCTAGCAGCGCTGTGCGCAGAAGAAGACGTTGCTCGGCTTGGCGGACGTCACCATCGGCAGCACCATGAGTAGAGGGGAGTAGTTCTTCATTGAGCAACTCGCTCGGAGCGCGGCGCCGAGAGCGCAGCAAATCGAGACTGGCATTAATTGCCGATTTACAAAGATAGGCACCGGTGCGCTCTGCAGACAGCGCTTGATCGCCGCGGTCCAGCTGGCGCAGAAAGACAGACTGAAGTATGTCCTCCGAGTCATGAAGGTTTCCGGTCACGCGGTAAGCCGCCCGTAACACTTTTTCTTGATGAGCGTTAAAAAGCTCATCGAAGGTAAGTGTTTTCCCGGCTTGGCTTATCCGAGGTTCGTTATTCAATGTAATCGCATAATCTCCCATAGTAAATAAGACGAGACAGTACTGAGATTATTAACAGAAAAGCAGGAAAAGAGGTTAGAAATATTAGAAAAGGTAAATGTCAGGGCAAATAAAGGGTTGGCACTAGGCACTGAAAAGTTCAAATCTGAGGTAGAGGCTCTCACTGTTAAAGGGGTCGGAGGCATTTAATTTAAATGCCTCCGACCCCTTTAATTGCTACGTGAACCGAGCCATCCCAATTAACATTGTCAGATTTAATATCTTCATGTCGTGACCTGAGGATCAGTGAAAGTGTTACTGAGCGTCGCCTGAAGCAAGTTTGCAGTCTCATCGAAATAAGACATTGCGACAACCATGCCGAAACGCTATTTCAAGCTCTTGACGATCGTTTTTCGATGCATTAAGTATTGCTTTCTGTAAAACCCCCGGATGAAAAGCAAGATTTATTTATATTTTTCATACACATGAGAAATATAAGCCAATAAAGAATAGGCGACCCCTATGGCAGGAGTTTTTCAAGCAGGCAGTAGTGACAATCTGATCCCATTAGCAAAAATAACGGCGAAATCACGATTGAAGTCAAGTATTTGCTGTTTTTCGAATTCACAAAGATGAAAAAAGCCACGAGAAGACGGCAATTAGAAACCCTTGTTCAAAATCCCTTAAAAATAATAAGGAAAATAGCCGTTCACCTCTCCGCCGACGGAGCAGCTGAACATAGCAAAACCGAACAAGGATCTATAGGTTATATTGTGTTTATGCACTTTGGTGTTCGCGCGTCATGTAGTGACCGCCATTTTCTGCGGTGGCAACTCTGCTTTGGTCCACATCTTGTTTGCGCCAGTAATGGGTGACCAATGTTTTGCGTGTTTTACTGTGGTCTTCGATTTGGAGTCCACCATGATAGAGCTGAGAATGCCAAATAAATACGTCGCCAGCCTTTCCAGTGAAAGTCTCTTCTTTTAGACCAAGTTTCTTAATTTCAGTCATTGCGAATTCAGTTGCCTTATCCATCTCTTCCATATTCGCAGCTATTGAACCATGAGAAAAGACGTACGGCGGAATTTTATGGCTACCTGGATAGTATGAGAGTATGCCAACCTCAGGAGACTGATCTTCCAAGCAGATACTAGTTACAGCCATCATATTCTGAACCGGCGGTGGCATGAAATATGTATCAAAGTGATGAGGCTGTTGACTTCCTTTTCTGAAAGTCAGGGAGTTGATAATCAGCGGTTTGTCTCCCAAAATATCTTCCAGTCCTTGGCAGAGCTTAGGAGCGAGATTAAGATCTCTGCATTTAGGTGACTCTAAGAAAAGATCATTAATTTTATGAGCGCTTTCAAGCGCGACATCAGGAGCATCTTTTAGCTTGAGCCTCTGCCCAGTGAGATGTCCTTCAAGAACATCAATAGTGATATCACCGGCCATTGTGGCTCTATTGTGCATCAGAAGATTTACCTCTTCGTCATAAGCTTTGAGGACATCTTCATCGAAGAATCCCTTTAATACTAAAAAGCCATTTTTCTCCCAACTGGCAAGCTGACTGCTGGTAAGCACTTGTCCAGCGCTGGCAATTTCAGATAAGTTTTCAACCTTTTCTAACATTTTTTTCTCCTGGTTTTAGGCATGAATTGAAATGGCCTACCCATGTGGATGATTAAGTATTTCAACTTTAGCATTGACCTTTGTACGGTTATAATACTTGCTTTCAATTAGTAGATTCAAACAAAACTAACTTCTAAGAGATGTTCGCCAGCTGCCTCGTCAGCGAATTAATGCTGGACCGAATATCATAAAGTTCGCCTTCGTTTATTCAGCAGATACCCTTTATTCTAAGAAACCCAATTGGACTTTATCTCGCTAACGATTTCCTCCACGGCTCTGATCCACCATAGAAATCCAATTCAATCTAGAATCTCACTGTAAACCTGACTACCCTGCTTATAGCCATTCCATCATGCTAAAAACTGCGCCGTTGTAAACCGTTTTGATCAGCATCCGCTGTAGACTTAATATGTTGATCCTAATAGTAGGTCGAAACTGAAAACTGATAAGAGAGAGTTTAAAGAGAAACTTAGTCAACTAAGTTGGCTCATTCATATGATACAAAACACTCGCCTCGATGACCATAACAAAGCGCCCGATGGATGCTTTAAAAAAACCCGTAAAATCGATCAGTATAAAATCGACACGTGCCTGTGACATCTAGAATAAAAGCCATATCAATTCAAGTCTATGCTCTCCCTAATATAAGCATTTTCTTGTTCCCCACAAAATCTCATGAGTTTCCCTGCAGCTTCACGAGATGCACTAATCTGATCAATTAATAATTGGTGTCTGGGTAAATATAATCAGTGCCATTGGCTCGTTAATTCTATGGATGCACTGCGTAACCAGATATTGCGCTTACAACTCCCCTTAAAACAACGAGCTGTTCACAATATACACTGACGGCCTTGGACTATAGGTTCGGATAGTCGTGCCAGTAGGTTTCCATAAGCTCGGCCGCGCAAATCCAGAGCGAACGTCCAGCTCGGTGGTTGTTTTAGTTATTCCGTGCCCGGGCAATATTGGACAGCAACGCAGCCTTATTAAGCTAACCTCCTCTTCTTAATCTCTATTCGGCCGAGGACGAAGTATAAATAGCAAGGCAAGAGGACAGATTGAAGAAAAGCGCGGTAAATACGTGTTAACGTCGCTTTAAACAATGGCTAACTCGCCTTAGGTCCCGTAACTATGAACCAGCCCTAGGGAAGTCACCGCGAGGCAATAGCCCATTACTCGACCCACACAAGAACGGCACGCCTTGATCAAGAGCCAGCCAAAAGTCGCTAATTTGAAACGGTACGCTTCAAAGAGATCAGATGAAATAGATAGCCACCCACGCCACCGGCAACTGCCTGCGCAAGCAATCCAACAACGGTGCGAGTGGGTGCAATACCAGAGATACCAAGAAGAAGTTTCATTGTTAAATGAATGGTAACCAAGCCTACAGCGCCCGCCAATACGTACAAGATCATGCGCTGGCGAGGAGCATACTTAATGATAAGTGAGGCAACCGGCATAGCAATTAAATAACTCACGGCGATCACCGGCAGATAAATATTTGTCATATGCGCCACATCATGCAGGGCGGCATCAAATCTTTGAGCTACAGAGATGTCGAAGTCCATCGCGACGATACTGGCGATATTGCCTTGACTGATAAAAATCGCGCCAAGGATATAAGCCGCGATAACCGCTGCGATAAAACTACCCACGTTTCTGACTATTGTATTGTGCATTTAAAAACCCTACAGATTGGTCTGTGTTTGCTATGATGGACTGAATTTGTTGGGAGTGAAAGGGTTATGCACAATAGTCTATTGTCCGCGGGAATCATCTTGGTGATGATTTTTGCACCCATAAGCACAGTTAATGCTGCCACCGCGTCAAGCGAACAAGCCACTGTCGGTTACAAAATTGAAACCGTCGCCGAGGGATTAGACTATCCATGGTCAATTGCTTTCTTACCCAACGGGGATTACCTAGTGGCCTTCAGAGTCGGCGAGGTGCGCCGCATAAGCCAAGCAGGAGTGGTAGGTGAGCCACTGGCGGGTTTGCCCGATACGTATGTAGCCAGTCAAGGCGGCTACTTTGACATCGTGCTCGACCCTGACTTTGCATCGAATAAGACCGTCTACCTCTCTTTTGCCCACGGCACGGCTACTGAAAACGGCACCCGTATTGTTAAAGGTACATTGGGGGAAACGTCAGTTGAAGATGTTCAGACCCTGTTTACTGTCTCTCCTCTAAAAGACACTCCGGTTCACTACGGTGGCAAGATGATTTTCTTAGCCGACGGAACCTTAATGATGACGACCGGTGATGGCTTCGAGTATCGCGAAGCTGCACAGGACAAATTTAGTCTGTTAGGAAAAATTATTCGCATAAACAAAGATGGCAGTATCCCTGCTGACAATCCCTATGCAGATGGCATTCAGGGCGACCCCAAAGTTTGGTCTTACGGTCATCGAAGCCCACAAGGATTAGTGTTAGATGACACTACAGGCATCGTTTACATGCACGAACATGGCGCCCAGGGTGGGGATGAGTTAAACGCAGTATTGCCAGAGCGCAATTATGGATGGCCCGCTGTCACCAAGGGCATTAATTATTCCGGTGCTTATGTCTCGCCTTTGCAATCAGCCCCAGGGATTGTAGAGCCCTTAACTTATTGGGTGCCTAGTATTGCGCCATCTGGCTTAGCTATCTATGACGGTGCTGCATTTCCCCAGTGGCAAGGCGATCTTTTTGTCGGAGCATTGGTCGATCAGGAGGTTAGGCACATTAAGCTAGAAGCGGGCAAAGTTGTAAACGAGGTACCGATTTTTACCGAGATCGCCGCACGCATCCGCGATATACGCGTTGGCCCCGATGGTTTTGTGTATATTTTGACTGATAGTGATAGCGGCAAAGTACTAAGGGTTGTACCTGAATAAAGAGGAGATCCAGATTGCTGCCTCCGTTAAATCGCGCTCAATCGCAGGTTAATTCGGCTAGCCAGTTGAATTCAGGGATCAGAGTAAAAATACAGTATTGCATTTTCACTCTGACCCCTAAATTTTGGACCGTCTAGTTGACCTGCGGTTTCAGCTTAATAGTCTGACTGTAACCATCAACACGTAGCTCATTCTCATCAATGTGGATATGTGAGCCATCACGCACATCGTGACCAAACCGATAGGTCAAAGACATGCCATCGCGACTGCACTGCGCATCGTAATCACTGACGGCTTGTCGCGCATTCTCAGAGCTATGCTGCCATCGCGTTAACGCCGCCGATCCGTGTTTTTCATTCAGCATTTTTTTGACTACCGCGGTTGATAGCATGACAGCGGTTGCATTATTTCCACCAAACCCTTTGGCATTCAGCAATGCCGCCGAGAAGTTTTCGGCACCAATATTGGTGTGCTCTGAGGCGATTCTTAAGTGACTGTGATGGACATCATCGGCAGGCCCTGTCGAGGTTACAATTCCCGGAACGACTCCATGCTCAGCAACGCCCAATGCGCTAGCCAACTGGTCGCCTCCAGCAGGTCCCATCGTGTGCCCAACAAAGCACTTGATGCTGGGCACCAACCAATCAGATGCACCAAACGCTTTGGCAGTCTCGTTAAATATATGAGATTCACTGGTTCTATTCTGAGGCGTGCCAGTGCCATGCGCATAGGCGAGGGTCTGCTCTTTAAACCCTCGTTCATCTAGCAGCGATTTAGCCAAAGCCGCCGCTTTGGCAAACGTAATGTAATTCCCAACTCCAGGCCCAGAAATCGACTTCTTATGTCCGTCCGCGTTCACAAATACGCCAGGCACGGCGCCATAAATACTTGCGCCAAGCTCAAGCGCAAGATCGTCAGCCATTAAAATGACATACTGTGATGCTTCACCAATGGCGAGACCGCAGTTTTCACCGAAAGGCCGACACGTTCGCGTGTAATCAATCTTCTCGCCGCTAGCCAAGCCATCGAGCGCGGCAAGATTTTCATCTGTTGCCATTGCTCCCATAGTCATAAAGCCATCAATTTGTTCAGGCGTAATAGGTGCTTCGCTCGACCCGGCTATTGCGATTTTCGCGCGACCAGATTGAATATCATCTACGGCTAATCTGAGGTTGTAGTGGAAAGTAGCGCAAGCCCCTATGTTACCGCCGGTAGTGCCAATATGTCCTAACACATAGGCATTAGGGAAATCCGCTGTCATTTGTGGCAGACCCAATGCGAGTTGCTTTGACGTTACCCGCTTACCCCGCAACCGCGCGCCAAGTAAACCACCCGAGCCTGTCTCGTCCATTTGTCCAATCGCAGAACTGGAATACATAGAAATCTGATCAGGTCGCACGCTCTGCGAAACCTCATCCCAATCCAGCCCCATACTTCCTAGCGCATCACTGATACCTACAATGGCCAGCTGCAAGCCCCTCGGATGATTGCGCGACTGATAAAGAGCCGCAGGGTCGAAACCAGTTGGCAATTGCGCCGCGCAGCTGACCCCCAGCTTGCGGTGATCCTGAATTGTCACGGCCATCGCTGCATCAACTGTTACCCGCAGACGTCCTCCTTCCAGTTCTTGAATTTGCCAATCAGCCGGCACTACTTCTGGCACGTCACGCTTGCTCAGTTCAAAACTAATCCTTTGCCCTTGACTAGGCGCCAAATTAACAGCGCGGTTCCAGGGAATTCGATCCGGGTCAAAATATTGTTCTTCAATACGTCGTACCAATGTATGTTTACGCATATAGTCAGTGGCATTAGCATCACACTGCATTAGAGCCGAGAGGCTTTGCCAAGTAGCGTCGACTTGCGATTTGGCTAGCGCATCAATAACTGTACGTTTGTATCCATTGTGCCCAGAACTACGACCAGCGGCGTTTATGCCACCGAAACCAACTACCAAGGGCAAATGTTGCATGATTCAAATTTTCCTTACGAAGCTGTGCGGTAGCCTCTGTTGTTGTAAAACACTTAGCTTATGGTGGCTTAGCTTTATTTAGCGGTATAGCTGGCTCTAAACACTGCGTTTTAAGCCATGATTGATCACAGTCGAGAATTCTATTTTGTTGCTACCCGAACTAGCTGCAGCCGAGCTTCACCCTGCCTGAAATTATGGGGCCAGGGTAAAAATACAGTACTGTATTTTTACTCTGGCCCCTATTTATATTTTTACTCTGCCCCCTATCTAACCCCTGTTTATAAGGCCCCATTAATCCAGACTATGTCTCAGATTCCAATAATTTAAGCACTTTCTCTCTGTCACCCAGAGTTTGTAAAAGCAGCACATCTCCTTCTTTGGCCCAGGCAAGAGCGTGTTGTGCTGCGGCGACGGGATTAGGTTTTATCACAATCTGATTCTTGTCTACGCCAAGCTGCATCATTACATCCAATATTAAAGACGGAATCTCACCCGCGCTTCTGCCGCGCAGGTAATCCTCAAGCTCATAGATAACAACAAGGTCAGGTTTGAGTCTGGCGGCAACCTCGGTCAGCTTACTGATATCAGCATTACTTCTATCACCCGCATGTCCCAACATGACCAATCGCCGCTGCGCGGGATATTGAAGCAGGGTATCGACAACGGCATTCAAGCCATGAGGATTGTGGGCAAAGTCGACCATCATTGTGGCGCCGTTAATCGTAAATATATTGCCACGCCCAGGATTGTTTTTTTGATCCCCGACAAAAGAACACAAACCTGCCCTGATCTGCTCTATTGAGGCGCCCATAGTATGGGTTAGCGCGGCAGCGGCAAGCGCGTTGTAGATATTGTGTCTGGCATATCCGTTAAGGGTGATAGGGACATCCGTCACCGTGCAAATGGTCCTGGCTTGGGTACCTGTTTGCGCGACAATTTTATCTGCATCTAAGAAGTAGGCTGACCCTTGCTTAAGAAAGTGATCGGCAAACTTAAGGTTGTTTTTATCAAGCGAGAACCAGACAATTTTATTTGCCAGTGATGCTCCAAGCTTTTGCACAAAGCTCACAATCCCTATGTCATCGGCATTAAGAACTAGTTTGCCATCGTGACCAAGGGACTTTCTCACGATAAACTTCGCCTCAATCAGTTCCGCTAACGTGTTCACCCCATACTCGCCAAGATGATCCTCGGCGACGTTAGTAATAAGCGCAGCATCGGCTTTTTCAGCACCGAGTCCACGGCGCAACAGCCCGCCCCGGGCAACTTCCAATATCGCAGCATTAACGCTCGAATTTCTCAAGACTTCCCTAGCACCGCCAGGACCAGAATAGTCTCCGTGATCAAGGCACTCATCACCTGCCCAAATACCATCTGTTGAACTAAATCCGACAATAATTCCTGAGCCTCGAAGAATCTGGCTAGCGAGGCGAGTGGTCGTTGATTTGCCATTTGTACCAGTAATAAAAGCAAGGGGAATAGAGCGGTATTTTGACCAAGTTAAGCTATCGTCAATTACAGGAATTTGATCAATGGGCCAAGTACTTGCAGACAGGCCATACCCAAGGGAAACAAAATCATCATCCCAGAGAAACGGGACGTTTTGCTGCTTGGCCTGTGCTTGCAGGGCAAGTAAATTTGGATTTGATTCTTCCTCAAACCCCGCTTTAAGACTAAAACCCGAGCTTGAGATCAATCCCTGATAGTGCTCCGCAGAAGACTTTGCCTTATCATTTAGGGCTATATTTAACGCAGCTTCAGCTAGGTCAATTGAGGCATATAGCGCATCAATTTCTTCGGTGAAAAAAAACGACTGACCCAAATCGTGGATGCGATAGCCAATGACTTCGGGTTCGGGCCGTCCTAGCTCTGCAAGTAGATCTGAAACTATTTTAATCCAGCGGCGAGCAATTTCTTTGGACTCGACAGCCTCCAGGCAAGTATCGATAACCACTGCAGGCCCATCGCAGAAGAAATTTGCCCCCGTCAGCCTTCTACTATCGAAATCTATCATCCAGTCACCAGTCCATGTGTCCTAGTTGCCCGAGTTGGACTAGTCATCACCTTCCTCTGTTTTTGCGATCCTAACACCGCGCTCATCTCGAATCAGGGATTGACCATCGGCCAATTCAAAATGCTCAATTACCTCTGAGTCTTCATTGCTGCCTTCGTTTTTGCTTTCAACTTCACGACCTGAACCATCTGTCTTAAAATGAATGATTTGTTTCCAACATCGGGTAATATCATCTCCAAAAACTACGAGCAAATCTCCCGCGTCGCAAAATGATAAGGCGTGTGCAACTGAGTCTTTCTCATCAGCGATCACCTCAACCGCACTTTTATCAACACCCTGCGCAATGAGCTGATTTCTAATCATCTCTGGAATTTCAGCATCACCACGACCTCGGCGGTTGTCATCTGCCTTACAAATATAGTGATCAAAGTGACCCGCTGCAGTGCTAGCTAAAGCACTAACATCTTCGTCGCGTCGATCACCAGGTGAAGAGATAACGCAAACTCGCCTACCGGAAACGTCGAGTCTATCGCTCAATTGACACATCGCACTGATCGCTGCCGGGTTGTGGGCATAATCAAGAATCACTTTGAATGGGTGCTCATCGAACACATTCATCCGACCAGGCGCCTGAAAGAAAGTCGTATTAAAAGTTAGCAGCCCATGTCGAATATTTTCTAGGGATTTACCCATGGCATAAGCCATGGCAGCTGCGAACATCGCATTCTGAACATTGTGGACAGCCTTACCTTCAATTGTGGCAGGAATCAGATGAGTCCATAGCAAAGGAATATGCGCACCTTTATCATAAATTGTGATCATTTCACCATTGATGCCTTGCTCAAGAACAAGAGCCATACCATCCGCGCGAATATGTTCTTTTACCAGCGCATGAGTCGGATCAAGAGTCACATAGCAAAGCTTGTCTGCATGGGTGTAGTCGGCCATTTCCAGACAGAGCAAATCGTCCGCATTCAACACAACCGTATCAGTCGCAGACTCGACAACTACTCGCTTTACCGCTGCCAACTGCTCCAGGGTGTCGACACCGCGCAGGCCAAGATGATCAGATGTCACATTGAGACACGCGGCCACCGAACTTGCAGAATATCCCAAGCCGCTTCTGACAATACCACCGCGGGCTGTCTCCATCACAGCCATGTCCACATCCGGATCACGCAGGACAATTTGCGCTGAGGTTGGACCGGTCATATCACCCTTCACTGTTAGGTGACCATCGATATAAACCCCATCTGTAGAGGTCATCCCAACAACGTGCCCTGCTGCTTTCATGATGTGTGCGAGCATACGACAAGTCGTCGTTTTACCATTAGTCCCTGTAATCGCAGCGATCGGGATACGAGTTGGTGCATTGCCATCAAACAACATGTCCATGACTTTGCCTGCCACATCTCTGGGCTGCCCTTCACTTGGCGCGACGTGCATTCTAAAGCCGGGGGCTGCATTGACTTCAACAATCGCTCCACCGATGTCCTTGTAGGAGTTAGAAATGTCAGCGCTAAGAAAATCAACACCCCCAATATCAAGGCCAATAGCTTTCACAGCTCTAACGGCCATTTGTCGGTTGTCAGGGTGAACAATGTCAGTTACATCTACCGCAGTGCCACCGGTGGATAGGTTGGCGGTAGAACGAAGATAAAATATTTCTCCGCTTTGCAATATGGTTTGCGCACTGTAACCGGCTTCTTCAAGCAACCTTGTCGCCTGGTGATCGAATTCAAGCCGAGTCAAAACTTTCTCATGTCCGATACCCCGGCGAGGGTCTTCATTGACCGACTCTACCAGCGCTTCCACTGTTTTCTGGCCATCACCAACCACATGTCCGGGAACTCGCTTTGCCACAGCCACCAATTCACCGTTGACGACCAACATACGATGATCAAATCCAACAACGTAGCTCTCAACAAGAACAGCTCGACCAGTGCCATGCTTCTTCGCATCCTCCAAGGCAACAGCAATCTGCTCTTCGGTTTCAAGATTAATGGAAACCCCTCGGCCATGATTAGCATTGAGAGGCTTGATCACAACGGGGAAACCAATTCGCTTTGCTGCTCGCTGTGCTTCACGTTCACTGTAAACCACATATTGCTGTGGCACAGGCAAACCGAGGTCCTTTAAGAGCTTATGGGTATCTTCTTTATCACAGGCGATTTCAACGGCGATGTGTCTTGTTTCACTAGTGATGGTCGCCTGAATGCGCTGTTGGTATTTACCATGGCCAAATTGCACCAACGAATAATCATTGAGTCGTAACCATGGAATCCCCCTTTCCTGCGCCGCCGCAATGAGAGATGCCGTGCTAGGGCCAAATTCTTTGCGCTGTGCAAATTTAACAAAGCTCTCAATGTCATCGCTCGCGCTGAAGTCTGCGTCTATAACCTCCGCAACTGAGGCTGCGGCCTTAAGATCATTAGGTAGCAAACTCAAGAGCAACTGCCGGGCAATGCGCGCAGCCTCTAAACCCACATCGCGCTGCTTGTATTCAAATACCATATTGTAACAACCGGGCTCACCGGTTGACCGAGTTCTGCCAAACGAAACTTCAGAACCAGCGACACTTTGCAGCTCCAGGGTCAAATGCTCCCAGATATGTCCTAGCCAGGTTCCTTCATCTTCAGTCAGTCGGCGCACAAAGCCACCGGGCTCTCGATAGGAACAGCCATGTTCAGCTAGCCCAGGCAATGCTTCAACAAGGCCGTCAGTAAAGGATTTGCCCAACTTTGTAGATGGCCAGTCTTCGAGAATACCCAGATCAACAACGTGGCGAATAACCGGAAAGCTGGCGTAGATATTTGGGCCTACATAGACATTCGTGGATATTGTTTTCATTATTTGGCCTCCTGGCGTGAACACCAAGTCAGTTTTGTGAGTTTAATCGGGGGTCTGGCTTATTATTTAGGTCTCGTTACTTAGGCCTCGTTACTTAGGCCTCGTTACTTAAGACTTCCCTATTTAGGGAAGTGGGCCTCACCTGTCTCAAGCGAATAACCACAGCCCTTGGCAAGGACATGTACTCGCATACCAATAAGGCTGATCGTATCGCCTTCTCTGGCATTGTGCATGCTTGAATATTTTAATTCACTCGGGTCAATAATTGTTACAGCACCTTTACCCTCCACCTCCAGCACACCCTCGGGGTTGATAAAGACCGCAGTATCTTCATCAATTCCAAGTCCAATTAGAAACGGGTTGTAAGCAATCGCCGACATCAAGCGCCCCAGCCTGTTTCTCTGACGAAAGTGCTGATCAATCACCAGCTTGTTGGTCAAGCCAAGGCCCGGACTTAAACTAACAGCGCCCTGCTTGGGGGTTCCACCTGATTCGCCACCAGAGATCATATGTTCCGGCATA
>Ga0208413_1000332_pt1 | contig 37722 bp, 39 predicted proteins | sample AntAceMetag02UKD_FD_184761 | JGI IMG/M metagenome (GOLD analysis project Ga0208413, IMG submission 184761) | Saline lake microbial communities from Ace Lake, Antarctica - Antarctic Ace Lake Metagenome 02UKD (SPAdes) (version 2) | ecosystem: Environmental > Aquatic > Non-marine Saline and...
GATTCTAGGTTGTATCCAATAGCATTTTCAAATATGTAGGCTTCAATAGTGTTACCTGAAATTACTAAACGGTAATTGCTTGTTTTTGGTTGTGACATGATGTTTCGAATTATGTGTTAATAAAATCAAGTCATCATCTCGGCTTGTACGCCTCGTTCAATATTTTCGCCTCGCCCTTTGCAGGGCGCAGGCTCGCCAAAAATACCTCACTCGTTACGAGAGGTTTCTTTGCCAAAAAGTGTGAATAGGGTAGAAAGACGTTCTAAGTCCTCTTGAGCTATCGTTGAGGAAATATAAAAACCACGCTTTGCAAGCATGTAGTTTTTATATTTTTCTATTAAGTCTTTAGAGAAGATGTCTGACATGATTATCAGTACAACGCCGTACACAAAAAAGAACACACATGTTATGTCTGTCTTCTTTCTTTATGCACCCCACTTTTTATAGTGGGTACTGATCTTAGGTTTCTTGTAGATTCTTTATCCTTTTTGGATGTTTTGACCTTGATTGCCTGCCAGGTTTTCTTACTCCTTTGTTTTTTATTGAGGGTGTTGTGTAAAACAACTGTACTGAATAGAGTATCTTATTTTTTAACTAGGTTGTCAAATTATTTATATAGTGCATATTTAGTTTATAATTAACTATTATTATGGAAATTAATATTACAAAAATATCTTTGGGTTTGCGTCACAGACGATCATTCAGAATCCCTGAAATTGCAGGTGCAAAATATACAAGCAAAAGACGTCCTGTGTTCTTAGAGCATATTGAGAGTTTTGGTAGTCGGAAAGATGCAATGATTAGAGAAAAAGAAATAAAGCATTTTTCTCATTCAAAAAAACAAGAAATAATTAATGGTGCTACAAAGTTTGATATTTTGTCGTCAATATAAACTCATGAATAAAAATAAGTTTCCAAATACTAAATTAAATTTACCTAAAGAATTGAAAAAAGATGACAAAGAAATTTTTGAAAATATTGAAAGTTATCTCAGTTCGGTTTCTGAATATATTTATACAGATATAAATTTAGATTTTGACATAGATGACGTAAATCAAAAAGATGCCTGGGTATTAAAGATTGTAAGTGCATATTTATTAAGAAGTTTATACTTAAGAAATGCTGTGGTAGATGCAATAAATAGTAGAAATATTGCCGCACTTCATCTTGCATTGAAAGCAGAGTTTGAATTGGTTGGTGCTTTAGTTTCCGTTTTAGAATTGTTGAATAAAAAAATAAGCCTCAAAGATTTTAAAGATAAATTTGTTCCTTATGTAATGGGCAATAGAGGAAGAAGTGATTTCAGGGTTGGATCTGTTGAATCTAATAATGTTCTCACTATGTTAGAAAAAGCAGACAAGTATTTAGTTAAAGTTGCGAAAAAAGCTGGTAAAAGTGGCACTGAAAAATATTTTACTAGTTTTTACGATACTGCAAGTAATGCGTCACACCCAACATCTGATTCTAATGGGTTGGTTGGAAATATTAAAGATGTTACTTGGGTTGCTAAAAGTCCTAATGAATTTAAACAACTTATTACTGATACCAGAATGGAATATGGAGGTTTACTCACTTCATTTTCAATTATTCCATTTATTTGTGAAGAAATTTTTGAAAAATTAGGTGATTTTAAAGACAGGATTGAGTGTAAAAGATATTTTGATTAGTTCACTAATAAAGTTCCAACTTCGTCCCACACCCTCAGCAAGAAAAATACCTTTATTTTAATAACTTATTTCAGACATGTGTTCGGGACATTAAAACTTGTTAAGATATATTTATGAAAGAGACTGAATACAATCAAGAGTGGTTTAAAAATAGAGCATTCAAATCATTAAAGAAGATAAGTGGTGGTGTTTGGGATTATTCTGACTCACTTTTACTTTACACTTCCTCTGGAAGTGACATATATGAATCGCTTCAAGTAACTGATACCCCATATTTCAATTTAGTCACAAAACCAGAACGTCAGTATCTAGAATCAATTGCAAAAGATGTTGCAAACATTCTCCCAAATGATTTTGAATATATTGATTTAGGTCCAGGAACAGAACACAAAGAGCAATTTCTTTTTGATGCACTGAAAGAACAAGGAAAAACTTTCACATACGTACCAGTAGATATTAGTGATTATTTTCTTGATCTTGCGAAAGCACATGCATCACAGCAAGGGATATCAGCGAAAAAAATAAAAGGTTCTTTTGAAGAGTTGCCTGAGTTATTAGGAAAAGTAACTAAACCCAGGTTTGTCTCTATTGGACTCACATTTTCTAACTATAATCCTCAAGAAATAATCAACTTGTTAAAAGCTATTGCGGGAGAAGATGGGTATTGTTTTATAAACACGCAAATGAGAGACAGGGTCGACATGGAAGCTTTGTTGAAAGTGTATCAAGAAGATGCACAACATATGGCTGATGAAAAACTTCAACTTATTGGTTTAGATTCAGATAGTGATGTTACCTCAAGAGTTGCTGATGATGGTTTTCGGGTCAAATGCACTGTTACTAAAAGCAACAGTGCTCTAGAGAAAATTGGCATTACTGCTGGAGATGAGTTGGTGGTGTTTCAATCGTTAAGATACACAAAGGACTCTATAGAAAAAGAGTTAGAAAATGAGAGTTATGAATCTTTCGACACAGGAAGTTCTTTTATTTCTAGTATTATAAAAACGTAAGTTTAATTGCATTTATGGATAATAGCTCCAACTTCGTCCCACACTTTCAGTAAAAGAAAAAATGACTTAGTAGTTAAGTCAGTGTTGAAACATTCTGGTTTGATCCAGTTGGTTTTTCGCCAGCATCAATCTTATCTTGATGCACCCATGTAGGGCGTACCCAGATTGTCGCATTGGCATTAGGATCACTACCGAATCCGCTAGGACGACGCCAGTATCCACGTCGAAAATGTGGACGAACGCTGCCAACAAAATCTCGCTCCTGTCCCTTAGAGGGTTTATGACGAGAAAATGCTTGAGATGTTCCGAGGCTAAAGAGCTCAGTGTTGTTGGTAAAATGCTTCCTTGCATCCTTAGGTACAACCTTGGGATGTAGGAATTTTGCAATACACTCAGTGTCTTCTGGAAGGCGAGCAGTCTGTAAGTACAGGTTGAGTCCAATGCCAATTTGATAAAGCATGACCCAGTCCAACTTTTCATTTTCAGGTGCAGATTTTGATATTGCCTCAGAAAGTGAGTTTGAACCAGCTACAACAGAGTAACCAATAACTTTCCTTCCTTCAGCCTGCCTTGTCATTTTGTCTGCAAATTTTTTAGAACGTGCATTCCTTTGCTCTGCATCTTTATTGACAATTTTCTTCTTGCGCTCAGTCAACGGTTTGTAATCTGAGTATGTTTGCTCAAATATTCGAACACTCATTCTCGCAGTGCTCCCGTCGTCATTGTGGTGACTACGAAAAATGATGAAGTCATACCATCTTTCATCTTGAAGTTGTATTGGGTGTTCAAGCTGAATTGCGAATGATGGAACACTGAGGTTAATTTCGTTCAGTTTGAAATCAGGTAAATTTGTTGCGAGTAGCATTTCAGTTAGATTTGATGAGAGAGTAAAAACTCTCTGGGAATCAAAAAACCAGTGATAAAGGTCTAGTGCCGCATCACGTTGGAAGTTGAAACCACTATCATTCCTCGCAGTCTTTGCATACGCTGAAACACAACTAAGGGCTTCTTCTTTGTCACGACTCTGAAGTGCCAATCGAAACTGATTACTTTCAGGAAAAAAAGGTGACCTTCCTGAAATCTTTTCGGCTAAGTTTACTATCCATGTCAGATCTTCCAGTTCAGAAAGAATGTTTTCAAGTTTTTGTATTGTTTTCAAAAGTTCTAATGGGTTGATGTTTTAAAATTAAATTACAACTAATTTTATTTTATGTCAACAATAAAGTTCCAACTTCGTCCCACATCCGTAGTAAACAATATCTAGTACGAGTTGTATTATTTTCTGAAACAAAAAACCAAATTATTACTTGGTATACATCTCGAATAAGAAGACAAACCTACAAAAACCACAACAGAGGAAACAGAAACGGTTGAAGATTCAGTTCTTTAAGAAAGGTGGCGCTATTGAACTATTCTCAGTAGTACGTAAAATATAACTATACAAATAACATCTCTTTATGAAAAAAATTTACTTAATTATTTATACTGTTTTAATTGTTGCTGTAACCGCAGGAATCGTTTTCTATTTTTTTACACCAAAAACTATGGAGTTTACTAGTGAAGAAGAGCTTTCTCAAGAAGATGTAGATAACGTTATAAATGGTTTGCGTGATAATATCCTGCTTCCAATAGAAGAAGAGCCGTTTGTTGCAATTATTAACGATATTGATTCTCTAGTTTCTGAGCAACCATTTTATGCAAATGCAAGTAATGGTGATTATTTAGTTATTTATCCTCAAGCAGCACGAGCAATTGTATATAGCTTGAACAATGACCAGATTATTAATGTTGGTCCTGTGGAATTTGATACCAATGCAGAGCAGCAGCAAGCTGTAGATGTTCCAGTGGAGACATTTGAGGATGAAGTGGTAGATGACGAATCTGTGTCTGAAGAAGTTGAATAATCTTATTAATAGACTTTGCAGAGTTTGACTCAATACTGTTCTAAATTGTGAACGGTAATAAATTAAGCTTTGATATACTTTTTTGTATGAGAAATATATTTTATATAACGGGAGTAAATGGAATTGGTAAATCTACTTTAATTTCACAGCTTGCAGAAAAGCTTGATACAAGTATTTGTAAGATACATGATTTTGATGAAAGAGGTGTCCCTGATAATGCAGATAAAGTATGGAGAAAGTCTGAAACATTACATTGGACAAGGGTTGGAAAAGAAAATCTTATAAAAGGGAACAGCACGATTATCTGTGGCTTTATGAAGTTTCCTGAGATAGCAGAGTCATTAGAAAAAGAAGAAGTCGTCGGTAAAATATGCTTACTTGATGCTAATGAAGAAATAATTACTGAACGTATTTTGGGAAGATATATAGATAATCCAGAAGGCGTTCTTGATTTAAATCGAGCAGTAGGAAAAACACCAGAAAAGTTTGCTTCTGATAATGTCTGGGTATCCTCTCAATTTCGAGAACAAGCAAAAGAAGCGGGATATTTCATTGTAGATACAAGTGATCTTTCGCCTGAAGAGGTTGGAAAGGAGATTGTTAATTGGATTGAATTACTAGAATAGTTCCAACTTAGTCCCATGCCTCAACAAATAAACCAATTAATTTAAAGAAATGTTAATATAATCCCAATGACTAAATTCCAAAAAATTATTTTGTACGTAGCGTTCATCCAGGCTACTGTCGCAACATTCGGAAGTTTATATTTTAGTGACGTGATGAATCTTCCTCCGTGTGTGCTTTGTTGGTATCAACGTATTGCAATGTATCCGCTTGTGTTTATTTTTGCAGTTGGAATTATAAGAAAAAGTAGAGATATAGTGTTTTTTGCGTTACCGCTATCTCTCACTGGTTTGGTAATCGCTATTTACCATAACTTACTATATTGGAAAATCCTGCCAGAAAGCATTGCACCTTGCACGGCAGGTATATCTTGTACCACAAAATTCTTTGAATGGTTTGGGTTCGTTACTATTCCACTTATGGCGCTGATGTCTTTTGCGGTTATAAATATCTGTATGCTATTATTTATCATCAATAAACAAAAATAATATGACTCAAGATACAAAATTTGTAATAGGAATAATAGTAGCGTGTGTTGTTATTTTCGCAGGAATCTTTCTTTCTTCAGGTAAATCTATTGAAGAAGCTAATGTGGTAGTTGATGATGGAATTTTAGTACGAGAAGATAGCCCGACAATAGAAGGTGATGGGTCAGTAACCTTGGTAGAATTTTTAGATCCTGAGTGCGGGGCATGCGCATCGTATCATCCTCTCGTTAAGCAAGTGCTTGAAGAGTATGAGGGAGAGTTAACTTACGTTCTACGATACTTTCCACTTCATAGTAATTCTGTAGCTTCTGTACAGGCACTAGAAGCTGCTGGTGAGCAAAATAAATATTGGGAAATGTTAGATGTTATATTTGAAAATCAATCTGAATGGAGTGCTGAGCAGGGTGGGCCAGTAGCATTGTTTAAAGAGTATGCATTAGAATTAGAACTTGATATTGATGCGTTCAGTGCTGTTGTGGACAGTGACAAATATCAAGACAAGGTTTCTAGAGATAGGATAGATGGTGTGGCTGCAGATGTTCAAGGAACACCTACATTTTTCATAAATGGAAAGAAGCTTCAAAATAGTCCTCGTAATCTTGAAGAATTCAAGTCTTACATAGATGCTGCGAAGCAAAGTTAAGTACAAGAGGTAAAGTTACTACAATAGATGTATTGTTGACAGGCCTGTAATCTGTGGTAATTTTACCTTTGATCATAGTGATCTTATAACAAAATATGAAAACGCTTAGGCTTATGACTCCTGTCACAGACACAGCCACTGGACTCAGTGGACGTGTTACCACACTTTGGGTCGATACCGACCATAAAGTCCGCTACATGTTCCAGCCAAAAGGGGTAAACCCTGAGGATGGACAGCCGATTCCTAAGTTCGACCTCGAACTTGGGCGCTTGGATGGGCACTCAGATGCAGATCTCGAATTGGTGGACGTACCTCTCGAAGTCCTCGGAAGCCATGTCACCGACATGGCCAGTGGATACAACGGAACCGCGGTGCTTCTCGTGAAGCACCCTAATGGATGTTGCCACGTTGTGGTGCAGCCGAAAGGAGTTCTCAAGAAAACACAATCGCCAATTCGTCGATGCGACTTCGACATCCGACAACTCGAAGGGGACAAGATTCCTGTTCTGGATGACGTTCAGTTGTCCGAAAACCGAAAGAGAAAACCAGGGCCGCTCAGCGATGCAATGGGTATCATCGATTCTTCGGTGCCAGGTTCGTAAACCTGATTTCACAAAATTACAAACTGTACTCAGTTCGGCTGGCACATTTTCTTTATTACATAGCATGACACTCAGGTTTGCTATACTCATTTTATGAAACTACTATTTATGTTTCTTGTTTTTGCTGCAGTGGCTGTATTGTATTTTATATATCCAATTAAAAAAGCAATAAAAATCAGTAAAGAAATTGAAAAAGATACTGTTGCATATGAACAATATCCACAAAATCCTTCAATGAAGATATTGGTCACTGGTGATAGTACTGCTGTTGGAACAGGAGTTAGTGACATGAAAGAAAGTACAGCAGGAAGGTTAGGGAATGACTTTCCAGAAGCAACCATTCAAAATATTTCTGAGAACGGATTGAAAATTGATGGATTGGTAGAAAAGATGAAATTGCAGCCTGATGATAGTAGTTACGATGTAATTCTTATTCAAATTGGAGCGAATGACGTAACTGGAGTAACTTCACTTAAAAAAGTAAAAGAAGATTTATCTCAATTGATGAAGTTGGTAACTAGTAAGAGTGAACGAATAATTATTCTCACATCAGGAAATATAGGACTTTCTCCAGTATTTCGAGCGCCACTTTCTCAAGCAATTACAAAAAGAACACTTTTGGTAAGAGAGATATTTTTGAATGAAGTAAAGCTTCATGAAAGTGTGCAGTACGTTGATTTGTTTAAAGTTGCAGAAGAAGATATTTTTCTTACTGATGTAGATAAATATTATGCTTCAGATTATTTTCATCCAAGTGGTGATGGGTATGGTATTTGGTATAAAGATATCAAAAACAAACTAAATTAGTTTTTTATACTAAATTTTTATATAACTATTTATTATGTATATAAGCTACATTTAATGCTATTCTAATTACACAAATATGAAAAAACAAACACGTATACTTTTAATTATTAGTTTATTCGCTTTAGTTTTTGCGCTAACTATGGCAGTTCGATTAACGAGACCTGTAGAGCAAGTTGTTTCAATGAATGAACCTGTTGATATAGTTTTAGATTTCTATGAGCAATGGTTATCAGAGTCACAATCTGAAGAGGTAGACCCTTTCAAATCTGGATTAGCAAAATCTGAAATCTTAAACATAGATTTACAGAAAAAACTTAAGAACATAAACAAGGATTCAGAAAATGATCTTGATCCTGTTTTGTGTCAGACTACTTCAGATATAGAGATTGCAACAAGAAGAGTGTCTGAACAGGAAGAGAGAGTGCAAATACTTGTAACATCTCGAGATAAAGCATTAACTGGACAAGCAGTTGTGACACTTTTAGCGAAAGACGGCGGTTGGTACATTAACGACATTACATGTTTTCCTGGAGAATTTGAAGAAGAGAGAGAGTTTACATTTGAAAGAGAAGGGTACGCAGTGATGGGTTCAATGCTTGAATCTGTTAATCCGGAACAACTTCATCTTATTTTTGAAGAAAATAATGAGCCAGGTTACTCTGTACCATTACTATTTGACGAAGAGAGCGTCTGTATTGATACAAAAGGAACAGAGTCTACTTGTGTTATAGATCAGTTTACTGAAGTAACAAAAGTGTTTGTGAAAGGTGCGATGACGGAATTGGGTGTTGAGGTTAAGAATTTAGAGGTTTCAAAAAAATAATTTCACGTTACATTTATTTAAAAAGACTTGGTGGATAGTATTCATCAGGTCTTTTTTATTACTGTGATAGAATTTAGAGTAATGAAGAACATCACACAATGGATATTTATTTTATTAGTTACTGCATTTTCTGCAGTTAGTGCTCATGCACAAGAGATTACAAAAGAAGTTATTGTTTCTGAAGAGTTTTATACGCAAGACCAAATCGATGAATTTTTACTTGATTTTATTCCTACAGAAACTTTAGAAGAATTTTCTGATGTCCAGGTTGATGTCCAGGGAAATACTAGTTGTTTTGATCACTATGAATTCGGTTCAGTTCAAGTGAAGCTAGATACAAATGTTTCTGGAACAGTCTCTGGTGCTCCAATGCAGTTTAGTGGGTATGTTGAAAATAATAATAATTACCCAGTTGTAGATGGGGTTGTGTATGTTCGAATATTTAAAACTAATGTTGGTGGAGAGAAAAATGTTAATGGCTCTGAGGTTGTCGATCAGTATGTCGCTGTACGTGATATAAATATTCCTGCCAATGGAAGGCAAAATATTTCAGTAGAATGGAATGTTCCTCTTTGGGCAATGAATGGAACATATCAACTTGCGACATATTTTGTCAGTAACTTGAAATACAATTTACTTGGACTAACATTTACAGACGATATTGTAGGAAATACAACAAACTTTACCGTTTCAAACGGCGAAACTACTGGGGTGAAGTTTGATAAAGAAAGTGTTGCGATAAATAATGAAACATATCGATTTGCTGCATTTCCTCCTCGTATTCAGAAAGATGAAGTTGCTACAATTGCAGCAGAGCTAGTTAATACAACAGGTGAGCCTGCAGATGTTTCTATTTCATATAAAACATACTATTGGGATGCAATGCGTGGTGAAAATAAAATTAATGAAGAACGAGATATTGTTACTGTGCCTGCAAATGCTTCTGTACCTATTTCTTATGTAATTACTAATACAGACTTCCCAGTTTACTATTCAGAAATAGAGGCCACACATAGAGGTGTAAAGAGTATTCTAAATCCACGATTTGTCCGAGAAGGAATAAGTCGACCTCGAATTAACTTTCCATCAATAAAAACATACCCTTTAGTTGCAAACCAAACAGCAGAAGTATTTACATGTGTGCATGCAACTTCGGACGCTGTTGTTGAAAATGGACGGTTAGAGTTAGAGGTATTTGATGCTGGGAACGAGTCTATACATTCATATTCTTATGAAGGAATTATTACTCCAGATATGATGGGATTACTTGATTCATTTGTTCCAGTTGAAAATCATGAGACATTTAGCGTTCAGGCACGTCTTTACCAAGATGATGTACTTTTGGAAGAAGACATGATGACATATAACTGTGAACAGCTTGGTGGATGTGGTGGTGATAAAGCTGCGTCTAAGAAAAACAGTGTATTAGATTTCTACAATCCACTATACGGACTCATGGCACTATTTGCGGGAGTAGTTGTGTTGATACTAATTATTGTAATTATTATTTTTAAACGAATGAATAAATAAAACTATGAAAAAAATTATTGCAGCAGTAACAACAATTATTTTCGCAGCAACAGTATTTATTATTCCTGGTTCTGTTGTAGAGGCTGAGAGTGTTGTTTGGACAAAAACATATAATCAAAATTTATATGCAATATTTGGAAAGAGGTATTACCTCACACTAAAGCGTCCGAGTGTTCAAATTAAATATGATTTTTCAGTTCGAAATGATCTAACAGGTGAATTGTATGCTTGTGGTGATAATGTTCCTAAGAATACTAAATTAACGTTTGATTTTACTCCTCATGAATACACTGATGTGTTTTGGTTTGGAACTGGTTCCGCGTTCGATTCTCCGTATGGTAGTTGGGTTCGCGATGCAAAACGAGGTACTGGTGCAATGTGTGTTGAGAAAAATTACTACTTTACGGAAACTGGACGAGGTTTTGTTAATGCTACAAAACACTATGCAAACTTATCTGTGAATCCTCCAGAAAAAAGAGTAGAAGGTTTAGATGATGCAAGTTGTGTAAGTGTTGATGGATCAAGTCAGACTTGTACGTTTGATGAAACAGGTCAATTAGATGTAAGTTTCGGATTTGGTGAAACGTTTGGGAAGTTTTATCATGGATGGACTCATAAAATTAAAGATAGAGGTATTTGTAAACTTGCTCCAGGAGCATTAGTTACTATTGATAATAATACTAGTGCTAAGTTCGTTCATTTCTACGGTACAGCTGCTGAGCGGGCAAGTTTAACTATACCTAATAGTGGACTTACAGGATTCTCAAAACCTGCAGGAAGTGCAGACCCAGTAACAGACTTTCTTGTGCAAATTCCAGAACAGATTGTTAATTGTCCAATAAATATTATCGATCCAGAAGGTGATCCTCCAACAGCACCAGTGATTGGAGTTGGGGGTGTTGGTATTGGTGGCGATCGAGCATGTCGAACCGGGGTTGTGAATACATACACGTTCACTTCAACAGATACCGATACATCTCTCGAACAATCTTCAATTCGATATGTTGTTGATTGGGATAATGATGGAACTGCAGATCAGATGCTTCCAGCAACAGGATTTGTGCCTTCTCGCACAACTCTTTCTGCAACAAAAGTTTGGCGTACACCTGGCGCAAAAACATTCCGTGCTAAGGCGCAAGATAAACAAGGATTAAGTTCTGATTGGACTTCGTACACAACAGATGAGTGTACTGGAGAAATAATAAACGATGATTTATTAGATAGAGATGCGTATGGAACATACCCCGATGGAGAAGTTTCATTCGATTTAGGGAGTGGGCTAACAAATAATACTTGTACAGCAACATGGAATGCTGAATATGTATCATCATGTTCGTTACTACGAAACGGCGTTGTGTTTAGGGAGGGTATAGATACTTCTGGAGAAGAGAAGGTTGGGCCAGGTGTGTATCAAATGAAATGTACGCAATTAAAAGATGGATCTGTGCTTTCAACCAAACGAAGTTGTGTACAAAATCCAAATCTTCGAGAAGTGTAACGAAGGTGGTACATATGCTACATCAAAAAAACTCAGTAATTACACTGAGTTTTTTGTTACAATGGGTGTTATGAATAATAAAATATCTATTGGAGTTTTTATACTTGTTGCGGTGGCTTTGCTGTTTGTTGTGCTTCATCGGCAAGATCAGCAGATGCAAACAAAACAACAAGATGCACAAATTCAAAATGATACGAACCCTGTAGTTGAAAGAGAAACACAAATTGGTAGCACAAGTACTACTGAAAAACGTCTACCTAGTGAAAACCAAGAAGATTTTGTTGTTAGTCCAGAGGTAAACATCGAACAAAATCAGGTAGTTATAGAGCAAGAGCAAGACATGCAAACTGCAATGTTTGCAAACGGTTGTTTTTGGTGTGTAGAAGCTGATTTACAAAAAGTGAACGGTGTTATTACAGTAGTTTCTGGGTATGCAGATGGTACGAACGATAATCCTACGTATGAAAATTACGGCCGAAATAATCACCGAGAAGTTGTTGAAGTGACATATAATGCAGCAGTTGTTAGTTATGGAAATCTTGTTGAACATATACTAAAGCATGGAGATGTTACAGATCCAAATGGTTCATTTGGTGATAGGGGAGCAGAATACGCACCTGCATTGTATTATAAAAATGAGATTGAACAGCAGATTGCGATTGATGTGGTTTCTGCAGTAAGTGCCAGTGGTGTATATGATTCACTCATTACTATTGAAATTATTCCAAATACAGTTTTTTGGAAAGCTGAAGAGTATCATCAAGATTATGCAGAGCAGAATCCACTTAAATATTTTTACTATAGAACTGCATCTGGAAGAACCGCGTTTATCGAAAAATATTGGGGTGAACGCGCAAACGTATTCGAATTTTCATAATAAGTACTATGATGCGTTCAATTTTAGGTATTTCAAAAAAGCCCAATGTGCAAACATATCGCGGGTTCGGTTCAAAATCTAGTTTTCATGTAAGTGGAAGGGTAACTGAGACAATTCCAAATTACAGAAGAGATGAAACTTCATCATTTCAGAATATAAAACAGATATTTGCAACATATTTAGCAAAACCATATGTATGTGAAGAAATTACGGTTGTGTACAACAATCAGGAGTACAGAACAGAAACTGATGTTAATGGTTTTTTTGAGATTATATTTGTTCCAAAAGAAATTACATTTTCTAAAGATGCAGAATGGATAACAGTTCAAGTTATTTTAAGTTCAACTGGTGACATTGTTGATGGTGAGGTTTTACTTGAAGGAGCAGGAAATACATACGGTATTATTTCAGACATAGACGATACTATTTTAGTATCAAATGTTTCAAGTAAAATTAAGCTTGTTTATAATACGCTAACAAAAAGTGCTTCCAGGAGAATAGTATTTAATGGTGTGCAGCAATTATACAAATCTTTAGTTAAAGGATCTGATGGGGTGAGTAGAAACCCTATTATCTATGTATCTTCAAGCCATTGGAATTTATATCCATTCCTTACTCACTTTTTTACGTTAAATGATTTACCTCGTGGTCCATTACAACTAAAGAAATTTTTATCAATACGAGCATTAATAAAACAACGAAAAAACCATAATCATAAAAAAGCGGCAATTGAAAAAGTGATTGAAACATACCCTGCTTTAACGTTTGTTTTATTGGGTGATAGTGGAGAACAGGACGTAACTATTTATACTAAGATAGCAAAAAAATACCCAGGCAAAATAAAGGCTATTTTAATTAGAGAAGTAAAATCTTCAAAAAAACACACTACGTATTTAGTACAAAATACTGATAGTTCAATTCCAATTTACAGTTCTAAAAATAGCTCGCAGCTTTTAGAGTATGCACGATCAAAAAAACTTGTAATGTAATATGACTTCAATTCACTACATCATTATTGGAATTTCTTTAGCATTAATACTTGTTCTAATTGAGCTTTATAAACCAGCTCGAAAGTATTCCGCTGCTGAAAAAAAGTCTTCATACATTACAAATATTTTTATTTTTCTATGCAATAACATTATTACGTTTCTACTTCAAATAACTATTATTGCTACATTTGCTCATTCATTTTCACCAGCACAAAACGTGTATGAATTACTGCCTGTTTTTGCGCAAGTTGCAGTAGGTATCATTGTTTTAGATCTATCGATATGGATTTGGCATATGCTAAATCATAGAATTGATTTTTTGTGGAAGTTTCACAAGTGTCATCATTCAGAGAAGTACTTGAATGCAACAAGTGCACTTAGATTTCATATTGGAGAATTGCTACTATCGGTTGTTTGGAAGTCTGCTGTACTAATTATTACAGGAATTCCTATTTGGATATTTATTTTGAGTGAATTTTTGTTAACAGGGTTTGCAATGTTTCATCATGCAAATATTTCACTATCTCGTAATTTTAGAGGTTTGTTTGAAAAATTTTTTATTTCTCCGTACTTACATAGAGTTCATCATTCAACTGAACGACACGAACATGATACAAATTATGGTGTCATATTTTCATTTTGGGACATACTCTTTAAAACAATGAAAAGAATAATTCCAGATACTATTGGTTTGGACGGTGTTTCAACAAAAAACTTCTTTTCATTTACACTATTCCCATTCAGTAAAAAATAACAAAAGTACGCATTATTTCCGTGATACCATATAAGTATTAGATTAAAAAAATTACCATGAGCTTTATTTTTGCAATTATTACATTATTTTTATTTTTTACACTTGTAAGTTTACGCAAAAGAATTATTTCACTTGAGAAAAAAAATAAAGCGATTGTACGGAAACTTTACGCCCTAGAAGAAGAAAAAGTTGCTACGCAAGATATTACTATTCACCAGTCAAATGTAGTTTCTGGTGTAGATAATGTATTTTCTAAAGCTACTGATGCTGCAGATACCCTAATAGCAAAAGAAGAAGAGGGGGGTTCATTGGCTACTTGGTTGCAAGAAAACTGGATGCTAAAAGTTGGAGTACTACTAATTTTGATTGGGTTTGGTTGGTTTATTAGTTATGCATTTATTAATAATTGGATAGGTCCATTTGGTAGGGTTGCTATTGGATTATTTACTGGTGCAGCACTGTGTTTGTTCGGTGCATGGAGAATGGTCAAAGATGCTTCTCAGGGTATGATTTTGTTAATTATAGGTTCTGCAATAGTTCAAATTACACTATTTGCATCAAGAAATGTGTATGACTTTTTCTCACCATTCTCTGTTCTGACAATCTCTTTCTTGGTGGCACTTTACCTTGCTGTAATTAGTATGAAATACAACTCTGAACGGTTGGCGTTATATGGTATTGGTATATCTCTTGCTGCACCACTATTTGTATATGCAGATTCACCATTCTTTATTGAGACATTTGTGTATGTACTACTCGTTTCTGTGGGAACAATTTGGCTATCAATTAAGAAAGGTTGGGATGGAACAAATGCACTTTCACTTGTGGGATTGTTCTTGTACTTAGTGTCATATTTTTCAGAGGGTACTATTTCAACAAGCGTAGGGGAGGTTCTGAATCCAGAAACTGTCGCAGTGTTCTTGTTGGTTTCATTGTCGTCATTTCTATTCTTTGTTGTTAATGTGGCGACCGTTGTTTCTAGAAAAGTATTTAGTAAGTCTGCAATAATGTTTATCGCGATTGGAAATTCTATCGTTATACTTCTTTGTACTTTAGGATTGGTTTCAGGGCCATATCAGAGTTTGGTTCTCGGACTTTGGGTTATTGTTTTTGGAATTGGAGGATATTTTGTTGCTCAAAAAAAGCAAACGCACACCTTCTTTTATATATATAGCCTAATAGCTGCACTATTCTTGGCAATAGCTTTTGCAATTGAGTTAGATGGTCCTGTGTTGGCATTAGCACTGATTATTGAATCTGTTTGTGTTGTTGTTATGACATATTTTGTTACTAGGCAAACTGAAGTTTTGGCAAGAATTTCTATAGTCATGATTGTGCCATTTGTTGTTGCGCTACCAAGTGTATTTGCAAGTGCGTGGAGTAATCGAGTGCCTGGAAGTGATTTAGTAGTTGCTACACTTGCGTCAGCTGCACTTATCTTTGTTGGTGTATATATATTAAGTAAATATAATAAAAATGAAGATGATACTTCTGTACGATCATCGTACGTAACTTCAATCATTTCTGGAATAGCAATATTGTTCGTACTCTTTTGGCAGCTAACGCACGTTCTGTTTTCTGATGACATAGGAACAATACTCTCATTAAGTGTTTACACTGTATTAGGTATTGTTGCGTACATACATGGACATAAAGAAGAGAATACTGTTATTAAGTATTTCGGTAGTACAGTTTTAATGTTAGTTATCCTTCGACTTATTTTAGTTGACGTGTGGGCGATGGAATTAGCAGTTCGAATTGTAACGTTCATACTAGTTGGCGTGTTGTTGGTGAGTACTGCTTTTTTTGGAAAGCGAAAGAAAACTCCAATTGCATCAATTGCATTATTACTTATTTTGAGTTCTTTTGTATTTCCAAACACCGTATTAGCGAACGAAGAAAATGTGGCACAAGTACGAGCATCTTTTCAGGATGTTGGGCAAATTATGTATGACAGTTCATTTACCATCCCAACAGTAATTGATGTTCCTGTGCATGATACATCTGCAGAACGAAGTGACTCATTTGCTCTTTACAGTACTACTAAAAAAGTGCTTGTTCCATATATTGTTATTGAGCAAAAAACAGGAGAAGATACTATTCCAATTTTACAAAGCACAGCAATACCAAATATGGAATTATCGCATCTAGTTGATGGTGATAATCAGTCTGCTGTAGACTTTCTGTTGCAAGAAGGTGGAGAAAGAAATAGCGCAACAATTAATTATTTATTTCCTACACCAATAACTTCTAGTGAGTTGGTGATGAAGCTAGATGCCTATGTAATACGACCAAATGAAATTACTGTTGGTGCTATTGTAGACGGAAGAAAGGTTACTGTGCTAGCAAATTACCGTCCAGAATATGATGTGGTTACATTTCCTTCATTTACTGCACGACAATGGTTTGTTGAGATGACATATTCACAGCCACTGCGATTTACAGAGCTTAATTTTGAAGATTCAACACAAAAAAATAAAACTAGAACTGTTCGTTTTTTGGCGCAGCCTGAAGATACATATGAGTTATATTTTAGTCCTGAAGTTCGTGTAAGTCAGATTCTATCTGAACAACCTCAGCTTTCTTCAGTTGCGCCTCAAGATATTACAACTGCGTTACTGTCAGCTTCGGTAATTAATCCATTGTTTGCACCAGCAGATTCTGATAATGATGGCGTGTCAGACTTTAAAGATAACTGCGTCTCTGTAAAAAATGAAGATCAATTAGATACTAATAAAAATGGAAGAGGCGATATGTGTGAAGATTTTGATAAAGATGGTGTGCTTAATAATGTTGATAATTGCCCAGATACTCCAAATAGATATCAAAAAGATGTAGATACTGATGGGGTAGGAGATTTGTGTGACGAAGAAGAGAGCCGCTTTACAGAAAGGAACAGTTGGATTGTTTGGGCGGGCCTTGCAACGGCAGGAGTTGTATTTATCACTTTGTTGCTACTTTCATTAAGAAAAAAAGAAGACGGTGACAGTGATGGTATTGTTGAAAATAACTAACTTGTATATGAATGAGAAAGAAATAAAGATTCCAATTGAAATTAATGAGCATATGTTAAGTATCTTTTTGAAAGAGCTCGTTCGACGTGCAATAAAAGAGATTAGAAACCAGCGACACAGCTTTGAATCTACACAAAAAGATGATTATGACGGTGTAAGTATGGAGGATGTCTTTACTACTGCAGATACGAATGCACAAGCGCTATATGAAAAATCAATAACAGAAGCGCTTCCTGGTTTTGGAATTATTGGAGAAGAAGGATTGCGAAAAGAGTGCACACTTGGTGGTTGTGAGGCATATATAACAATAGACCCTCTTGATGGAACTAAAGCATTTATACGTAGACAGTCTCATGGAGTTTCAACGATGTTGGGGTGTGTCATTGATGGGCAAGTTGTAAGCGCATGGATAGGTGACATTAATACACAAGAGGTGTACGGATATCGCCCATGTACAGGTGCTGTACACAGAATTACTGAGTTTGAAACAGCAGAACGCTTAGATAAGATAGAAAGAGATATTCCAGCACAAGAACTTTTTCTTTTACGAAGAAGTTTTTTGCCCGGATTCTCCAAGTTGGAAGAAGAGACTCATAAACTTTTTGGTGAAGTACAAGTTGATGGTGCAAGTATTGGTACGTGGTTTTCTCGAATGTGGAAAGGGGAGATTGGTGCACTTATTGTTGATGCTTCATATGAGACACCCTGGGATATGACCCCAGTTGTTGGTATATCAGAGCGGCTGGGATTTCAATTTTTCAAACCCGTAGACAGTGGCGAAAATATTTGGGAAAAATACACCCCGTTGATATCTAAGGATGTGTACAAAAGAGATTTTCCTCTACTTGTTTTGCATAGTGCTGTAATAAAACATTTACCTGAAGGATTTTGTATATCTTAATGTTATACTTCATACATTACGAGATTGATGAAATTTAACTAAAACTATGAATATTTTACAATTTATAATTAGTGTAATTGCAATACTAATTGGGGTGTACATATTACCAGGAGTAGAAGCGACATTAACTGGGGCCGTGGTTTTTGCTGTAATTCTTGGGATTATCTCACTATTTATTAAGCCAATTGTTACATTGCTAACACTGCCAATCACAATTCTTACATTAGGATTATTCTCATTAGTTATTAATGCACTATTTATCCTTCTTGGAGCAAAAATTGTTCCAGATTTTGCTGTAAATGGATTTTTGTCTGCACTCCTATTTTCAATCATAATTTCATTGGTACAAGGTATTTTTGGAACGATGGTTAAGAAGTAATAACTCCTACTATTTGTAACGTGCGCACGTTATATCAAAAAATTAAAAGAATATATAAAACTCATGAACGAGAATTTTCAGCGTTCGCATTAGTTTTAGGTTTTGTTATTGATAATCTGACACTACAAAGAATCGATTTGGCATTTGAAAACTTCGTCTTGTTTTTCTATATGACATTAATTGCAGTTGCAATTTTACTTTTACAAAAAGAATCTTCACAGCCTAAAAAGACAATTACAGTGAGGGCCATCGAATGGGCAACACTTTTTGCGCCATTTATAATGCAATACGCACTTGGAGGGTTGTTTAGTGGATTAAGTATTTTTTATTTCCGAAGTGCAACGTTAGCTGCAAGTTGGCCATTCCTTTTTATTCTTGTGGTCGTTTTAATAGGAAATGAGGTGTATGCAAAAAAACTTCATAAAAATATCGTATTGCAGCTGTCTGTGTTTTATTTTTCATTATTCTCTTTCTCTATTTTCTTTGTCCCGATAATTGTTAAAGATATTTCAGTATGGGTATTTATTTTGAGTGGTGCTTTTAGTTTGTTAGTAATTTTTGGATTTATCTTTATTCTAAAAAAATATAGTAATGAGGAAAAAGTAATTACATCATATAAAAAAATAACACTTGCTATAGGAGCAGTATACATTGGTATAAATACTCTATACTTTTTAAATGTAATACCTCCAATACCATTATCAATGAAAGAGCGGCAGCTTGGATACTCCGTACAAAGAATTGCTAATAACTATGAGATATCTGTTGCTGATACAAATTGGCTGCAGAATTTCGGAATCATACAAAATTTTCAAAAAGAAGCTGGGAAACCTGTCTATTTCTTTACTTCAGTTTTTGCGCCAACCAAATTTCAAAAAACTATAATTCACCAGTGGCAAACAAAACGAAACGATAAATGGGTTACTGTTAGTGAGATTCCATTCTCAATCTCAGGAGGGAGAGATGGTGGCTATCGAGGATATTCATACTCTAATAAAGTTACTGGTGGAACGTGGCGAGTGCAAACAGTCTTAGATAATGGCCAAATAATTGGCAGAAAAACATTTACTGTTGAAATAGTTAATAAGGTGATTCAAAAAAAGAAAGAACTCTTTTAGATAATTGGTATACTGTATCTAACATGAAGAAACATTTACAATTTCCAAAAGGATTTTACTGGGGAGCAGCATCTGCCTCATATCAAGTAGAAGGAAATATTTATAATACTGACTGGGCCTACGAAGCTCGTACATCAAAAAGAGTTCCTGAAGCTGATAGTGGTCCAGATCATTTTAATAAATACGAAGAAGATTTTACTCTTGCAAAGTCACTTGGTCATAATGCACATCGAATTTCTATAGAATGGGCAAGAATTGAGCCTCATAAAGGGGAATTCAATATTGAAGCGGTGCGACATTATGAGCGTGTAATAAAGTCGCTACATAAGAAAAATATTGAACCTTTTATAACATTGTGGCACTTCACATTGCCACAATGGTTGTATGAAGAAGGTGGTATGGAATCAAAACGGTTCCCGGAATATTTTGCTCGCTATGCTTCATTTGTCGCAGATCATCTTGGGGACTCTTGTTCTCATTGGTCAACAATTAATGAACCAAACGTTGTTGCGAGTAATGGTTTTATAAGAGGTAATTGGCCACCACTTAAAAAAGGAAGGCCATTTTTAATGATTAAAGTGTTGAATAATTTAGCAAAAGCACATATAGCGGCATATAAAGTAATTAAGAAAAAAGATCTTATTTCTGAAGTAAGTATTGTAAAAGATAATATTTATATTTCCTCTAATAATAATCCTGTAAATATTATTTCTGCTTTTTTCTTTCGATATTTCTGGAATCATTTCTTTTTAAGAAAAATAATAAATCATATAGATTCTATTGGACTTAATTATTATTTTCATAAAAAGTTTGGGGATACTACTGTATATAAAAAAAGCGATATGGGTTGGGATATGTTTCCAGAGGGGATATATCACGCATTAGTTGAACTAAAGCAATATAATGTTCCTGTATTTGTTTCTGAGGCAGGAATTGCTGATGAACTAGACGTGTACCGTTCAGACTATATTCGAGGTTTAGTATATTGGATTCACCAAGCAATTAGTGATGGCGTCGATGTTCGAGGATATTTGTACTGGTCGTTAACTGACAACTTTGAGTGGGCGCTTGGTTATACTAAACGTTTTGGATTAATTGAAATTAATTATGAGACAAAAGAGCGAACTGTACGTGATTCAGCATATACACTTAAGAAAATTGCTGAAACCAATACTCTTGAGGTTTTAACAAATGAGGCATTATGACATTCTGGATTTTACTAGTTGTTATTGCGCAAGCTATTAATGCCGTAGTGTCTTTAATTGATAAATATATAGTTTCATCCAAAGAAGTTGGAAATCCTGTACGATTAACATTTTTAATTAGTGTCCTTTCGATACTTTCGATACTGGTGTTCTTGTTTGCTTGGATACCTGTTCCGTTTAAAGATTTATCTATTCCGTCAATCGCAAATGTATCTACTCCTTCTTTGCAGATAATTTTGTTTGTGTTGTGTGGCGCCGTTACGTTTATTGCTGGTCTCTATTCGTTATTTAAAAGTTTTCAGATGGCAGATGCTTCTGATGTAGTGCCAGTAGTAAGTTCTGTAAATGCTGTTGTGACACTTTTTCTTTCATTCTATATTTTAGATGCTGCCATTCCTCCTAACTTTTTATGGGGATTTTTATTTTTAGTACTTGGAATGTTTTTAGTTGCGCGGTTTAGGTTTGATGCTAAAAGAATGCTCTATACATTCATTTCTGGTTCCTGTTTTGCAATTCATTATATTGTTCTAAAGGCATTATTTGAAGTTACGCACTTTGATAACGCTTTCTTTTGGTCGAGGATTGGGATTGTTATTATTTCGTTGTTTTTACTTTTTCACCCTGTATTTAGAAAAAAAGAAAAAGCTAAAAGTCAGGTTTCAAAAGACACAGGGAAGCACGGAAAAGGTTATATGCTCTTATTGGGTAACAAAGTTCTTGCTGGGTTAGCGAGCCTACTTCTTCTTAAAGCTATCTCGTTGGGGGATGTTGCAATTGTGCAAGCCTTGGCAGGTGTGCAGTTCTTATTTCTACTAGTATTCTCTGTGTTCTGGGGAAACAAAAGTTCAAAGCACCTTGGTGAGAATGTGACACATGTTGATAGGGTACAAAAAATTATTTCTATTAGTGTATTAGTTGCAGGATTTTCGTTATTATTTATATAAGATATGTTTATACAAAATAAAAAACCAATAATTATTTTTTTTGCGCTGATTGTAATAACTATATTGGTAGGTGTAATTATTTATTTTAAAATCGCCAATACTAGTACGCCAGAAAAAATACAGTATGGTGTTTCTTTTAATACACCCTATGCAAGAGAACTTGGTTTGAATTGGAAAGAAGTATATGACGCTGTTATTACAGAATTAGGTGTAAAGCATTTACGCTTAGCTGCTCATTGGGACATGATTGAACCGCAAAATAATGAATGGAATTTTTCTGAAATCGACTACCAGATTCGCTTAGCAGAAATTCATGATGCTGAAGTTATATTTGCTGTAGGTAGAAGACTTCCACGATGGCCAGAGTGTCATGAACCAGAATGGGCAGAAAAGTTAGTATGGGAAGATAGAAAAGCAGAGATTAAAGAATATATTATTGCTGTTGTTGAAAGGTACAAAGATAGTTCTGCAATAACATACTGGCAAGTCGAGAATGAACCTTTTCTTGGAGTCTTTGCCACTGAACATTGTGGTGGTGAACTGGATGTAGATTTTCTTGATGAGGAGATTGCACTTGTAAAATCCTTAGATAGTTCACGAGAGATTTTAATAACAGATTCAGGTAATCTTGGTACTTGGTCTAAGCCGTATAAACGAGGTGATGCATTTGGGACTTCTGTTTACGTATATTTATGGAACCCTGATATTGGACCTTTTCGTTCTTTTTTGGCACCACATTTCTATAGATTTAAGGCTGGGCTTATGGAACTAGTCCATGGAGAAAAAGAAACAATGCTTATTGAGCTTTCTGCAGAACCGTGGCTTTTGCAGCCTATAGTCGATACAAGTATCGACATTCAGTTATCTAGAATGAATATTAAAAAATTTAGAGAAATTATTTCTTTTGCTGAAAAAACACGGCTTGAAAAACAGTATTTATGGGGAGTAGAATGGTGGTATTATTTAGATCAAGAAGGAGTTAGTGATTTCTGGCTAGAGGCTAAGGATATTTTTAGAAATTAATCGTACACATATATGAACATTGTCGCAGATTTAGGTGGATCTAGAATGAGATTCGCGGAAGTAACAAAGGGTGAGTTGGGTAAACCGCACATAATCAAAACTCCAGATGTCTACGAAGAAGCTATTGTGCAAGCAGGGGAAGTTATTACGCAAATTATCTCTGAAAGTGATGCTACAGACAAAGTTGTTCATTTTTGCGTATGTGGAGTAGCTGGTGTACTTAATGAAGAATCATCTCAGTTACTTGTTTCTCCAAATTTGCAGTCATGGGTAGGTAAGCCACTACAAAAAGATTTATCAAGAATGATGGGTGCTCGAGTTATCTTAAAAAATGATACCGATATGACTGGTCTTGGTGAAGCAGTGTATGGAGCGGGAAAAAATAATAGCATCGTTGCATACCTTACGTTTTCTACTGGAATTGGGGGATCTTTAATTATTGATGGAGATATTGGGAAATATAGTCTTGGCTATGAACCCGGATTTCAGATTGTTGATGTCGAACAAAAAAAGTTTCTTCATGATGTTTCAGGTTCTGCACTTAAAAAAGAACACGATTCACTCTTTAAAGATATCTCAGACGGAGCCACTCGAAACCATATAATGCGCTATGTTATTGGAGGGATTCATAACACGATTGTGTATTGGTCTCCCGATATTGTTGTAATTGGAGGAGGGATGACAGAATCATTCGACATCGAACAAATCTCATACTCACTTGAAAATATGCGATTTAAGCTACCTAAACTACCTAAAATAGTATTGGCTCATGATACTGATACAAATGGGTTATATGGCGGATTAGCGTACTTACAAAAGCACTTTGGTAAGTAGTTTATGCAGCAAAATGCAGTATTCCAAATATTGCTAGCAGCATCGCATGGATAATTGGAAAAAATAAAAATAACCGAGCCAATCGCTGTTTTTCTCTAATGTATGTAATCCATCCACCTAAAATACTCGCCATTATTGTTGCAGGAAATGTAAACCAAAGTAATGAAAACATATGTAAGAGGATTCCTGTCGCAGATGAATCGTCGTATAAAAAAGCTGCAAAGGGTGCAATAACAAAAGCGGGAAGTAGGATTATTGTATAAATAATTGTGGCAGTAATAAGTGTTGGACGCATCATTATCTGATTCATAGTAAATTATTGTACCAATTTGATACAATAAATCTATGAATGCACGTGAATATTTTTCTCCTAATAAGCAACAAGGAATTGCCTCATATGTAGCTTTGGGAATAGTTGCAATACTGCTCTTATCTTCGATTTTTATTGGTGTTGTGGTTATTTCTAATCAGACTATTGGAACTACTGAAGGTGAAAAAATAGCAACAGTTCTTGCTGTTGTCGCAGGGAAAAATGGAGCAACATATTCTGATGTTAGAGTTATACAAAAAAATACTACACATGCTCGTGGACAACTTATTGATTCGCGAGATGCGAAACAAAAAGATTTTTTTGCAAGAAAAGTTTCTAATACATGGCAAATTGTAAGTATCATTGATGATGAACCATCTTGTGAGTTGTATGGAGCCCTTGGCTTCGAGAGTGCATTTATTAGTAACTGTGAAAAAACATACCCAGATGCAGTAACAGTTGAGACAGCAAAAGAAACATTACAAAAAGCTATAAAACCAACATTCTTACAAGTTATTGCGAGAGTAACTGCTGTTGAAACCATAACAAAGTTCGTTACAAATATTATTACTGGAAACAATAATCCTGAAGGAGATGGTGGAACATATGTACTTAACGAAGGTGCTGGAACTGATTCTGCTGAAACAGAAACTGTCACAGTGATTACTGTGACATCTGGTGATGGAGAAACAATTACAACAGAGGTTTCAGATGAGTCTGAAGGAGATGATGTTTCAGTTGGAGATACAATAATTTTAGGCGTTATTATAGAGCCAAATCAAAATAACAATCAATCCAATGAAGACAGTTCTGACTCTTCAGGTTCTACTAATGAAGGGGAAAACAATGAAGGGACAGTAACTGTTACTGATGTTGTTAATGTTACAGAAGATGCAAATGAAATTACTCCAGTTGAAGAAGTTACTGTTGGAGATAATGAAAATCCAGCTGAGGATACAGATACACCAAATACTTCATCACAAGACAGTAATCAGAATGGCTCTGGTGTGTATCAGTTAGGTGAGGGGATTGAAAATTATGGTGAACTTGAGAATGTGTTTGATATAGATAATTCTGATGTGTTGATTAAGATAGAGGGATAGTCACTGTGAACGTTGTTCCAGTGTTAATTTCACTTACACAATCTATTTTACCTTTAAGGTTGTAGCAAACCATCCTTTTAACTGTTGGAAGTCCTAAACCAATGCCAGTTTCTTTGCTTGTGTAAAAATATTTGAAAATACTTTTTTGTTGTTTATTCGACATCCCGCATCCATTATCTCGAATAGAAATTATTATACTTGCATTAGTTGTATATGTTTCTACGTATACGTTTTTATTTTCAGATTTACATGTATCAAATGCATCAATACTATTCGATATTAAATTCATAAGTATTCTTGAGATAATAGTTCGTTTTGTGAATACAAAATTTTTCGTGCCGTGTGATATATGTTTTATGGTAACTGAATTTTTCGCAGCTTTGTGTTGCATTATTCGTAATATCATGAGAACAGTTTCTGATAGTGAAAATAAAGTTTCAGAATCATTTCCATCAATTTGATCACGCATAAATTGCATAATTTTTTCAGTATTATGTTTCGAATCTAATATTATATTTGCATTAGGGTGAGATTCATCGATAAGGCTTAGTGAGCAAAGTAATGCTGTAATAGGACTCATTATGTCGTGTAAGATACCTGCTGAATTCTTACCAATCCTAATTAATGTAATAATATTTTTAATTGGTGTTACAAAAGATTTTTTTGTTGCATAAAAAAAGCGAGGTCGTTGACCTCGCTTTTGAGACTTATAAAAAAGTTCTGCTTTTGTCGTGATGTGGGTTAGCATGCAGTAGTAATTTTATATCCTCTTCCTGGAATATTTTTTATTAATGCTCTTTTCTTGTCTCCAAGTTTTTTACGAATATTGAGAATGTGTGATTCTATTGTGTTAGAGAATGGGTCAGCATTCATGTCCCACACATGCTCCATGATGTGACCTCTCGAAATAACCATTTCTTTATTTTTCATAAGTAGTTCTAAAAGAGCAAATTCTTTTCTTGTAAATATAATTTCTTTATCATGAAGAGTAACTATGTTTCTATCACTATCTAAATGTAATCCATTTATTGTATATGTTTGAGCACTGATATTATTTGGTCTTCTCACTATTGATCGAATTCTTGCTTTAAGTTCTTCGTATGAAAATGGTTTTGCTAAATAGTCATCTGCACCAGCGTCTAATATGTCTACTTTAGTTAATACATCAGATTTTGTAGATAAAAATAAAACCGGTATTGATTTACCGGCTTCACGAATATCTTTACAAACTTCCTTTCCAAGTTTTTTAGGAAGGATGTTATCTAATATAATTGCATCATAGTGATTGGTGCGAGCAAGATACGATCCGTCGTCGCCATTATCTGCTTCATCAACCGTATAACCTTCAGACTGAAAACTTAAACGTAAAACATTTCTAATTGATGTGTCGTCTTCTATAAGTAATAGTTTCATATTGGGAACAGTTTTATCTTAAATGTAGAAAGTCTGCAAATCAGATTACTTCTATTCTGTGTATAGTTTGTGGAATACTTTTAAATACTTTATTTATTACCTGAGATATTGTTGGTTTCCAACAAGTTGACTTAAAGTGATAAATATCTTTATTTGCTATACTACTTTCATGAATATAATCATTTACACAAAAACAGGATGTCCGTGGTGTATCGGAGCACTTACATATTTACGAGAAGAGGGAATTCCATTTGAAGAACGCAACGTTACTGAAAACCAAACTTTTTTCGATGAAATGATAGCTAAATCTAATCAATCGAAAGCACCAACACTTGATATTGAAGGAGAGATATTTGGAGATGTTGGAAAAGAAGAAATAGAGGTTATTTTACGTGACAAGGGAATTGTGAAGTAGAAATCGTTGACTCTTGCATAGTTTTAGTTAATATGGCATTTATGCGTGTTCTCTCATATTTATCTGGGTTACTTACAGTGATTAGTGGTTTTTCTGTTGTTGTTTATTTCTATCTACTGCTTCAGGCGGGTGGAAAAGGAAGTACAGATGCAGGGATGCCACATTGGCTTATGCCAATTTTACTGATCGGTGGAGGTATGCTCGGAATTGTTGGAATGATACTGTTCGTTCTGAGGTTACTTGGGACAACTGGTATTGTTGCGGGCGCGTTTCTTGTTGTTGTTTCTGTGGCAATAATAGTGTTTCATGTGGTCTCTGGGATTTTTATTCAGCCACATTGGGATGCTTTTGTTAAAGCTACAAAAACTGGCAACAAGTTTGATGTGAAGGAAGTGCTCAAGAAGCGAGATGAAAGTCTCGATCGTATTGGATGCAAAGGTGTTCGTTGGTATTACGACGAGCGCAGGAACATCTGCTACACATACGACCTAATTTATAATCCTCTTTTGATCCGCAAGGTGCGGAACTAGTCAAAAGGGGATGATTTTCTTTAAAATGTTACTACTCTACAACGTGTCATGCAAAATAATACTGTGACGAATTCCGTACAGCATAAACACTCCTAATATAAGAAACAGGTATTTAATGTCTATTACAAATAGGAGTAAAGAGCCAAGTAATGGTGATATTGCGTAAATAAATGGACGAGTCATTCTAAACATTCCAATAATACTTACGTCACTGCTATCAATTTTCTTAAAGAAATATGTTTCTCCCATTATTTCAATCATACTTGCTCCAACTCGAGTCATGAACAATGCAGCTGTCCAAACCCAAAAACTATTTGAATCAATAAAGCTTAGTGCTGCGGTGCTTCCTGCAAGAATAATAAAACCAGTAATTAAAATTTCTTTTTCCCCAATGTATTTATCTGCAATATAACCAAGGAAACCTTCAAGTAAAACAAAGGCAATAAGTGCAATTCCAATAATTTTTGTTGTTTCTGCAATAGTAAAACCAATACTTTGTACTAAGTAAATTGGAGTATAAATAATCATCCATGAGAAAAAGAACCGTAGCAGTGCTTGAATAGAAAATGCTGCCCGTAAATCAACTTTATTTTTAACTGCCAACATGGTTTTCATAAAATCAAACCGTTCATATGTTGGGTCTTTGAAGTCTCGTAGGTATTTTAATACGATGTATATAGAAGGAAGTAATATTATGCTGCTAATCATATACACTTTCCAATATTGTGCGTCTTGAACGATAAAACCTGCCATCAGCGGTCCAATAAGAAATGAAACATTCATCATTGTTAAATATATTCCTCGAATACCTCCAGTTGATTCGTCGCTTGAAGCATCTTCTAAAAAAATATCTAAATGAAAAAAAGCTAGATTCCTCATTGTAAACCCAAGAACGTATGCTCCTATAAGAATTTGGCTCGGCAACCATGAAACACTTAATAGTAATAAAGAAAGTAGCTCTAAAAACAATACCAATAAAAACGTCTTAAAATTTCCATATTTACTTAAAACTGGCCTCGTAAAGAAAAAAGCTGCAATAGTAAAAATTGATCCTAGTGCAATTATTAGTCCAACACCTTGTGGGCCTACAAATTGTGCTAAAAAGCTGGAATTAATGTATGTTCCAGGTGTCACATGAAGTGTAAAAAGAAATACTAATATATATACAATTCCACGGTAATGAGAAGATTTTGAAAGCGTCATGTTCTCTATATTTTATCATGAAATAGGGTGGGGTGATTAAAGAAAAAGTGCGGAAAACCGCAAATTATCGAATTGCAACTTTTTTAGCAAATCCGAGTGTGTGAAACCGGTCATCATCCCATTGTGTAATCGTAAGATTGAAATAAGTAACTCCAAAGACACAAAGAATGTTATTGAGGGTTGTTGGAAGCACTGTATATGTCAAAAACGGATCAAGTGACTCTGTTCCCAAGAATGCTTCTTCAATAGTGATAGTTGTTGCTTCAGGTACTTTCGTACCTTCAATCACTTTTAGAACTTCTTTTGGAAGTTTTTTTTGTGAGTATGTGTGAGCAGGAATTGATTTCCAGTACGCGTAATTGTAGAGCTTCAGGCTGTGAGGGTCACCGAATCGGTTTTCAAGAGCGACAATATATGTGTAACTCAAGAATTTCACAAAACCTGAGTACCATTTATTCGTTTTGTATATGTCCAATTCGAATTTCAGATAGTCAGAAAGTGTAATCATTCTGGCAACCATTCTGCTTTTGAAAGTCGAATGATTGCTTACGACATGGCGTTTCCATCTCTGTACGTGGGTCCAGGAATACTTTTCAGTAATTCCCATTCTCGCAAGTTCTCTGCAGAGCTCGCGATGCTGTTTTAAGATTTTTGGTGTCACTGCCTCACAAACGTGTTCGATTAGCAGGGTGATGTAGTGGCAAAAAGTAAGCCACTCCAGTTTAGGGTATTGGGTTGTTGAGATCATCTCATTACTAAATCTATCATTCGTGTAAACAAAAAACCACACATGACGTGTGGTTTTTTGTTTACCATAAGTAGTGCTAACTACTTATATTCCTAGAATAACTGGAATTACCAATGGTTCCTTCGCAGTTTTTTGGAAAATAAATTTACTTACTTCCGACTCAACAATATCTTTAAGTTTATCGAAGTCTACAGATTTTGTTTTACCAATTTCTCGTTCAATTACTTTTCGGATAATGTTCCGAGCTTCTTGTAATAGCTCTTGTGATTCTCGTAAGTATACAAATCCTCGAGAAATAATATCTGGAGATTTCTTAAGCTTACCTGTGCGAGTGTTAATTGAAGCTACAACAACGAATATTCCATTTTTAGAAAGGTGAATTCTGTCTCGAAGAACAACATCACGTTGATCTGAAACTGAGAATCCATCTACCGTTACTTGTGCAAAAGGAATTCTCATTGGAAGTTTTTCAACTACTGGCTCTTCTTTGGTTCCAGAGATTTGAATAATACTTCCGTTTTGTGGCAGAAGAATATTTTCTTCTTTGGCTCCTGCTTCTAATGCAATTTGTTTGTGTAGCTCAAGCATATACGCTTCACCGTGAACTGGCATGAAGTACTGATAATCAAATTGATTGTGAATCCACTTCAGTTCTTCTCGGTTACCGTGTCCCGATGCGTGTACATCAGAGTCAGCATACGTAATAATTTTTGCCCCTGATGTATAGAGGTAGTTTTTAAGATCAGCTACTGAACGCCAGTTACTTGGAATGACAGAAGATGATAGTAGTACAGTATCTTCTTTACGAAGTTGTATCTGCTTATGTGATTTATTCGCCATTCGCATAAGTGCTGCAAACTCTTCACCTTGTGCGCCAGTTACAAGCATTACTACTTTATCTGGAGCGAGGTGATCGAGGTCGGCAAGTGTTGCGATATTGTCGCTTTTCAAGAGATTAAGATGTTTAATAATCTCAAGATTACTTTTCATGCTTCTCCCTTCAACAATAATTTTCTTTCCATGTTTATCTGCAAGTTCAATAATTCCTAGAATTCTATCTACTTGCGAAGCAAACGTTCCAATAATTAATCGCCCTGGTGCGTCACGAATAATTGTTTCGATATTATCCATGATCTCAATTTCAGATAACGACCATCCTTGTTTACCTGCATTCGTTGAATCCATTGTAAGCAATAGGACATTATTTTCTGGCTTATGAAATCGCTTATATTGTGATACTTCTTCTTCAGTTGGTACTCCTTGAATATTATCAACACGAACATCTTCAATGAAGGCAATATCACCTAGGTGTGTGTGAAGAATTAATCCCATTGAGTCGGGGATAGCGTGAGAAATTGAAAATGTTTCAATTTTGAAGTTGTCTGAAATACTAACTGTTTCATCTCCATCAAGCGTCACAATATCTAACTTCTTAAGGTGAGGAAATTCTTCTTGTCGTTTCGCAATCATAATTGCACCGAATTGTCGGCTATATACTTTTGGGTATCCTAGCTTATCAATAATGAAAGGAATTCCTCCAATGTGGTCGAGGTGACCATGTGTGATGAATAATCCTTTAATTCGATGTTTATTTTCTTCTAAATATGTTGTGTTGGGAAGAATATAATCAATTCCTGGTGTACTTTCTTCTGGGAATTGGAAACCGCAATCGATAACAATAATGTCGTTACCAACTTCAATTGCTGTCATATTTTGTCCAACTTGTTCTACACCTCCAACTGGAATAATTCTTACATTTTCACCAATTGGTGGGACAGGTAATTGTTTTTGTTGTCGGGTGTGAACTCTGTTGGGTCGAGATTTTCTAACTGGACGCCGAACGGTGGTAGAAATACCAGCACGCTGCACGTGATTAGGTTTATTGTTTCCAAACGATCGTCGGTTGCTGTTTCCAGCTGGACGCTTTTGAAATCTGTTTTGATTATTATTTTGAGAGCTTGGCCGTGGTGCGTAACTTCTTCTTTGTGGTTGTGCACCAGTTTTCTGCTCAGGTTTTTTATTTGAATTTGTATTTTCTGAATTCATATTTATATTAATTATTTTTACATTACTAAATTTGTAAAGAAAAACTGTGTCTCTGTGAAAGACTATCAGTGGTTAGTAATTTATTTATTAAAGAAGTTCCATACTCGGTCTGTATCTTTATACCACTTGTGGATAGTAGTGAACCTGTCTGAGCCATTCATTATTGTTTGAGGAGTAATACCTCGTAGCTCCTCAGGGACTACATAAATATAGTCCGGGTTATATAAGAATAGGGCAGGCGCATCTTGTTCTATTTCCCTTGTAATTATCTGCAAAGCTTCTGTTTTTAATTCAGATTCTTGAAGTAGTCGCGCCTCCTCAAGAGCGGCGTCTGCATCAATGTTTGCATAATTTGCAATATTTAATCCAGGGTCATTTCGCTGTGATGAGTGCCAGAACGGGTAGAGGTCTACGTCTCTTCCAATAACTTCACCAAATAAAATTGCATCATACGATCTGCTACGAATAATATTTTGTGTGAAATCTCTCGTTGAGAATATGTCTACTGTAACAGCAATACCAACATCTTTCCATTGTTTTTCAAGTAGTCGTGCAACCTGCACAAGTTCAGGGACATCTGCAGTAGCAAGTGTGATAGATAGTGGTTGTCCGTCACCATCTTCCAAAATCGCATCTGCAGTATAATCGAAACCGGCTTCAGTAAATAAGCGTAACGCTTCTTCAGTTGAAAACGTGTCGACGTTGGTATCACTTGAAGAGCTGTTGCTAAGTTTCTCTTGCGTCAGTAATGCTACTGGAATTGGACTATTGGTTGCTTGTCCATATTTGTTGAATACAGTTTCCACTATCTCGGTTTTGTTTGTTGCGAATTCAAGTGCTCTCCGAACATTTAGGGATGCTAATACTGGAGATTGATTTTGGTTGTAAAAAACTCCAAATACTCGAGGTAAACTAAATTGTGTTATTACATGATTACTTTTTTCTAAACCTTCTGCGTTTTGCGGACTTATTCCACCCGCACTTGAAATTTCTTTATTTTGAATTGCTTCGAGTAGTAATAGCTCACTTTTATAGAACTGTATAATCACTTCTTCAATATATGGTGAACCTAAACTAAATTTGTTAAATGCTTCAAGTGTGTAACTTTCTGCAATTCCAGCAGAATTCTTATTTATTTTCTTAACCATGTATGGTCCAGTACCTACTGGGTTAATATTTCGCTCAGTGAAAGGGAATTCTTCATCACTTACACCTTGCCAAATGTGTGATGGAAGGATACCAAGTGTTGTATTCAGTAAGAAAGCGGGGAATGGGTTTGGTAATGAAAATTCAACCTCATGTTCATTGTTTGCATAAACTTCGATACTATCCCAGTTTCCTCGCTGCGGACTTTTAATGATATCAGTCTTTATTTTATCAATTGTAAATACTATGTCTGTTGCTGTGACCGGAGTATTGTCATGAAATGTTACATCTTTTTTTAATAGGAAAGTGTATGTTAATCCATCTTCTGAGACGGTATAAGATTCCGCTAAGTCGTTTATTAAATTACCTTGTTCATCAATACGCATTAACCCAGAGTAAATGAGTGAAACTAAATCATTATCTGTGTCTGAGACTGCTATGACAGGATTAACAAAACGAGGGGTCCCAATTACTCCTTCTTCAATCAAGCCTCCTTGTACTGGAACAACCTCAAGAATAGATTCGTTGTACTGCAATAAAAGTGTTAGTCCTGTAAATAAAAAAACTAATGAAATAAGTAGAAAAATTAGTTTTTCTGTATATGAAAAAGAGAAAAATACTTTTGTAAAAAAAGATTGTTTTTTATCTATTTGTGTTTCGTTTGTGTAACTATTCACGTTAAGTATCTGACTGAAAGAAAAAGAGTAAACCTGTTGCTATTAGTATAAGAGAGAAAACTTGAAAGTGAAAACACACTTATACCCAAGCATCGAGAAGCTATGAAAAGATAAAAATAATTAGTGCTAAAAGTGCAAATAGAATGCTCATTACTACAGTTGCGTTGAAAAGTGTCTTTTCAAAACCTCGCCGAGTATGGTAACCAGAATCAACATTGTCACCTCCACCTCCAAGAGCTCCAATTCCTGCAGCAGAAGATTGTAGTAAAATAGCTACAACAAGTGCAATTGCAAGGATTATTTGAATTATTGTTAAAATAGTAATCATATTTGATTTAGTGGGAAAACTTTATCATAAGGTTGTTAATGGGGCAATAGTAAAGAGAATTGCTGTGTAATTTATGTGTCAATTGACACATAAAGAAAATTTCATATACTTCTCTGCTAAACCCGTTCTTTCAGTCATGATTAAAAAAATATTCAAATATCACTGTGTATACAGTATTTCTTGTTATCTTGCTGCAATTTTTGTTGTGATAATCGGAATCTTTTTTTATCGAGAGGTTCCAAAATATCTACTGCCATGACTCAGTGACAGTAACGAAATATAAAAATCGTTGCTACTTTTCTTTATGGCCGGGTCCCATGGTTTTGCAATAAAAAGTAAATTATTTATAAAATATTGAAAACTTGACCGAAGTCTACAAACTCATATAATTACGTTCACATTAGTTGTGAGCGAGAAATATTCTAAGAAATTCACAACAATGTTTATAGGTTTTATTTATAAACATAAACAAGAAATATATGGCAAAAAGCAAAAATTTGATTACGCCATTGGCGGATCGAGTACTTATAACCGCATTAAAAGAAGATACTAAAACAGCATCTGGAATTATTTTGCCAGATTCTATGGGAGGAGACGACGAGATGTTGCGAGGAACAGTTCTTGCAGTTGGGCCTGGAAAAAAAGTTAACGGAAAATATGATGAAATGACAGTAAAAGAAGGTGATAAAGTTCTGTTTAAAAAGTGGGTTGATAAAATTAAAATTGAAGGAACTGAATATTATTTAGCGAGTGAAGGGGACTTAGTGGCAACAATTAACTAACTTTAAACTAACTAATTTATGGCTAAACAAATTATTTTTGATGAAGAAGCACGAAAATCATTGGCGAGAGGTGTGAAAATTGTTGCTGATGCGGTGAAAGTGACTATTGGTCCACGAGGACGAAATGTTGTATTAGATAAAAGTTTTGGAACGCCAACAATTACAAACGATGGTGTTTCAATTGCGAAAGAAATTGAATTAGAAGATAGATTTGAAAATATGGGAGCTTCTATTATTAAAGAAGTTGCAACTCGAACAAATGACGCTGCAGGTGATGGAACAACAACCGCAACCATCTTGACTGATGCTATGGTTCGAGAAGGGATGAAATATACAACCATGGGTGCTAATGCAATTGGTATTAAGAATGCAATTGAAACTGCAGCAAATGAAGTTGTAGAAGATTTGAAAAAGAGTGCAAAGCAAATTAAAGGAAAAGAGGAAATAAAAAATGTGGCAACTATTTCAGCCGAGTCAGAAGAACTGGGGACTATTATTGCTGAGACAATTTCGCAAGTTGGGCAAGACGGAGTAGTTACTGTTGAAGAGGCACAAACAGTTGGAGTTACATCTGATGTTGCACAAGGACTTGAGTTTGCAAATGGATATATTTCACCGTACATGGTTACTAATTCAGAACGAATGGAAGCTGAATATAAAGAGCCGGCGATACTACTTACTGATAGAAAAATTTCAAATGTTAAAGAGGTGTTACCGCTTATAGAGCAGTTGGCACAAACAGGGCAAAAAGATTTAGTGATTATTGCTGAAGATGTAGATGGTGAGGCATTAGCGACATTTGTTTTAAATAAATTGCGAGGATCATTCAATGTACTTGCAATTAAGGCGCCTGGGTTTGGAGATAAAAAGAAAGAGCAATTAGAAGATATTGCTATTACAACTGGAGCAACTGTTATTTCTGAAGATGTTGGCTTAGATTTTGAAAAAGCAGATTTGAGTATGTTGGGGAAAGCTCATCGAGTTGTTGCAACCAAGGACGCAACGGTAATTGTTGGAGGAAAGGGTGGGAAAAAAGAATTACAAAATAGAATTGCACAAATTAAGGCACAAATCTCAGTTGCAAAATCTGATTACGATAAAGATAAGTTGGTAGAGCGAGCAGCGAAACTAACAGGAGGTGTTGCTGTAATTAAGGTTGGAGCAGCAACCGAAACTGAAATGAAGTATCTTAAGTTAAAAATTGAAGATGCTGTAAATGCAACTAAGGCTGCAATTGCTGAGGGTATTGTGGCAGGAGGAGGAAGTGCATTAGCTAAAGCTTCTAAGAAACTTCTAGCTAAGTTAGACAAAGAAGGAAGTGAGATGACTCATGAAATGAAGGTTGGATATCAAATTGTCGCAAAAGCATTGCAAGCTCCACTAAAACAAATTGCTACAAATGCAGGAAAAGATGATGGTTCTGTGATTGTGCAACAAGTTATTGATGGAAAAGCTAACGCAGGATACGATGCATTAAAAGATGTTGTTATTCATGACATGTTAGCCAAGGGAATCATTGATCCTGTTCGTGTAACACGAAATGGTGTGCAGAATGCAGCTTCAGCAGCAGGAATTCTGTTGACTACAGAAGTTGCTATTGCAGAAAAGCCTAAAAAAGAAGGTGCTGCACCAGCAATGCCAGACATGGGGGGAATGGGGATGCCGGGAATGATGTAGTGTAATGGAGTCTTGAAATACAATAAAAAGAAAACACCACAGCGTTCTGTGGTGTTTTCTTTTGTGATGATGTAAAAAATTAGACAATATATTTTTACTTATTCAAATTGACTCCATCTAAAAAGAGCGTAATCTACAAGTCATATGGAAAACAACAACAATCAACACATTAAAGATGCAGAAATTATTAATACTGAAGATAAGAAGGGGGATAAAATTGTCACAATCGGAGTTATTGTTGCAGTAGTAATTATTATACTTTCGTTATTATATTGGTTTTTTGGAATAGATAAGTCTCAAAACAGAACTACCACTGATGGAAGGGTTGCTGAAGAATTAACCGAAGAAGAAATTGCAGAATTAAAAGCAGAATTTGATGCCCTAGTTGCAACGGATGAGGCAAAGCAACGATTAATTGATGCTGGATACTCAGGAGATATTTTTGATGAAATGTCTGAAGACGGTTCATTGTCTGCAGATACAACAACCTCTGCTACTGAAGTTGTAGAAAATCAAAAGCCATTCATGGCAAGTGAAGTAAATATCGCCCTGTTGGCAAGTCCTGACTTATTTGATTATTCAAATAATAATCGAGAGGCATGTGATGTTGTAGTTATGGTGCCACAAACAATCGCACCAACCTCTCAAGTATTAAATGCCGCAATAGCAATTCTATTCACAGATACATTTGATTATGGATTTCCGCCAGCTAACTTTATTGCAACTCAAAAGAATCTTGCATTTCAAGGTGCGACTATTGAAAATAGTGTAGCGAGAGTGTTTTTAACTGGAACAGTAGGTCCGATTGTAGGTGTTTGTGATGTTCCTCGAATTGAAACGCAGATTGAAGAAACAGCACTTCAGTTCGCAACAGTTAATCGAGTTGAAATCTATTTGAATGGAGAAATATTAGAAGTTGAATAAAAAAGAATATTTTGCTGATATAATGTAGTTACTTATTACATAATTAATCATAAACAATTATATGGATTACTATTTAGATGCGTGGCGAAATTTTGCAAATTTTAAAGGACGAGCAACTCGAAAGCAATTTTGGATGTTTGTGCTAGTTAACTTAATTGTTTCAATCGCGTTGCAGATTATTGAAGCAGTTATTGGATTTGCAGATTTTGAATTACTGTCTGGTTTGTATGGATTAGCTGTGCTTATTCCTGGTTTAGCTATTACAGCTCGTCGACTACATGATATTAATAAAAGTGCCTGGTGGTTACTACTATTACTTATTCCATTCATTGGAGGATTGGTCATTCTTATCTTCAATATAAAGAAAGGTGATGAAAATGCTAACAAATATGGTGCCCCAGTTAGTATTGATGGTACTGATGGTGAGCGAACTTCACCAACAGGAGAAAAAATTCGTGATGCTGAGGTAGTAAGTGAAAAACAAAAAGAAGCAGATGACGAACTTCTAAAAGAAGATTTAGAAGACAAATAATATGTTTGCACGCTTAATTGTTACATTGCTAGTTATTGGAACTGGATTTGTTTTTGGTTACATTACGGCAGCTAGCTCACTATCAACTTTTGATGTTATTCAAAAGACTGCAAATGTACAAGATGAGATAACAGAAAAGGTACGAGAAGTAACAGGGAATGAAGAAACAACAACATATACAAGTTCACATGGTTTTGCTTTTACATATCCTAAAAATTTTCACTTAGAAAATGCTCACGTTGCGATTCCTGGCC
>Ga0208413_1000334_pt1 | contig 37647 bp, 26 predicted proteins | sample AntAceMetag02UKD_FD_184761 | JGI IMG/M metagenome (GOLD analysis project Ga0208413, IMG submission 184761) | Saline lake microbial communities from Ace Lake, Antarctica - Antarctic Ace Lake Metagenome 02UKD (SPAdes) (version 2) | ecosystem: Environmental > Aquatic > Non-marine Saline and...
GGATAGCCTGTCCCACGGACGGTCTCCTCTGTTGGATGCTTCACACCCAGCATGGCACCCTTGATGCCGTCAGGGGGCCGTCCACCAATCACCCCGGAAGCCGTGGCGAAGCCGCGGCTATCCGGGGCCACCCGACCCCCGTCCACGAGGTGCAACTCAGCCGCCGCCGGGTGGGCGGCCGGCGGTTGCGGGCAAGATCCGTTCGATGCCGATCTCGCCCGGCCGGACCGACAGCGCCACCGGGCCGGCCGGGTCTAGGCCCATGTCGACCAGCAGCAGGGTCAGCCAGCGCTCCAGCGTCGCCGGGGCGGCGGTGGTGACGTACTCGTAGCGCCGGAGCGCGCCGCCGCGCCGGATCAGGGCGTGGCTGCGGTAGCCCGGGAACTCGTCGGTCATGACCGCCAGGATCGCCATCGCCTCCTCGTCGTCGAAATGCCGCAGGGTCACCGTGTAGAGGCCGTCGAGCGTCGCGCCGGCCGGGCCGTCGCCGGCGGGTGGCGCCAGATGGACGAGCTTGCGGGCCAGCACCGACCCCAGTTCGGCCGCCAGCTCGCGGGCGCGCTCGGCCACCGCCTGGGAGGCGCAGGCGGTGGCGGGGCAGCGACCGGCGGTCGACACCACTTCGGCCGGCAGATCGAACGACCCGAGGAAGCGGTTGCCGGCGACGTCGACGATCTCACCGGACAGGTGCAGCTCGACCCGGGTGGTGTAGGCAAGGTCCTGGACGCTGCCCTCGATCCGGAACAGCACCGCCGCCCGCACCCGGTCGGCCGCCCGTTCCGACGCGTTGGCCAGCTTCGCCACCGTCAGCAGGTCGAGCCGGTTGCGGCCCTCGGCGCGGTCCCAGCCGAGGCCGGCGGCGACGGCGTCCTCGTCGACCACGCGAAAGCCCCGGCGCGCCATCGCCTCCTGCAGCTCGGTCACCACCCGCCGGAACGCCGGGTCGCCGCGCGGCAGGCTGGCGGCGCCGCGATCCTCGCCCAGCACCAGCACCGGGATCGGCCCCTCCCCGGTCACCACGACGCCGCGGTCGTCGGCGACCCCGCGGGTCGCGGCGGAGGCGCAGGAGATCAGGAGCCCGGCGGCGAGCGCCAGCAACACGGCGCGGTTGGCCATGGCGATCATCAATCCCGTCGACATCGTTCCAACTCCCCGGTGGCGGGCACGGCCGCCCGTCCGCCGGCTATGGAACGTCGAGGGGCATTCTGCGGTGGCGGCGGGCCGGTGCGCAACCGTCGGTCGCAGGCCGGGCGCGCGGGCCGGGAGGCGCGAGTTCAGCCGCCGCGGCTGACCCGGTACGGCAGCACCGCCAGCCGCAACCGCGAGCGGTCGAGGCCGGCGACACGCTCGAGGAAGGCGCCCGCCGTGGTCGCCGCCCGGCGGCTGGCATCGGCGGTCGGTCCCGGCGCCGGGGCCAGGCGGTCGGGATCGAACGGCACCGAGCTGGCCACCACGATGACCGACTCCAGGCTTTCCGACACGCCCGGCATCGGGGCGACGGCGATTACCGGATCACCGGCACCCGGAAGGTCGAGCCGCCGACCGGCCTCGACAACCATCGCCGACCCACCCTCCGATCCTGGGCCCGACGATCCGCTGCCGAGCGGGGCGATCCGCACCACGCTGCCGTCCGCCTGCCAGGCGTACACCGCCAGGAACACCCGCCCGCGCGCCACCGACACCCGCACCCGCAGCGCCTCGCCGGCCCGCAGCGCCGCGCGCTCCAGCGTCGCCGCCAACTCCGGCGCCTCCGGCCCGCCGATGCGGGCGACCCGCGCCTGCAGGCGCCGGGCCGCCGCGTCCGGCCCGGTGGCGGAGCCCAGCCAGGTTTCGCCATGCGGGACCGCGTCGGCCAGCCGCCGCCAGGCGGCGGCGACGTCGGCCCGGGTTCGCGCCACGCCGGGGGTGGTGGCCGGCGCGTCCAGGGCCTCGTCGACCAGCATCGCGCGGGCGATCGCCTCGGCAGCGGCGCCCAGTTCGTCGCGCCGCAACTCCGGGCCGCGGGAAGCCGCCCCGTCGGCGATGCGGTAGCCGGTGCCGAGGCGGCCGCCATCAGGGGTCAGGGGCAGGAAGGTGCCAGGCAGGGCGGCGGCGTCGAGACGCGCCGTCGCCCGCGCCTCGGCGCCGTCGGCGACCGCCCGCAGCCGCACCTCGACATGGCCGCGGTGGTCCCAGATCTCGGCCTCCAGGCGAAGCGCCAGCGCCCCGCCCTCGGCGTCGGCGGCGCGCAGCGGGCGGCTGACGTAGAGCGGACGCTCGGCGAGGCGGGCGGCGAGGCGCTCGGCGACCTCGCCGAGGAACCAGTCGCCGAACGGGCTGCGCTCGCCGCTCAGCCGCACCGTCGCCCGGAAGCGCCCCGACGGATCGAGCGCCGACCGCAGCGCCTCGGCCAGGGCCACCCCGGCAGTGCGCGCGGCGGCGGCCGGCGGTCGCGCCACCAGCCAGTCGATCGATCCGGGCAGGGTGACGGCTGGAAACGCCGCAAGCAGCCGGCCAGTGTCGCCGCCGCCGACCCCGACCAGGATGGCGGACAGCACGATCCCGTTGGTGGTGGGGTGTGCGACCGGGACCACCAGCGCGTCGATCGCCGCATCCCGCAACAACTCCCGCGACGACGCGCCGTGGAACGTCATGGCCTCCTCCCAGGAGGCCGGCAGGGCCGAGCGGCCGAGCAGCCGGCCGCCGGCGGGCGCCGCCCGAAGCAGGGCGGCGGCGAGTGCTGCGTCCAGCTCGGCGGCCAGCTCGGTCGGCAGGCCGGTGGCGTCGGGATCGACCGGGCGCGCGGCGATCCGGCGGCCATCGCCGGCGGCCTCCCAGACGGCGGCCGCCACGCTGCCCAGCCGGTCCGGCCAGTCCTGCGCGGCGGCCAGCGGCCGCCCGGCCGCCGCCCAGAGGACGAGCGCCAGGAGCAGGAGCGGCGCCAGGAGCAGGAGCGGCGCCAGGAACCGCCGCAGGGCCGGCACCACCCTCACCGCCACATCCGGGTGACCGCCAGGGAGTCGGGCGTGATCCGCAGCCGGAATTTCGCCTCGGCGTCGCCGCTGCGCCCGTTGCCTTCCCAGGCGTACCCGGCCCGCAGGTCCAGGCCATCCTCGCGCGCCTCGACCAGCGTGATGCGGCGGAACCACTCGATCCTTTCGGCGAAGTCGAGCGAGGCGGCAATCGCCTTGTGGTCCCAGGCGCCACCCTGGTCGCGGTAGTAGGCCCGCACCGCCGCCTCGATCGCCTCGCGGTGCTCCTCCAGGAACGCCTGGGCGCGCGCCGGATCGGCGCCCGGCGGGGTGTAGAGGGCCGCCGCGGCCGGCGGCGGGGTGACGGTCGTAGAGGGCACGGATGGGGCGGGCACGGATGGGGCGGAAAGCGCCGACACGCTCGGGCGCAACGCCGGTAACGCCGCCACCAGCACGGTGGCGGGGTCGCCCGACACGCTGGCCCGCTGAACCCTGCGGAACAGCCGTCGGGCGGCGTAGGTCATCTCGTCGTCGAGGTAGCCATGCAGCTCGGCGAGCGTCACCCGGCCGTCGCGGTTGCCGTCGCGGCCACGGTCGGCGGCGCCGTTCAGGGCGTCGAGCAGGTGGCGGGTGAACAGCCCGAGGCCGGCCTCCTCGTCCCAGCTCGCCACCTGGTCGCCCTCGGCAGCGGTCACCAGCGTGAGGCGCGGCGCCGGCGTCGGCGGCGCAGTGCGCACGTAGACCGGCGACGCCGAGCGCACCAGCCAGCCGCCGGCGGTGTTGCCGGAGAAGCAGGCGTCGAGCAGCACGGTGGTCGATCGCGCCTCGATCGCCGCCAGGTTTCGCAGCAGCAGATCGAGCGGGTAGCCGTTGATCTCCGGGGTTTCCGGATCGGCGTCGGCCGGCAACAGGTAGCCGCGCTTGTCGCGCAGCCCCGGCACACCGTGCCCGGAGTAGAACACCAGCACGTCCGAGCGGCCGGGCCGGACCCAGGACCACAGCTTGCCGCGGTGGTCCTGGGCGTTGCCGAACACCGCGTGCATCTCCGCCTGGCTGGCGTCGATCAGCTCGATCACGTTGCCGTCGCGGAAGCCGAGCGTGTCGATCGCGAAACGCTTGACGGCGGCCGCGTCGTTGGCGGCGTAGCGGACCTCGGGTATCCCGTCGGCGTAGCGGCGGTTGCCGATGATCACGGCGACCGCGTCGTGCCGGGACACGGCGGCCGGGGTCGATGAGGCGGCGGCCGGGGCCTGCGCGCGGGCCGTCCCGCTCGCGCCCAGCGGCGCCAGCGCCAACGCCAGCATGATGGCTGCCACGGTCCGCATGCCCCTGCTCCCGCGATCGGTGTCCGGCCCGGCGCCATTCTACCGGTTCCGGCGTGCTATGGAACGCCGAGGCCGACTCCCGCCGGCCGGCGCGGCCCGGTCCAGCTCGAAGGGGCGCACGCCGATGGCTTGGTTAATGACTTGAATCAACGACCAGCCCAAGCAAACCGACCAGAATTCCAACATGGCGGGGCGCGGGCCTTCGTTCAGTCGGGGTCGCAGCGCGCACGAGATGATGATCGGGAGGGTGCGATGGCCCATACGATTATTCGCAGTTCTGCGCCAAAAGGGGAGACCGAGCAGCCGCAAACCGGTTGGGATGCGGCACGGGCGCGTCTGGCGGGATTGGCCGGCGGCGGGCTGAACATCGCGCACGAGGCGGTGGACCGTCATGTCGTGGCGGGACATGGCGCGCAGACTGCGCTTATCTGGCTGGGCCGCAACGGCGATCGTCGAACAGTGTCCTATGCCGAACTGGCTTCCGCTTCCGCGCGATTTGCGCATGTGCTCCGCGCCCACGGCATTGCTCCGGGCGAGCGGCTGTTCCTGCTCTCGGGCCGGGTCCCTGAACTTTACGCCGCGACGCTGGGGGCGCTGAAGGCCGGAGTGGTGGTCAGTCCGCTCTTCGCCGCCTTCGGTCCCGAGCCGGTGCGCGCGCGTATGGAGATAGGACAGGCGAGTGTCCTGGTCACCTCCGAGACGCAGTATCGACGGAAGATTGCCGATTGGCGGACCAGCATGCCTTCGTTGAGACTGGTCCTGATCCTGGGCGACAGCGCGCCCGAGGGTTGCGTCGCACTTGGCCCGGCGATGGCGGCGGCGCGGGATGTCTTTGAGATCGAGGCAACCGATCCCGAGGACATGGCGCTTTTGCATTTCACCTCAGGCACCACCGGACTGCCCAAAGGTGTGGTGCATGTGCACCAGGCGGTTGTCGGCCACGCCGAGACCGGACGTCTTGCGCTCGATCTGCGGCCGGGCGACATCTACTGGTGCACTGCGGACCCCGGCTGGGTAACGGGGATGAGCTACGGCATCATTTCGCCCCTGTGCAACCGCGTCACCATGGTGGTGGACGAGGCCGAGTTCGACCTCGAACGCTGGTACGACATCCTTGAACGCGAGCGCGTGCAGGTCTGGTACACCTCCCCCACCGCCATCCGGATGCTGATGCGCGCGGGCGAACAGGCGGCCGCGGCGCACGATTTCTCAGCGCTCCGGTTTCTCGCCAGCGTGGGCGAGCCCTTGAACGCCGAATGCGTGGTTTGGGGCGAGAGGGTGTTCGGCAAACCCTTCCACGACAACTGGTGGCAGTCGGAAACCGGCGGCATCATGATCGCCAACACGGCTGCGATGGACATCAAGCCGGGGGCGATGGGTAAGCCCTTGCCGGGGATCGAGGCCGGGATCGTGTCGCGCGAGGGCGAGAGCGTCGTGGAGCTCCCGCATGGCGTGATCGGCGAACTGGCGCTGCGCCCAGGCTGGCCCTCAATGATGCGCACCTATCTGGGCCAGCCAGAGCGCTACGACAAATGCTTCGCGGGCGGCTGGTACCTGACGGGCGATCTGGCGATGGCGGACTCCGACGGCTACTTCTGGTTTGTGGGTCGCGCCGACGATCTGATCAAGTCGTCCGGCCACCTTATCGGTCCCTTCGAGGTGGAAAGCGCTTTGATGGAGCACCCCGCCGTGACCGAGGCGGCGGCGATCGGTGTTCCCGACGATACGGCCGGCGAAGTGGTGAAGGCCTTTGTTACGCTGAGGGCCGGGTTCGAACCTGGAGAGGCATTGGGTCGGGAATTGCGGGGCCATGCCCGCAAGCGGCTTGGCCCCGCCGTTGCCCCGCGCGAAATCGTGTTTCGCGAGAGCCTCCCGCGCACCCGTTCGGGCAAAATCATGCGCCGTCTTCTGCGCGCGCGCGAACTGGGCCTTCCCGAGGGAGACCTGTCCACGCTGGAGGGGGAGACAAATTGATCACCAAGGTAAAACTGAACCACCCCCACGCGCGCGACTTGCTGCGCGGAATGATCCGGATCCGGCGCTTCGAGGAGAAGTGTTACCAACTCTACACGCAGGAAAAGATTCGCGGGTTCCTGCATCTCTACGATGGTGAAGAGGCCGTCGCCGTCGGCGTCTCGATGGCACTGGAGCCACGCGATCGAGTGGTATCCACCTATCGCGAACACGGTCACGCGCTGGCGCGCGGGATGAGCATGGAGGCCGCGCTGGCCGAGATGTATGGCAAGGCGAACGGCTGCGCCGGCGGTCGCGGTGGGTCGATGCATCTGTTTGATGCCAAGACCAACCTCTACGGCGGCAACGCCATCGTCGGGGGTGGGCTACCTTTGGCCGTCGGACTGGGCCTGGGCGACAAGATGCGGGGCGAGAACCGGCTCACCGTCTGCTTCTTCGGCGAAGGGGCGCTGGCCGAGGGCGAGTTCCACGAGGCGATGAACCTCGCCGCGCTCTGGACACTGCCGGTGTTCTTTGTGCTGGAGAACAACCTGTACGCCATGGGGTCGGCGGTGGCGCGGGTTCAGGCGAACACCGATTTCGCCGCCCGCGCCGCGACCTACGGCATGCCCGCCGAAAGCGTGGATGGCAACGATGTCGTTGCGGTCGAAGCTGCCGCGCACGGTATCGTCGCTGCCTTGCGCAGCGGTGGCGGGCCGCGTTTCCTGGAATGCCGCACCTACCGCACTCGGCCCCATTCCATGTTCGACGCCGAGAAGTACCGCGATAAGGCCGAGGCGGCCGATTGGCGCAAGCGCTCGCCCATCACGCGATTTCAAGGTTGGCTTCTGGAAAACGGGCTGATGCGCCCCGATGAGGTCGAGGAGATCGAGGCCGAGATCCAGGCGGAGCTCACGGACGCCGTCGCAGCCTGCGAAAAGGCGCCCTGGGAACCGGTTGAAGACCTGACCCGCCATGTCGTGTCCGAGGCCCGACCTCCGCCACCCGAGACGGCAAAGCCCGGCAACCTGATCGACAGCACGTACCGCGACTGCTGCCGACAGGCGATCGTGGAGGCGCTTCTGCGCGACGACCGGGTGTTCATGATGGGCGAGGATATCGGCGCCTATGGGGGCTGCTATGCGGTGTCGATGGGGCTTCTGGCAGACTTCGGCCCCGAGCGCATCCGCGACACGCCGCTGGCCGAATCCGGTTTCACCGGCGCGGGCATCGGCGCGGCCTTGGCCGGCATGCGCCCGATCGTGGAAATAATGACGGTTAATTTCTCGCTTCTAGCGCTGGATCAGATCCTGAACACCGCCGCCACGATCCGTCACATGTCGGGCGGGCAGTTCGGTGTCCCGCTGGTCATTCGCATGGCGACCGGCGCGGGGCGGCAGTTGGCAGCGCAGCACTCGCATTCCCTGGAAAGCTTCTTCGCCCACATACCGGGGCTGCGGGTGTTGGCACCCGCCACGCTGGAGGACGCGCGTGGCATGTTGTGGACGGCACTCCAGGAGCCCGATCCGGTGATCATCCTTGAGCATGTCATGCTCTACAACATGACCGGGCAGATCTCCGCAACCGCGGGTGCCGTGGACATCGACCGTGCCGCGATCCGCCGCCGCGGACGAGATGTGACGCTGCTCGCATGGTCCAATTCGCTCTGGAAGTCGCTGGAGGCAGCAGAGGAATTGGCTGGGGTGGGAATCGAGGCCGAGGTGATCGACCTGCGCACGCTGCGACCTCTGGATGACAAGACAATAATGGCCTCGGTTCGCCGCACCCGCCGTTCTGTGGTCGTGGACGAGGGCTGGCGAAGCGGATCGCTGTCGGCCGAAATCGCGGCGCGGGTTCAGGAGAGCTGCTTTTGGCACCTGGACGCGCCGGTAACCCGCGTCTGTTCGGAAGAAGTGCCAGTTCCCTATCCGAAGCATCTGGAACAGGCCGCGTTGCCGCAGGTTGCCGATATCGTTGCCGCGGTGAAGTCGCTGCCAGGCGTGGTCCGGTGACCAACTTCACCATGCCCTCGCTGGGGGCCGACATGGACACGGGCAAGCTGGTCGAGTGGCTCGTCGCTCCAGGTGACAGCGTGACGCAGGGCACCGTCATGGCGGTAGTCGAGACCCAGAAAGGCGCGATCGAGATCGAGATATTCGAGGCGGGCGAGGTGGTCGATCTGGTCGCGCAGGTTGGCCAGACGCTGCCGGTTGGCGCACTGCTGGCGAGGATCGGGACTGCTGGTGAAGCCGGGGGCGGCGGCGACAGGGAGCCGAACGCAGTCGCGTCCCGGCGTCCGCCGGAGCCCGCCCGCGGGAGGGTGCCGGAAACAGACCTCCCTGCCCCAGCCAAGCCTGCCCCAGCCAAGCCTGCCCCCGCCAAGCCTGCCCCCGCCAAGCCTGCCCCCGCCAAGCCTGCCACCGCCAAGCCTGCCACCGCCAAGCCTGCCACCGCCGCGTCTGCTCCAGCCGGTGAGGCTGTTCTCTCCTCGCCCGCCGCGCGGACCCTGGCGGCCGAGGCCAAGATCTCGCTGGCGTCGATCACCGGGTCCGGCCCAAGCGGCGCAGTGCTGCTATCCGATGTCGAGCGGCATCTGGCAGCCGGGGCGTCGCCAGTTTCCGAAACGCCCGAAGCGGGCCGGCCAACGGCCAGGAAGGGTCTCGACATGGTCGAGATGCGCCGCGCCATCGCCGCCGCCATGACCCGCGCTAATCGTGATATCCCGCACTACTACCTCTGCCACGAGATCGACCTTCAGGCCGCGCAGGACAGGCTTGCCACCCTGAACATCGAACGAACGCCGGACCGGCGGCTGTTGATGGGAGCACTTCTGATCCGCGCCACAGTCCGGGCTCTGGCCAAGGTGCCGGAACTGAACGGCCGCCATGAGGGCGACGCCTATGTCCCCTCCGGCCTGATACATTGCGGTCTGGCGGTGGCAATTCGGGGCGGCGGGCTGATCGCGCCAGCGATCCTGGACGCCGCCGACATGGATCCCGACACGCTGATGGAAGCCATGCGCGACATCGTCGCCCGCACCCGCGCGGGGCGACTTCGCAACAGTGAGTTGACCCGGGGCACGATTACCGTCTCCAGCCTTGGCGAAACCGGGGTGGATGCGCTGTTCGGCGTGATCTATCCCCCACAGGTCGCACTGGTGGGCTTCGGCGCGCCGCGCCTGAAGCCGGTGGTGCATGACGGGGCAGTCACCCCCCGGCTCGCCGTGACCGTCAGCCTTGCCGCAGACCACCGGGTCAGTGACGGCCGCCGCGGCGCGCTGTTCCTGGCGGAGATCAGCCGACTCTTGCAGGATCCTGAATTGCCATGACCCGAAACGACATCCTCGCAGGCCTTGTTGCCGAGCTGATCGACGTCGCCCCCGACCTCGACCCCGCCGCGCTGGGCGAGAACGACCATCTGCAGGACGATCTAGGCCTTGATTCCATGGACTTTCTGAATTTAATCAGCAGGTTACACAAACGTTTCGGCCTGCCGATCCCTGAATCAGACTACCCCCGGCTTGCCACTCTCGCCAAAGCCGTGGCCTATCTTGAAAAGGAGCAAGCGGGCTGAAGGATGCTCCGTCGTCGGACACCAATGTCGGCGGACCGGGGCGCCGAACGACCTGTGGTGGTGTGCAGTTGGTAGCGGAGGAGGGACTTGAACCCCCGACACGCGGATTATGATTCCGCTGCTCTAACCAGCTGAGCTACTCCGCCACCGGGACCGGCGCCATCGCGTCCTGCGGAGCCGGCGGAAACCCGATATACGCAGGGCCCCTGCCGGTGTCAACGGCGGCGCGCGGGCCGGCGGGCTCGGTGCCGCGGATCCAGCCGCCGCCAAGCACGCGGCTTCCCTGAAGGGCGTAGATCACCGCCGCCTGGCCGATCGCGACACCGTGCTGCGGCAGGTCGAGGTCAAGGCGCGCGCCGCCGGTGCCGTCGGGGTGGACGGTCGCCGCCGCCGGCTGCTGGGCCGAGCGCAGCTTGACCAACGCCCGCAGGCCCGCGGCCGGCGGGCCGTCGCCGCCACCCAGCCAGTTGAACTCGCCGATCCGGACGGCGCCGGCGGCCAGCGCCTCGCGCGGGCCGACGACGACGCGCCGGGCCTCGGGCTCCAGGCGGACCACGTACAGCGGCTCGGTCCCCTCATCGCCGTCCGGGCCGCGCCGGCCGCCGACGCCGATGCCGCGCCGCTGGCCGACGGTGAAGTGGATGACGCCGTCGTGCCGGCCGAGCACGGCGCCGTCCAGGTCGACGATCTCGCCCGGGTCGGCCGCCCCCGGCCGCAGCCGGCGCACCACCTCGGCGTAGTTGCCGTTCGGCACGAAGCAGATGTCCTGGCTGTCGGGCTTGTCCTGGACGGCGAGTCCGAGGCGGCGAGCCTCGGCGCGGGTCGCGGCCTTGTCGAGGCCACCGAGCGGGAAGCGCAGGAAGTCGAGCTGGGCCGGCGTGGTGGCGAACAGGAAGTAGCTCTGGTCCTTGCCGGGATCGGCGGCGCGGTGCAGCTCGGGACCGTCCCTTCCGGCGACGCGGCGGACGTAGTGGCCGGTCGCCAGGCATTCGGCCCCGAGATCGCGGGCGGTCTCCAGCAGGTCGCGGAACTTGACCGTCTGGTTGCAGCGCACGCACGGGATCGGCGTCTCGCCCCGCAGGTAGCTGTCGGCGAAGTCGTCGATCACGCTCTGCCGGAACCGGCTCTCGTAGTCGAGCACGTAGTGCGGGATGCCGATGCGCTCGGCGACCGTGCGGGCGTCGTGGATGTCGGCGCCGGCGCAGCAGGCGCCCTTGCGCGCCACCGCCGCGCCATGGTCGTAGAGCTGCAGGGTGATGCCGACCACGTCGTAGCCGGCCTCCTTCAGCAGCGCCGCCGTCACCGAGCTGTCGACGCCGCCGGACATCGCCACCACCACCCGCCGGGCGGCGCGCGGGCCCGGCAGGCCGAGGTCGAGGTCGGGAAATGCGGCGGACGTCGTCATCCGGGGGATATAGGCCCTGGGGCGGTGGGCGCGCAACCGCGGGCTCAGTTACGGCCGGCGGCCTCGAGCCCCATCTGCCAGAAGCCGACCTCCAGATCGGTGGCCTGCCGGAACGTCCGCGCCAGATCGTCGAACCGCGCCTCCCCACCGCGCCGCGCCGCCAGCGCCTCGATCTGCGCCACCGAGGCCCGCACCACCGAGCGGTAGTCCTCGCCGGCGTACACCGCGATCCAGGCATCGTACGGGTTTGCCGCCCCGCGCCGGGTGGCCGGGTCGGCGGCCAGCCACTCGCCGATCACGCCGTAGCCGACGACGCAGGGGGCGAGCGCCGCGAACAGGTCGAGCAGGTCGCCAGCGTGGCCGCGGTCCAGCACATAGCGGGTGTAGGCGACGCAGGCCGGGTCCTCCGGCACCGCCGCCATGTCGGCCTCGGTCATACCCCATCCGGCGCAGTACTGGACGTGCAGTTTCATTTCGGTATCGATCAGAGCCGACAGCGTTGCGGAGGCGTAACGCATGTCGTCCAGGCGATCGGCCTTGTAGGCGGCGAGCGCGTAGGCCCGCGCGAAATGGATCAGGAACAGGTAGTCCTGGGCCAGGTAGTGCCGGAACGCCGGCTCCGGCAGGGTGCCGTCGCCGAGGCCGGCGACGAAGCGGTGCCGGGTGTAGTCCTCCCAGGAATCCGGGCAGGAATCGATCAGCCGGGCGACGAACGAGCCGGCGGGGACGAGGGCGGTGCGGTCGGTCATGTCGGTTCCCTGTGGCGACTGTCAGGCGGCACTCAAGCGGCGCGGGCGGCGGGCGACAGGCGGTCGCGCATGGCGCGCCACGCCGCGACGAACCGGTCGATCTCGGCGGCGGTCGTGGTCCAGCCGAGGCTGACCCGGATCGCTTGGCCGGCCAGCGGGTCGTCGCCCAGCATGGCGGCCAGCACGTGCGAGCGCCTGACCTTGCCGGACGAGCAGGCCGAGCCGGCACTGACCGCGATGCCGGCGAGGTCGAGAGTCATCACCTGGGTCTCCGCCGGCACCCCCGGCAGGCCGAGGCAGGTGGTGGCGATCCGCCCGGCGCCGGCCCCCAGCACCCTCGCCTCCGGGGCGGCGTCGAGCACCGCCGCCTCCAGCCGGTCGCGCAGCGCCAGCAGGCGCGCCAGTTCCTCACGGCCGCCGCCGGCGACCGCCTCGGCGGCGGCGGCGAAACCGGCGATGCCGGGCAGGTTCTCGGTGCCGGACCGGCGCCCGCGCTCCTGCCCGCCGCCCAGCGCCAGCGGCCGCAACGCCAGCGCCGGGCGCACCAGCAGCGCGCCGACCCCGGCCGGTCCGCCGATCTTGTGCCCGGACAGCGCGACCAGGTCGGCGTCGGCGAGCGGCGCCGGGTCGAGCCTGCCGACGCCCTGCACCGCGTCGACATGGACCAGGGCACCGGCCGTCCGGGCCAGCCGGATCGCCTCGGCGACCGGCTGGACCACACCGGTCTCGTTGTTCACCCACATCACCGACACCAGCGCCGGCGTGTCGCCGGCAGCCAGACGCCGCTCCAGATCGGCGAGGTCGAGGCGCCCCTCGGGGTCGACGGCGATCCGCTCGGCGCCCTCGGCGGCGGCCCCGGCGGCGGCCAGCACCGCGTCGTGCTCGATCGCCGAGACCAACCGGCGCCGGACATCGACACCGCGCACCGCCAGCGCGTCGGCCTCGGTACCGCCCGAGGTGAACACCACGCGCTCGGCCGGCCACCCGACCAGGGCCGCCACCCGCACCCGCGCCGCCTCCAGACGGCCGCGGGCGGCCCGGCCGGCGGCGTGCACCGACGACGGGTTGCCGACCGCGCGCGCCGCCGCGGCCATGGCGTCGAGCGCGGCCGGACGCACCGGCGTGGTGGCGTTGTGGTCGAGGTAGACGAGATCGCTCATGGAACGGTTCCGGGCTCGCTGTCGTCGTAAGGACCCGGTGCCGCCGGGTCAATCGCGGCACGGTTTCCAGGCGGCACTTGATTCGCCGACCGCGCCGCCGACTTTCATCGGAATCGACAAAATGACACTCGGCGCGCTATGTCCACCCCTCACGCCGAGGTCGGCCGCGAGGACAACGATGCCCGAAGTCACGATCAACGGTCCGGAAGGACGCATCGAGGGGCGGTATCTCCACGCTCAGGAACCGAACGCGCCGATCGCGCTGATGCTGCACCCGCATCCGCAGCACGGCGGCACCATGAACAACAAGGTCGTCTATTCGCTCTACCAGACCTTCGTGGCGCGCGGGTTCTCGACGCTGCGCTTCAACTTCCGCGGCGTCGGCCGCTCGCAGGGCGTCTACACCGGCGGCGAGGGCGAGCTGTCCGACGCGGCCACCGCGCTGGACTGGCTGCAGACCTACAACCCGAACGCCCGTTATTGCTGGATCGCCGGGTTCTCGTTCGGCGCCTGGATCGGCATGCAATTGCTGATGCGGCGCCCGGAGATCACCGGATTCGTGTCGGTGGCGCCGCCGGCCAACATGTTCGACTTCACCTTCCTCGCCCCCTGCCCGGCCTCCGGGCTGGTGGTGCAGGGCGACCAGGACGACATCGTCCCGCCGGAATCGGTCAAGAAGCTGGTCGACAAGCTGTCGTCCCAGCGTGGCATCACCATCACCCATTCGGTGATCAAAGGCGCCAACCACTTCTTCGGCCAGCAGATCGACCAGCTGACCAGCATCACCGGCAACTACCTCGACAAGTCTATCGCCGCCCACGACAAGGCGTCGGCCTGACCCGGGTCAGCCGCGGCGCGGGTGCAGGCGGCCGCCGGTCAACGGCCGCGGCGCGCCGGTGGTGCCGGGGAAGCTGATCGGCAGGCCGAGCCGGCTGCGCACGGCGAGGTAGCCGAAGGCCTGCGCCTCGAGCGCGTCGCCGTCCCACCCGAGCGCGTCGGCATCCTCGACCGGAACCCCGAGGCGGTCGCGCAGGCCGGCCATCAGCACCGGGTTGCGCCGGCCGCCCCCGCACACGATCCAGCGCGCCGGCGGCGACGGCAGCCAGCCGACCGCCTTCGCCACCGCCTCGACCGAGAACGCCGCCAGCAACGCCGCCCCATCGGCGGCGGACAGGCCGAGGGTCGCCGTCGACAGGACCGCCGCGAACTCGTCCCGGTCGAGCGATTTCGGCGGCCGGCGGCTGAAATACGGGTGCTCGACCAGCCGGGCCAGCCGCTCGGCATCGAGCCGCCCGGCAGCCGCCAGCGCGCCGTCGGCATCGTGGCTGGCGCCGATCGTACGCCGGCACCAGTCGTCGAGCGGCGCGTTCGCCGGGCCGGTGTCGAAGGCCAGCAGATCGTCGGCGCCGGGCCCGATCCAGGTGACGTTGCCGACCCCGCCGAGATTGAGCACCGCCAGCGGCCGCTCCAGCCCGCCGGCGAGCGCCCGGTGATAGGCCGGCGCCAGGGGCGCGCCCTCGCCGCCCGCCGCCACGTCGGCGTACCGCAATCCGTCCACCACATCGACGCCGACCGCGGCGGCCAGCCGGGCGCCGTCGCCGATCTGCCGGGTGATGCCCCGGTCGGGCTCGTGGCGGATGGTGTGGCCGTGGAAGCCGACGACGTCGACCTCGCCCGGCGCCAGGCCGGCCATGTCCATCAGCCGCCGGACCGCCACCGCGTGCCGGTCGGTCAGCTCCGCTTCGACGCCGGCGACGTCGCCGCGCTCACCCAGCACCGAGCGCAGGCGCGCCCGGAACGGCTCGTCATACGGGATGGTAAGCGCCGGACCGCCGTCGACGCGCAACTCGCCGTCGGTGATGATCACCGCCGCGTCGATGCCGTCCATGGAGGTACCGCTCATCAGGCCGATGGCGGTGATCGGATCTCGCCCCGTCATCGCCCGACTGTCCCGCACCGAATGTCGACTGGCAAGCGGCGGCTGTGCTACATCCCGTCGCCCCGAGCCCGGCCCCGACGAGACGGACCCGAACCATGACCGCGCCCCGCTCCGACTTCCTCAAGGCGATCGTCGATCGCGGCTTCTTCCACCAGTGCACCGACCTGGAGGGCCTGGACGCCGAATTCGCGTCCCGGATGGTGACGGGCTACATCGGCTTCGACTGCACCGCCGACAGCCTGCACATCGGCTCGCTGCTGCAGATCATGCTGCTGCGCTGGATGCAGAAGACCGGCCACAAGCCGATCGTGCTGATGGGCGGCGGCACCTCGAAGATCGGCGACCCGTCGTTCAAGGACGAGGCGCGCAAGCTGCTGTCAGAGGAGGATATCGCCCGCAACAAGGCCGGCATCCAGCAGGTCTTCGACAAGTATCTCGGCTTCGGCGAGGCCCCGTCCGACGCCGTCATGGTCGACAACGCCGACTGGCTCGACCGGCTCGAGTACATCCCGTTCCTGCGAAACTACGGGGCGCACTTCTCGGTCAACCGGATGCTCAGCTTCGATTCCGTCCGGCTGCGGCTGGAGCGCGAGCAGTCGCTGAGCTTCCTCGAGTTCAACTACATGATCCTGCAGGCCTACGACTTCCTGGAGCTGCGCCGGCGCTACGGCTGCGTGCTGCAGATGGGCGGCTCGGACCAGTGGGGCAACATCGTCAACGGCGTCGAACTGACGCGCCGGGTCGACCAGCAGACGATTTTCGGCCTGACCTCGCCGCTGATCACCACCGCGTCCGGGGCGAAGATGGGCAAGACCGCCCAGGGCGCGGTGTGGCTCAACGCCGACCGGCTCAGCCCGTACGATTTCTGGCAGTTCTGGCGCAACACCGAGGACGGCGACGTCGGGCGGTTCCTGAAGCTGTTCACCGAGATGCCGCTCGACGAGATCGCCCGCCTGAAGGCGCTCGGCGGCGCCGAGATCAACGACGCCAAGAAGATCCTGGCGACCGAGGTGACCGCACTCTGCCACGGCCGCGCCGCCGCCGACGAGGCCGCCGAGACCGCCCGCCGGACCTTCGAGGACGGGCAGTCGGCCGAGGGCCTGCACAGCGTCGAGGTGCCGCGCGGCGAGCTGGCCGGGCTGTCGGTGGTGGACGCGCTGCGCCGCGCCGGCCTCGCCGCGTCGAACGGCGAGGCTCGGCGGCTGATCCGCGGCGGTGGCGCGCGCGTCAACGACCGGCTGGTCGAGGACGAGAACGCCGCGCTGGCCGATGCCGACGTCGACGCCGACGGGGTCATCAAGCTGTCGGCCGGGCGCAAGCGTCACGCCCTGTTGCGGGTGGCCTGACGGAAGCCGGCGCGGCGGCTCAAGTTGATGGAGTCCGACCACCGAGTCGACCACCCACCTTCTCACCAAGATGCGCCCCGCGCGCAGCGCAAGGCTGCCGCGGGTGGGTCACCGCAGGCCTCGCCCCCTGAGGTGAATTTCACCGGACGCAACACTGGACAGGCGATCAGCGACACCCTCAGATAGCGAAGACTTCGCTAAAAATTCCCTTTGGGTGTCCGCGCATGAGCCAGTTGTTGATCAACGCCTACCACGCCGAGTTGGATCGCCTCGCGAAGTTCTCCGGGATGCGGAGCGAGCAGGTGATCCGCCCGGCATTCCGGCGACTGTTAGACCAGTGGGCCCGCTCTCGCGAACTCATCTTTATCGAGGAACTGGAGCATCTGACGCCGCGCAAGACCAAGGTCTATCCCGACGGCACCGTGTTGCACGCCCTGCGGGTGCCGATGGGGTACTGGGAGGCCAAGGACACCGACGACGACCTCGACGTTGAGATCACCAAGAAGCTCGCCAAGGGCTATCCGCAAAACAACATCGTCTTCGAGAACTCCGAGACCGCGGTGTTGTACCAGCACCGCCAGGAGGTGATGCGCGCGCCGATGCGCGACGTGGACGCACTCGGCAAGCTGGTGGCGCTGTTCTTCGCCTACGAGCGGCCGGAGATCGCCGAGTTCCGCCGCGCGGTGGAGCAGTTCAAGCAGGACCTGCCGGCGGTGCTGGCCGCTCTTCGAGAGCAGATCGACACCGCCTACGCGGCCAATGCCGGCTTCCAGGCCTCCGCCGCCGGCTTCCTGGCCCAGGCCAAGAAGACCATCAACCCCGCGATCACCGAAGCCGACGTGCGGGAGATGCTGATCCAGCACATCTTGACCGAGGAGATCTTCAGCTACGTCTTTAACGACAGCGACTTCCACCGCGACAACAACATCGCCAAGGCGCTGTACGAGTTGGAGGCGAAGTTCTTCACGGGCGCCGTCAAGCGCGACACGCTGAAGGCGATGGAGCCGTACTACGCCGCGATCCGCGCCACTGCGGCGCAGATCACGTCGCACGCCGAGAAGCAGACCTTCCTGAAGGTGATCTACGAGAACTTCTACAAGGTCTACAACCCGAAGGCGGCCGACAAGCTCGGCGTGGTCTACACCCCGAACGAGATCGTGCGGTTCATGATCCAAGGGGCCGACTGGCTGTGCCAGAAGCACTTCGGCAAGGCGCTGTTGGACAAACACGTCGAAATCCTGGACCCAGCGACCGGGACCGGCACGTTCGTTTGCGAGCTGCTGGAGTATTTTCGCGGCGATCCCGGCAAGCTCGCCCACAAGTACAAGAACGAGCTGCACGCCAACGAGGTGGCGATCCTGCCCTACTACGTCGCCAACCTGAACATCGAGGCGACCTACGCGGCGATCACCGGACAGTACGCCGAGTTCCCCAATCTCTGCTTCGTCGACACGCTCGACAACGTAGAGGGTTTGGGCATCCGGGCCGGCCACCAGCACGACCTTTTCGGCGGGATGTCCGCGGAGAATGTCGAGCGCATCAAGCGTCAGAACAAACGCAAGATCTCCGTCATAATCGGCAACCCGCCCTACAACGCCAATCAGCAAAATGAGAACGATAACAATAAAAATCGCACGTATAAAAGAATCGATGAATTAATAAAATCGACATACCTAGCGCAATCACAAGCTCAAAAGACCAAGAACTACGATATGTTTTCGAGATTCATACGGTGGGCATCAGATCGGATGCATGACGATGGTGTGATTGCGTTTGTTACGAATAGAGCGTTGATATCACGTCGGAACTATGATGGATTCCGAAAATCAATATCGAAGGAATTCCACGAGATCCACGTTGTGGATCTGGGTGGTGATGTACGCGACAACCCCACACTCTCCGGAACCAAGCATAATGTATTTGGTATTCAAACCGGTGTAGCAATTACTTTTCTCGTCAAAAAGCGAAGGTCAGACACTGGTAATATTTTTTATTCCCGTCGACCGGAAATGGAAACAGCAAGGGAGAAATTACACTTTCTTGGCGGTAGTACACTGGCTTCGTTGAAGCCTCATCGCTTGCAACCCGACGTCGACGGAAACTGGATCGACTTGGCAGTCAACGACTGGTCTGCCTTTCTGCCGATTGGAAATAAATTAACTAAATCGTCCAAAAATAGTGGTGGCGAACGCTCTATATTCAAAACGTTTTCACTTGGCGTCGTCACCGCTCGAGATGATTGGGTAATCGGACTCGATGACTGCGATACCACAAAAAAGGTAAAGTATCTATCTTCGCGGTTTGAATCAGATAGAGTTGAACTGTCCGCGAAAGCGAAGTTAGATCCTAACTTCAACAATTTTCCATCAGGAATAAAATGGACTAGGTCATTGAAAAACTACCTACGAAACAATACGTCGGTAAAATTCACGCCGGTATTTTGCGATTATCACTATCGACCATTCAATATATTGCGCATTATTTTTGACAAGCACTGGCTTGAAATGCCAAATCTTATGGGAACGTTCTTTGGAGAATCAGGATCAACCAAGAATAGGTCAATCATATTTAGCGGACCGACTGGTCAGAAGCCGTTTATGGTTTTATGCACCGATCGTGTCCCGGATATGCACATCGTCGGGGCCGCCGCTGGTGGTGTTGTTCTACCCCGCTTTACTTCGTCAGACCATGAGCGAGACAACGTCACGGATTGGGGCCTCCGCCAATTCGAACGTCACTACGGCAAGAAGGCAGGAATCACCAAGGACACGATATTCAACTACGTCTACGCGGTCCTGCACGACCCGCTCTACCGTAAGACCTTCGAGATAAACCTGAAGCGAGAGTTCCCGCGCATCCCGTTTCACCCGAACTTCCACGCCTGGGTGGAATGGGGGCGGCGGCTGATGGAGCTTCATGTAGGGTTCGAGATGGTCGAGCCGTGGCCGCTGGAGCGCCTGGACACGCCTGACGAGAAGGCGCGCGCCGCCGGGGTGTCTCCGCGGGTGATCCTGAAGGCGGACCGGGCGGCCGGCGCCCTGACGCTCGACAGCGAGACCCAACTGACAGGCGTGCCGACGGCAGCGTGGGACTACACGCTGGGCAACCGGACCGCCATCGACTGGGTACTGGACCAGCACAAGGAGAAGCCCCCGCGTGACCCCACCGTGCGGGAGAAGTTCAACACCTACCGCTTCGCCGACCACAAGGACCGGGTAATCGACCTCCTGGGCCGCGTGACCCGGGTCAGCGTGGAAACTGTCGCCATCGTCGCCGAGATCCGCGCAGCCGAGCACGCCGAGTTCGGGTAGGCCTCCCTGCGCCGTCGCCGGACTATCGGCCGCGATCCTCGCGGACCCCGGGGCCCGGGGCCGATAATGCCGGCGCCTCGACCACCGGGGCATCCGCCGGGCTCTCGGCGGTCGACAGCAGGTCGCGGAGGAACCCCGGCGCCAACGCGGTCAACGGGTTCACGGTGACCGCCGGATCATCCATCGTGCCGCGCACCCGGAACTCGGTCGCCAAAAGCCCTTCACCCTCGCCACCGGTCAGCAGTTCGCCGAACACCGGGATTCGGTCGATCAGCCGCGACAGCGAGTAGGCTGGCGCCACCATCCCGACGAAATCGATCAGGTCGCTGGATCGGTCGTAAGCCCCCTCGACCTTGAGGCCGAGGCCCGGCCCGTAGGCCAGTCCGTTGCGCGCTTCGATCCGATCCGAGGTCAGGGTGACCCCGACACGGGCCCGCGAGAACCGGATGCCCTCGCCGCGCAGAACGTCGGCGAGACCGGTGAACGAGGCGACGGAGAGCACCCGGGCAAGCACCGGTGCGTTGACGACGCGGAACTCGTCGATCCGGGCGGTCACCTCCATACCGTCGTCGAGGCCCTGCCCTGTAACGGTCCCGTCGACGGCGAGCCGGCCGCCGCGAATCGTCTCGACGATGTCGAACGCTGCCAGAAACTCGCCGGCGTCCTCGGCCCGCAACGTCAGGCGGCGCTGCCCATCGACCGGAAGCACGGCAAGCGTGGCCAGTCCCTCGCCCACCCGGCCCCGTAGATCGAGGGACACCAAACGGTCCCCGGCCTGGCGAACCGCCAGCGTCGCCGCGACGATCGACGCCTTGCGCGTGACGATCAGGGTATCCGCCGCGAGGCGCAGGTCGAGGGCGAGGTCGTTCTCGTCCTCCGTTTCGGGATCCTCGGGGTCGAGCACCGGCGAGAGGTCGATGGTGGGGCCGCGCAAGGCAATCCGCCACTCGCCGGACGGCAGCCGCTCCACCCGGCCGGCCGCATCGGTCCGGCCGATCCGAATCCGGGCGAGGTCGACGGTCCGCGGCCGGCCTCCGTCACCGAGCGCCGCCGCGGCCTGCACCGCCATGGCGCCGGCCTTCATGTCGAATTCGTCGACCGAGACCGGGACGCCGTCGCGCACCGTCAGCCGCGCCCGCAGAATACCACTGGCGCCCGCCGGCTTGGGCCAGCCGAGTTCGTCCACCCGCAGCCAGGCGTTCTGCAGGTCGGCCGTCAGGCGCACCGTCTCGACGCCATCCGCTCGGGTTTCCGACTGGGCATCGACCGCCATTCGGCCACCCATCATGGCGCCGAGGTCGAGACCGAAGGCGGCAAGGCTGTCGCGGGTCGCCGTCGTAATGATGCGGCCGCGGCTGGTGTAGGGCCCACGAGTGTGGAAGCGCTGGTCGAGCGACACCTCGGAGCGTGCCCCCAGGACCATGCCGGTGCCCGACACCGTCATGCCGGCTCCGTCCAGTTCGACCTTCAGGTCGGCGTCGGCCAGGGTCTCGCCGGCGACCACTCCCGGCAGCAGAACGTCGGACAGGTTGGCTGATACCGCCAGCTTCACCTGGTCGAGCTTCAAATCCTTCAGCAGCGGGAAATCGAAGCGCAGCCGGGCGCCCGCCTTGCCACCGACCGTGGCGACATCCAGGCCGAGTTCCTTGGGGTAGCCGAGCGGATCGTGATCGATCACCCGCAGGGCGTCGCGCAGAGGACCGCGCACCGCGACCTCGATCTCGGCGAACTCGTCGGCCGCCACCATGCCGCGGATCCGCACCCGCGACGGATCCAGCTTCAGGCGATCGAGGCGGCCGTCGGTGACCGAGATGTCGAAGCTGTCGGCGTCGTACAGGGCGGTCCCGACGATCCCGTCGATGGGTGGGAGCGGGCGAAAGTAATGGGCGGTAACGCCGCTGAAATCGATCCGCCCCCCGAGGTCGTCGAGCCGGAATGTGCCCGGGTCGACCGGATCCAGCCACGCCTCGGCGCGCACGCTGGCTCTGGGCACCACGCCGTCGCGCAGATTCCGGGTCACCCACTCGCGCGCCGGCGGCCCCACGCTTTCCGGCCAGAAGCGTTCCAGGTCGTCGACCGGCAGGTCCTCGGCGGCGCCGTCCAGGGTGACGCTGTAGCCTGTCCCGCTGCGCACCGCCGTCGAGGTCAGCGTGAGCGTCGGCCCGGACAGGTCGATGGCGGCGGTCAGCTCGGCCGCGTCGAGGTCGGGTGCCACCGCCAAGCCCACCGTGGCACCCGCGATTTCGACCGGCCGGTCCATCAGACCGACGACCGCGACGCTGCCGGCCCCGACGGTGAGCTCGGCGGAGCCGGTCAGGCCCTTGCCGTCGAGCCCCGCGGCCGCCCTGACGACGCCACCCACCGGCAGCTTGATGCCGGCGAGCGCGGTCAGCGAGGGGTGAAGGCTGGCGAGCGCGTCGATCGGCACGCGACTGGTGCGGGCCTCCACCCGCACCACGCCGTCGCCGCGTCGATAGTCGCCGTGCAGGTCAACCGGCGTCCGGACGCCGCCATCCCACGACAGTGTCCCGCGGCCGTTGAAGGTCAGCCCGAGGGCGGTGCGCCGCAGCGCCGCCGACACCCCCTCGGCGGCCAGGGTGACGCCGCGCTGGCCGTCGACCAGTCGGATGCGCGCCCCCGACACGTCGATTTCGAGCAGGTCGGACAGCGGTCCCCCGGGCTCGGCGTCGGCAAACGACCGCAGCAGCCCGGCCAGGTCGAAGTCGCCGCCTGTGTCGTCGGACTCCGGCATCAGCCGCCAGCCGCCATCCCCGGTTCGCGCCACCGTGATTCGCGGGTCGAGGACGTTGATCCGTCTCGGCGCGAGGCGGCCGGCGATCAACGCCTTCGGGCTCAGCGCGACCGCCACCGACCCGACGCGTACCCGCACCGCGCCGTCCGGCTCGAGCACGGCCACGTCACGGGCGACCACTTCCAGGGCGCGGTCCCAGCCGCGCCAGGAGATCTCGGTACCGCCCACCTCGGCGCGCAGGGCGGCGCCCGGCGGGCTGAGCATCGCTTCGACGTAGGGGCGCAGTCCGTCGAGGATGATCGGCCCTTCGGACAACCGCCAGGCCAGGACCGATCCCGCCAGGACCACGCCGACGACGAGCGCCAGCGCGATCTCGAGGCAGACGACGGCGATGCGATGAATCACGGGTTCGAAACCCCGCAGGAGACATGATGGCAGCGTGTGGTGATAGCACGTAACTCCCTGTCCGACGACGCCCCGTCTTGACCGCGGCCCAGGGATCTCCGCACTCTCCCTGCGACCTCCAACCTGCCCCAGAGACCGCTTTGAGCTTCCTGCTGCAGCCTCGGACCCCGCCGGTCCCCACCGACGCGAACGCTGTTCGCGTCGGCCTCGAGCGCTGGCGGGAACGCGCGGTGGAACTGACCGGTTCCGAAGACCGCGATACCGCGGCCGCGGCGCTGGAATGCCCCGGGACGCGTGCCCTGATCGAGGGCATCGTCGCCCACAGTCCCTACCTCACCCGCGAGCTGCTGCGCGAGCAGGCGTTCGTGGTCGCCGCGTTGCGCGACGGCATCGACGCGGCGACCGCGCGGATCTGGCGGGACTTCGAAGCGATCGACCCGGCCGACGGGGTCGACGCGGTGATGAAGGCGCTGCGCGTCGCCAAACGCCGCGCGGCAGTCGCGGTGGCACTGGCCGACATCGCCGGCCTCTGGGACCTGGTGCAGGTCACCGGTGCGATCTCCGAGACCGCCGAGCGCGGGCTGGCGGCTTCGTGGCGCCACGCGTTGCTGGAGCAGATCCGGCGCGGCAAGCTGCCGCTCGAGGCGGTCGGCGACCCGATCACGGGATCCGGGCTGGTGTGCCTGGCGATGGGCAAGTTCGGGGCGCGTGAGCTGAACTACTCCAGCGATATCGACCTGATCGTGCTCTACGACGACGCGCTGCCGGTGTACGCCGACCACACCGAGCTGCGCCAAGCCTTCGTCAACGCCACCCGCACGATGGTCAAGCTGATGGAGGAGAGGACGGCGGACGGTTATGTGTTCCGCACCGACCTCCGGCTGCGCCCCGATCCGAACTCGACCCCTCCGGCCGTATCGATGACCGCGGCGGAGACCTATTACGAGAGCATGGGACAGAACTGGGAGCGCGCCGCCATGATCAAGGCGCGCCCGGTGGCCAGCGATCCCGACTCCTCGGCCGCCTTCCTGCGCGCCCTCAGGCCGTTCGTCTGGCGCCGTCACCTGGACTTCGCCGCCATCCAGGACGTGCACTCCATCAAGCGCCAGATTGCTGCGCACAAGAAGGGCGCGGTCATCAAGGCCGAGGGCCAGAACGTCAAGCTCGGGCGCGGCGGCATCCGCGAGATCGAGTTTTTCGCCCAGACCCAGCAGCTCATCTGGGGGGGACGGGACGCCCGGCTTCGGGTGCGCGGCACCGAGGACGCGCTGGCCGCCCTGGTCGACGCCGGCCGGCTGCGCGGCGAGGTGGCGAACGCCCTCAAGCTCGCCTACCGCTTCCTGCGCAAGGTCGAGCACCGTCTGCAGATGGTCGACGACAAGCAGACCCAGATCCTGCCGGACGACCCGGCCGAGCTGGACCGCTTCGCCGCCTTTCTCGGCTACGACGACCCCAAGGGGTTCCGGGGCGATCTCGCCCATCATCTGCACACCGTCGCCTATCACTACGCCCATCTGTTCGAGGAGGCCCCGGCCTTGTCCATTCCGACCCGCGAGGCCGGGAGCCTGGTCTTCACCGGCAGCGAGAACGACCCCGAAACCGTCGCCACGCTGGCCGGGCTCGGCTTCGAGGACCCAGGCGCCGTCGCCGAGACGATCCGCAACTGGCACCGCGGCAGCACACGGGCGACCCGCAGCGAGCGGGCACGCCAGCTCCTCACCGAGCTGATCCCGGCGCTGCTGGAAGCGCTTGGGCGGATGCCGCAGCCCGACCAGGCTTTCCGCCGCTTCGACCGTTTCCTGGAGGCGCTGCCGGCCGGGGTGCAGCTGTTCAGCCTGTTCCACGCCAACCCGGCGCTGATCGAGGTAATGGCCGAGATCCTGGGCATGGCGCCGTCGCTGGCCTCCCAGCTCGGCCGCGAACCGGCGCTGTTCGAGGGGGTCCTGACCCACGACGTGATGCGACCGCTGCCCGACGCCGACACCCTGACGCGGGAGTTGGAGCGCCATCTGGGCTCGGTCGACGACTACGAGGTGGCGCTCGACACCGCCCGGCGCTGGACCGGCGACCGGCGTTTCCAGGTCGGCGTGCAGATCATCCGCGCACACCTGGACGCCGACCATGCCGGCGAGACGTTCTCCGACATCGCCGACGCCACCATCCGCGCGCTGCTGCCGGCGGTCGAGACGGAGTTCGCCGAGCGCCACGGGCGTCTGCCGGGCGGCACCTCCCCGGCGATCGCCGTCCTCGCGCTCGGCAAGTACGGCGGCCGCGAGCTAACCCACGGCTCCGACCTCGACCTGGTGTTCCTGTACGATACCCCGCTCGACCGCGAATCCGACGGAAGCAAGCCGCTGATGACGTCGGCGTACACGATCCGCCTGGGGCAGCGGCTGATCTCGGCGCTGTCGGCCAAGACCGCCGAGGGTGCGCTCTACGAGATCGACATGCGGCTGCGCCCGACCGGCAACAAGGGCCCCGTCGCCACCAGCCTGGCGGCGTTCGAGAAGTACCACGCCGAGGACGCCTGGACCTGGGAGCGCATGGCCCTCACCCGCGCCCGCGTCGTGACCGGACCGCCCGATCTGCGCGCCGCGATCGAGGCCCGGGTCCGCGCGATCCTGACCGAGACACGCGAGGCCGGCAAGCTGCTCGCCGACGTCGCCTCGATGCGGGCCCGCACCGCCAAGGAGCACCGCTCGACCAGCCCCTGGGAGATCAAGCACTGGCGCGGCGGGCTACTGGACCTCGAGTTCATCGCCCAGTACCTGCAGCTGCGCGAGGCGCACCGCCATCCCGAGGTCCTGGACGGCAACACCGCCGAAGCGTTCCGCAAGCTCGGCGCCGCCGGCATTCTCGACGACGAGGAGGCGCTTTTCCTGGCAAGCGCGACGCGGATCTGGCGCAACCTTCAGGGTCTGCTCAGGCTGACCGTCGGGCGGAACTTCGATCCGGAGAGCGCCCCGGAAGCGCTCAAGCGGCGGCTCGCCCGGACCGGTCGCGCGGTCGACTTCGCCACCCTCGAGCGCAACGTCGAGAAGATGAGCGACGCGGTTCGCGCCGCCTTTGCCCGCCACATCGGCGAGCCGGCCGACTAGGCTCAGCCCACCCGGCCTTCCAGGGCGGCCAGGAACATCGCCTTCATGTCGGCCGCGAACACCGGCATCGGGTTGCTCTCGGTCGACGGATCCTTCTCGGCGGCGGCGGCGATCTCGTCCACCCGGGCGTCGTCGACCCCCAGCTCCGCCAGGGTGTGCGGGATGTGGAAGCGCTCGCGCAGGTCGAGGATCCAGTCCAGCACCCCGTCCACGCCGCCCTTCGGCAACGCCAGGTAGGCCGCCAGCCGGTCGCACTTCTCGTGGATCGAGGCGCGGTTGTGGACGATCACGTAGGGGAAGAACACCGCGTTGGTCAGGCCGTGGTGGGTGTCGTAGCGGGCGCCCACCGGGTGGCTGAGCGAATGGATGGCGCCGAGGCCCTTCTGGAACGCCGTCGAGCCCATGGACGCGGCCGCCAGCATCATGCCGCGCGCCTCGAGGTCGGTGCCGTCGAGCACGGCGCGCGGCAGGAATTCCTTGATGACCCGAAGTCCCTCGACCGCGACGCCGTCCGAGAACGGATGCAGCTCCGGCGCGCACAGCCCCTCGAAGCAATGCGCCAGCGCGTCCATGCCGGTCCAGGCCGTCAGGTTCGCCGGCAGACCGACGGTGAGCTGGGGATCCTCGATCACCACCCTCGGCATCATGGTCGCGTGCAGGAAGATCCGCTTCTCGTGCACGCGCTCGTCGGTGACGACGGCGGCGCGGCCGGTCTCCGACCCGGTGCCCGCGGTGGTCGGCACGGCAACCATCGGCGCCACCATCGAGCCGTCGATCGCCGCCGGGCCACCGGCCGAGACGTGCAGGTCGAACAGCGCCCGCGGCTGGTGGGCCGCCATGGCGATGGTCTTGCCGGCGTCGAGCGCCGAGCCGCCGCCGATCGCGACCACGCCGTCATGGTCGCCGTCGCGAAACGCCGTCATGCCGGCCTCGATGTCCGCTCCCACCGGGTTGCCCCGCACCTGCGAGAACAACGCCGTCGGCAGCCCGGCCGCCTCCAGCCGGGCGCGCGCGTCGGCGATCATCGCATGGCCGGCGAGGCCATTGTCCGTGACCACCAGGGGCCGCGCGATCCCCGCGGCCTTTACCGCCGACGGCAATTCAGCGATTGCCCCGACCCCGAACCGGATCTCGGTCGGGTACCGCCACACGCCGCTCGGAAACACGCCCACGTCGTCCTCGCCCCGTTGTCGACCATCCCGATGCGAACCTAGCGTCACCGACGGACCGGAACAAGACGGGGTTGATCTGGAACGCGGCTTGACCTGGGTCAGTTACCGGACACTCGCGCGGCGGTAGTGTCGTAATTTGGTCATCGACCTTCCCCGAAGCGGAGGACGGCATGCTCACCCTTGAAGACTGCATCGCTCTGTCGGACCTGACGGAAGCAGAAATCGCGGCCATCGCCGAGCACGAGCATCTGCCCGCCGTCGTCGCCGCCGAGCTCGGCAACTATCTGGTCCACGACGCCGGTGGTTGCCCGGCGATCCGCCGGATGATCCTCGACGACATCGAGGCCGCCCGCAGCCGCGGCGACACGCCACACGCGCTTGCGCTCAAGCTGGTGCTGCGGCGCTTCGTGGAGACCCATCCGAACGCTTCAGCGAACCGCCGCAAACGCTGACCGCGGCTCTACGGCGTCATCCCGATGCGTCCGATCGCGGGCAGGCGCAACGCCGGCCGCGCCAGGTCGATCCCAACCGACAGGCCGAGCAGGTTCAGTTCGACCCCCTCCTCCGGCGCCAGGATCACGCCGGCCAGCCCGAACAGCGACAGTTGCATTCCGCCGCCGCTGGGGGCACGGCCGATGGCGTCGTCCAGCGCCCTGAAGTCCTTGCCGATCGCGGTCGGCGGCAGGTCGAGGCCGAGATCCGGCACCGAGCGGCCGATGTGCGCGACGAAGGTGTTGCTGTTGGGGCCCGGCCAGCTGCGGTAGCGTTCGGGGAACGGGTAGGAGGCGACGGCGGCCTCGATACCGGGAATCAAAGCCGCCGCGGCCTCGCCGCGCTTGTCCACCAGCAGCGAGGGGCGTTGGCCGAACCACATGGCGTCGGGCGCGGCGTAGTTGCGCCGCACCACCCGGCCGCCGCCCCAGCCGACCACGTCCCAGCGGGTGTAGGCATCGGCGTCGGCGGGCTTGACGACCAGCCAGGTGTGCACGGCCACGATCCCGCGCCATCCGAAGGTGGACGCGGCGTAGACCTGAACCACCGCGCGCCGCTCAATAGCCGGGTCCGGCGACATCCCGGTCGGCTCGCGCGACGCCTGATGCCACGGCACATGGGCCCAGGAGTGCGCCGCGCTCTTGATCAGCACCGGGCCCAGCAGGGCGAGGGCCGCCGCGCCGAGTGCCACCTTCACCAGCACGCTCATTCCGCGCCTACGCCTTCCCGATCCCCCGAAGCGCGCCGGATGCGGCCCCTGACCAGGATCAAGGTGGTGCCTCAGTTCATGCGAAACAACTTGCCCGGGTTCATGATGTTGTCGGGGTCGAGGGCGCGCTTGACCGCCCGCATCACCGGCACCGCCTCCGGCAGCTCGGCGGCCAGGAAATCGATCTTGCCGTAGCCCACGCCGTGCTCTCCGGTGCAGGTGCCCTCCATGGCGAGCGCCCGCAGCACCATCCGGTCGGCGTGCTCCTTGGCGCGCCGCATCTCGTCCTCGCTCGACGGATCGATCACGTAGACGAGGTGGAAGTTGCCGTCGCCGACATGCCCCACCAACGGCGCGTACAGGCCGGTCTCCGCCAGGTCCTTCTTGGTCTCGATGATGCACTCGGCGAGCCGCGAGATCGGCACGCAGACGTCGGTCGGCCAGCCCTTCGCCCCCGGCCGCTGGGCCAGCGCCGCGTAGAAGGCGTTGTGGCGGGCTTCCCAGAGCTTGCTGCGGTCCTCGGGCTTGGTCGCCCACTGGAAGTCGGTGCCGCCGAGTTCCTGGGCGATCGCCTCCACCGTCTCGGCCTGCTCGACGACCCCGGCGGCGGTGCCGTGGAACTCGAAGAACAGGGTCGGCTTAGGCTCCAGGCCCTCGAGCTTCGAGTAGTCGATGCAGGCGCCCATCTGGGCATCGTCCAGCAGCTCGACGCGCGCCACCGGCACGCCCGACTGGATGGTCAGGATGCAGGTGTCGACGGCGCTCTTCAGGTCCGGGAACTGGCAGACCGCCGCCGAGATCGCCTCGGGGATGCCGTACACCTTGAGCTGGATCTCGGTGATCACCCCGAGCGTGCCTTCGGAGCCGACGAACAGCCGCGTCAGATCGTAGCCGGCGGCTGACTTCTTGGCGCGGCGGGCGGTGCGCACGATGCGGCCGTCGGCCATCACCACGGTCAGGCTCAGCACGTTGTCGCGCATCGTGCCGTAGCGCACGGCGTTGGTGCCGGAGGCCCGGGTCGCGCTCATTCCGCCGATCGAGGCGTCGGCGCCCGGGTCGATCGGGAAGAACAGGCCGGTGTCGCGCAGGTGCTCGTTCAACTGCTTGCGGGTCACGCCGGCCTGCACCCGCACGTCGAGGTCGGCGGCGTTGACTTCCAGCACCGCGTTCATGCCGGACAGATCGATCGACAGCCCGCCGTGCAGCGCCGCTATCCCACCTTCGAGCGAGGTTCCGACCCCGAACGGGATCACCGGCCATCTGTGGGCAGCGCAGATCGTCACCGCCTGCGACACCTCCTCGGTGCTGAGCGCGAAGAACACCGCGTCCGGCGCGACCGTCGGGTGATAGCTCTCGTCGGTGCCGTGCTGGCGCCGGATCGCCTCACCTGTGGACAGCCGGTCGCCAAAGCGCTCCCGCAGCGCGGCGATCGCCCGGTCGCGGGACGTGGCATCGGACGGAACGGCGTGGACCTGCATCTCGGCTCTCCGGACGGCGGGGCTGGAAACGCCCTCAGCATGCCTCGCCACCGCCGCCCGGTCGAGACCGCAAGCGCCCCGCCGGGGCAGGTCGACCGGGCCGGCGGATCGCCGGGGTTGCGTTTCGGCGCGCGCTGTCGTAGCGGCGTCTGCACAGTCGTTCACGGCCGTCTCGTCAGGCCATTCGCACTCCCGCAACCGGACTGGACGCCGCCGGACGATGGATCCGTTGACACAGGGCGCGGTCGGCGCCGCGCTGCCGCAGGCGACCCGCCATCGGCTCCACGTCGGCATCGCCGGCCTGCTCGGCTTTCTCGCCGGCCTGGCGGCGGACGCCGATGTCCTGATCCGCTCCGGCGACGACCCGCTGCTGTTCCTCGACTATCACCGGCAGTTCACGCATTCGCTGGTCTTCGTGCCGGTCGGCGGCGCGCTCTGCGCCCTGGCCCTGCATTGGGCGCTGGGCGGGCGCCGGCGCCTGAGCTTCGGCCAGACCCTGCTGTTCTGCACCCTGGGCTACGCCACCCACCCGCTGCTGGATACCGCCACCTCCTACGGAACCATGCTGCTCTGGCCGTTCAGCGACGAACGGTTCGCCTGGAGCATCGTCTCCATCGTCGATCCCCTGTTCACGCTGCCGGTGCTGGTCCTGGTCGTCGCGGCCGGGATCCGCGGTCGGCCGGGGCCGGCCCGTCTGGCCCTGGCCTGGGCAGGGCTCTACCTGGCGACCGGCGCGCTGCAGCACCACACGGCGCTGGCCATGGGCCGCGAGCTCGCGGCGTCGCGCGGCCACGCGCCGATCCGCATCGAGGCCAAGCCGAGCTTCGCCAACATCCTGGTGTGGAAAACGATCTACGAGACGCCGCAGGGTTTCCACGTGGACGCGGTGCGCGCCACGTTCCGGCCGCGGGTGTTTCCAGGTGAAGCGGTGCCCCGGCTCGACCCCGCGCGCGACCTGCCGTGGCTCGATCCCGCCTCGCAGCAGGCCCGCGACGTGGCGCGGTTCATGCGGTTCAGCGACGGCTTCGTCGCTGTCGATCCGCAACACCCCGGGCGGATCGTCGACGTGCGGTACTCGTTCGTGCCGAACAGCGCCCGGGCGCTGTGGTCGATCGAGATCGCGCCGGACGCGCCGCCGACGGCGCACGCCCGGTACCGGACGCATCGCGAGGGTGCCCGCGAAAGCCTGAGCACGCTGTGGCGGATGACCGTGGGTGGGTAGCTGGCCGATCAGCCAGGCACCCGGGGCCAGGATTGCCGGGGCCAGGATTGCCGGGGGCCGCGACACCATGTATCGTCGCGACGATCGCAGAATGCATCGAGCGAGACTTGGGCGAAGACCCGAGCGTAGGACGTCCGGCCCGAGGTGGGACCATGGCCATCGACTCGATCAGTTCCGGAAGCGGGTCCATTTCCGCCCTGCGGGAACTCGCTTCCATCGTCCGCGGCAATCCGGCGAACAACCAGCCGTCGCCACCGCAGAACGACGATGACGTCCGGTTCTCCAGCGCCGCCGTCACCGACGTCCGGCAGAGCGAGCGGCAATCCCTCGACACGCTGCGCCAGGGATTGAGCGAGGCTTCGGCGACCGGCGCGGTGGCGCTCGCGGGGGCCACCTCGGTCTCGGACACGCTGGACCAGGTCGGCGAGCGCCTGCAGCGGCTTACGGACCCGTCGCTCGATCAGCGCACCCGGGCCACCCTCGCCTCCGAGATCCAGACCCTGGTCGGCCAGGGGCTGGAGACGGTCGAGCGCTCGACCTTCAACGGCGTCAACCTCCTGGACGCCGAGCGCGACCAGAACATCGAGGTGGCCGCCGACCGTTCCGGCGGGACCGAGACGGTCCGGGACCAGGATCTGCGCTCCGCGCTCGAGGGCCTGCAGGGTCTCGACCTGACAACCGCCGCAACCGCGCGCTCGGCCCTGGACGGCGTGTTCGCCGAGGCCCGCGACACGACCAGCACCGCGATCCGCGCGCTCGGCGAGGACACCAGCCGGATCGACGCCCGCATCGGCGAGATCCAGGCACGCCAGGGCGAACTCGCCGGTGGCGATCCAGGCGTCGCCACCGATCTGGACGCCGACGGCGCCCAGCAGGCGGCGCTGCAGATCGCGCAGTCGCTGGGCAGCAACACCCTCGGTATCGTCAACCAGCGCCCGGAAACCCTGGTCGGCCTGTTCCGCTGACCCTGGATCCAATTGACCCGGACGTGTCTCGTCAGCGGCGGCCGGCTCGGTACAGAACTGGCCAGTCGTCGACCGGAACGCCGCGGCATTCCTCCATCACGGTGTAGCCCAGCAGCCGAAAACCGCTGCCATCCCATGCCCAGTCGGCGATGATGCCGCAGTCGCCCAGCCCGCGGCCGCGAGCGAACGAGCTGAGCACCAGCCCATCCTCGACGATGTAGGGGTTTACGAGGATGTTGCCCTGATCGATCAGGCGGTTGCCCCGCTCCGGATCCGGCACCTCCAGGACCACCGGCGAGGCCTCGCCGTCCGCGACCAGGAACAGGGCGTAGGAGAGATTGTAGGCACCGGCGGATTCGCAAACGCCCCACAGCATCACCGAAGCCGATAGCCGCGCCGCGATCGGGTCGGCGCCGTCGGCGCAGCCGGAATCGGCGGTTCCGATCCCGGCCAGCGACCGCGGCAGCGACTGTCCCGGGTCGGGCAGCTCGCGCATCGGCTCGGCCGCCACCGTCGGCATCACCGGCACGGCGGGCACCGAGTCGGCGGGTTCCCTGCCCCTGGCGATGAGCGCGGTGACGGTGCCGGCGCGGCGTTGCCGGTCGTCCATGAAACGCAACGCGGCCGCCGCGCCGACAAGCGATACAGTGGCCGCGGTCTCGCCAGGACCGCCGGCGTCGCCCGTCACGCCCAGTCGATCGGCGCGGCGCACCCCCTCCAGGGCAACGGTGAGCGGTTCGCCGGCGATTTCGGCCCGCAGAAAACCGTTGAGCTGCTCATTCGCCGCCGCGCGCAAGCGCTCCTCCAAAGCGTCATCGAACGCCAGGGTCAGCGGTGTGCCGGGGTACAGCGTCTCGCTGTAGAGCGCGACGGTCAGGCGAGGAACGGCGCGGGCACTCCCGTCCCGGACGACCGACACGAAGGCCAGGTGCTCGCCATCCATCGGTGCCAAGCCGACCGCCGAGCAGCGCCGCAGGTTGTCGCATCCGACCACCCAGTCGCCGAACACACGGGACTCCTGGGCGCTTGCCGAGGAGATCGAGGCCACGATGGCGAGAGCGGCGGCGGCGAGGCTGCGCATGGAGCGGGACCCGTGGGCGCGGCGGATGGGTGCTGGAATCATGGCGGGGCCGCCGACCAGCACAGCTACACGCGCCGCCCGATCGTTGGCAAGCCACCGCTGAGCCAAACAGCACCATGATCAGTTGTGAGAACGCGGCGGGAACGCCAGTTCGTAGGGCCGTGTCTCGGGGTCGATCGCCAGATTCGCGTTGTAGTAGGGGTCATGGTGCAGCAGTTCGCCCCAGCGCGCCCGCATCACCGCCGCCTCGGCTTCCCAACGCGCCTTCTTGGCGGCGGTGAGGTACGGGCCGCGGCTCGCGGATTCGTGATGCAGCAGGCGGGCGTGCGGCGTCCAAACGGTGCGAAATCCGGCCGCCCCGGCCTTAAGGCAGAGGTCGATGTCGGAGAAGTCGACGGCCAGTTCCGCCGCGTCGAACCCGCCGACGGCGTCGAACACGGTGCGGCGCATCGCCAGACAGGCGCCGGTGACCGCGCTCATCGTCTGCGCAAGGCGCGAGCGCCCGAGGTAGCCGGGATGGTCGTCGGTCAGCCCGACGTCGGCATGGCGGGCGACCCAGTCGCCGGCCAGCGTGACCCCGCCATGCTGCACCCGCCGGTTCGGGTACAACAGCTTGGCGCCGACCGCACCGACGTCGGGGCGCACCGCCTGTCCGACCAGTTCGCTCAGCCAGCCGGGATCGAGCGGCTCGACGTCGTTGTTCAGGAACACCAGCACGGTTCCCCGGGCGACGCCGACGCCGTCGTTCATGAGCGCCGAGAAGTTGAACGGGCCCGGCCGGGCCAGGACGCGGACCCGCGGATCGGCCGCCGCGCCGGCCAGATAGCCGATGGTCTCCCGACGCTCGCTGCCGTTGTCGAGGATCACCAGTTCCAGCGCCGGGTAGTCGGTGCGGTGCAGGACGCCCTCGACGCAGCGCCGCAGCAGTTCGACGCGGTCCCGCGTGGCGACGATCAGGCCGACGAGCGGCGCCGGATCCGGGACCGGCCAGACCACCCGGGGTCCGTCCGCCTCGCGACGATAGGCGCCGACGGCCCCGGTCCGGCCCAGATGCTCACGCGCGGCGCGGTCAGCGGCGGCGGCGGCGTAGGGCTTGGAGGCGGGATCGAGGGCGGTGGAGCCGTCCACCGCGCGCCAGTGGTACAGCACGTGTGGCAGATGACGGATCCGGACCGGGGTGGAGCGCTCGGCCACCCGCAGCACCAGGTCGTGATCCTGGCTGCCCTCGAGCCCCACCCGCAGTCCGCCGAGTTCTTCGACCATGACCCGCCTGAACACCGCCAGATGCGTGACAATGTTCTGCACGAGCACCCGGTCCGGGTCCCAATCCGGCTTGAAATGCGGGTCATGGCGGTTGCCGGCCGCGTCGATCTTGTCCTCGTCGGAGTAGACCAGGTCGAGCGCCGGATCCTCAATGAGCGCGGCCGCCACCCGCGCCAGGGCGTGCGGCGCCAGCCGGTCGTCGTGATCGAGAAAACCGACATGGCTTGCGGTGGCGAGGCCGAGGGCGTCGTTGGAAGCGGCCGAAATGTGGCCGCGCCCGGTCCGCCAGGTGACGCGGATCCGAGGGTCGCGCGCGCGCGCGGCCTCCAACACGACGCGGATCGCGGGGTCACGCGAGGCGTCGTCGGCGATGCAGAGTTGCCAGTGCGGCCAGCTCTGCGCCTCAACCGAGGCAATGGCCTCCTCCAGGAAACGCGGCTCGGGATCGCAGACCGGCATCAGGATGGCGATGGTCGGCGCGTCCCGGTTGTCCGCCGAAACCGTCGCCGGCGGCCGCTCATAGGCGTCGATCCAGAGCTCATAGCGGCTGCGCCAGCCCTGGGCAGCCGGCATCCCGGCCTCGCGCGCCAGCCGCACGGCCCGATCCGGCACGGCAGGACGGCCGTCGAACGCCGCCAGCGCAGCGCCGGCCGCCGCCGCGTCGCCGGCCGCGAGGGCGTGGGCCGCGACCTCCATGCGGGCCTCGTCGGACCCCGGCTCGACCATCAGCCAGCGGCGGTAGCGCGACCGCTCCTCGGCAAAGCGTGCGAGATCCTTGAGCGCGTCGACGCTTCCCGGGGACAACGCCGCCGCGCGCCGCAGAGCGATGCCGGCCAGTCGGTCGTCGCCGGCCGCCGCGGCGGCGCGGGCCAGTCGGTCCCAGCCGCCCCAGCGGGAGGGATCGAGGCGCACCGCGAAGCCCATCCAGCGCCGGCCGTCCTCGCGTGAACCCATGAGCGGAAGCGTGACCCCGAGGTTGTAGGCGCCGTCAGGGTCGCCCGGACGCAATACGGCGCGGCGACGCAGAGCCACCACCGCGTCCTCCATCCAGCCGCCGGCGTGGCAGGCAGCGGCCAGATCCGCGTGACGCTCCGGCTCGTCGGGCTGCAGCCGGGCCGCGGCACGGAACGCCTCGATGGCAGCCTCCAGGCGCCCGGCCCGGCGCCTCAGGACGGCGAGGTTGGCGTGCGCAACCGCGACGCGCGGCCAGCGCGCGACGACGCCCTCGAACGCAGCGATCGCCGCCTCCACGGGACCGGTGGCGGCCACGGCAGCGGCCGCGGCGAAGGCGCTCGGCAGGTCGGCGGGTTGGGCGGGCGTCATGGGCGCAGCGGATACCTTCGACGGCGAAAACCTGTGACGAATGCCAGCCGTTTAGCACGCGGGAGCGCCGATCTTCACGCTGTTTCCGCGCGTTAACGATTCATTCATGAACACTACCTATTGTAGCAACGATTGTGATGGTCGATCTTCACTGGGACGGGCGGCTCTGAGATGTGGTCGGCGATCAAAACGGCATTGGTTGGCGGAGCGGAGCGCCGGGTAGCGCCTCGGGTCAGCGCCATCGGGCAGGTCCTTGTCGACAGCCGCAGCTACCCACTCGAGAACTGGAGCGCATCGGGCGTGCTGTTCAGCGGTCACGACGGCCATCTTGCCAAGGGTCAGCGCTTCAAGCTGAGGGTCGAAGTCCAGGGCGATCGCGGGGTGATCGAGTTCCCCGCCGAGGCTCTGGTAGCGCGGCTCGCCGGCGATCGGGTAGCCGCCCAGTTCTTCATGATCGACAAGGTTAAGAAGCGCGCGATCATGGAGTACTTCTCCCGGATCAACGCGGGGCGTTGACCCTCGCCCGCACGGGCGCCAGACTCCTCCTGACCGCGGGAACGTGGAACTGGCCGGGTCCGGACGTGAGCATCTGGGGTAAGATCATCGGCGGCGCCGCTGGCTTCGCGCTAGGCGGCCCCATTGGGGCGTTGCTGGGCGTCGTCGGCGGGCACGCCGTCGACCGATACGCCGTTCCCGACGACCCGATCGACGAGGAGGCGGCGACCCGCAGGATCGCCTTTACCGTCGGGGTCATCGCCCTCGGCGCCAAGATGGCCAAGGTCGACGGCGTGGTGACCCGCGACGAGATCGCGGCGTTCCGCGAGGTCTTCCAGGTCCCGCCCGAGGAGACCCGGAACGTCGGCCGCGTCTGGGACATGGCCCGCCAGACCAGCGACGGCTTCGAGGCCTACGCGGCTCAGATCGCCCGCCTGTTCCACCCGGCATCGCCGGTTCTGGAACAGCTTCTCGGATCGCTGTTCCACATCGCCCGGGCCGACGGCGTTGTTCATGACAAGGAAGTGGAGTATCTCCGGCGCGTGGCCGAAATCTTCGGCTTCGACGACTTCCAGTTCGACCGGTTGCGCGCCACTTTCACCGGCAACACCAGCACCGACCCGTACGCCGTTCTCGGCGTGACGCCCGAGACCGACGACGTCGAGGTGCGCGCCGCCTACCGTAGGCTGGTGCGGGAACACCATCCCGACCGCCTGATCGCCCAGGGTCTTCCCGAGGAGGCGGTGGCGGCGGCCACCGACAAGCTGGCGCGCATCAACGGCGCCTGGGACCGCATCAAGCAGAAGCGAAAGCTGATCTAGACCATGGCATCTCCGGGCGACAGGGCGACACCTCCGGCCGTCGCGCTGCGCGGCGCACAACTGGGATTCGGCGGGCGCCCGCTGTTCACCGACGTCGACCTGCCGGTCGCCAAGGGTGACCGGATGTGCCTGGTCGGGCGCAACGGCTCCGGCAAGTCGACGCTCCTACGGGCGCTGGCCGGAGAGATCGACATCGACGGGGGCGAGCGCTTCGTCCAGCCCGGCTCGCGCATCGCCTATCTGCCGCAGGACCCGAGGGCCCCCGGCGAGGAGCGGGTGTTCGATAACGTCGCCGCCGGCCTGCCGCCGGCGCCGGAGGGCATCCCGCGGGACCACCTTGTCGAAGCCGCGCTGGCCGGACTCGACCTCGACGGCGACCGCCGAATGGGCACCCTCTCCGGGGGCGAGACCCGGCGCGCGGCGCTGGCGCGAGCGCTGGTCTCCGACCCGGAGGTCCTGCTGCTCGACGAGCCAACCAATCACCTGGACCTGCCGACCATCGAATGGCTGGAGCAGGAACTGGCGCGCAGCGAGGCCGGGTTGCTGATCATCAGCCACGACCGCGCCTTCCTGCGGCGCCTGACGGACCGCACGCTGTGGCTCGAGCGCGGCGTGCTACGCCGGCTGAACGAGGGCATCGACGCGTTTCCGGACTGGGC
>Ga0208413_1000342_pt1 | contig 36972 bp, 33 predicted proteins | sample AntAceMetag02UKD_FD_184761 | JGI IMG/M metagenome (GOLD analysis project Ga0208413, IMG submission 184761) | Saline lake microbial communities from Ace Lake, Antarctica - Antarctic Ace Lake Metagenome 02UKD (SPAdes) (version 2) | ecosystem: Environmental > Aquatic > Non-marine Saline and...
TTCATGCTGCTCTCCGTGGTCGCGTCGTTCCACCCTAACTACGACGCATCAGGTAATCCTTACGGCTCGCTCTGGAGTGGCTTCAACGGAAAGCGCGCATTGAATGCCGAAGATTTGACTGATGCCGATTTGCTCGCCCTCGGTGGAGTCGTTGACGAAGTTGTAGATCCAGAGCTTCAGGCCCGAGTTGCAGACGTGCTCTGGGTGACCAAGAAAGATTTCAAAGTCGCCAAACTAGCCATCACTTCGTTCCTTGCTTCCGCCGCGAGGCTCAAGACCAACGACATGTGGCCGCCCTATGCTGAACGGTTGGAGCGGGCTGCTCGAATCTCGGTGATCCGTGGGTTTGAATCCGAGAAAGCTGAGGTTGTCAAAACGCTGGAGGAGGCAATCGCGGATTATTCTACAGACCTCGATTCGGGGCTCCTCTGCGAAAAGCTCATGTCCATTCTCCGGTCACTGCACGTCGGCGATCCCGTTTTCTACGCGGTGCTCTCGGAACGCTTGGCCAAACAATTTTTCGATGCGCGGAATTGGCACTTCGCCGAATGCTACTGGAAAGGTGCAGCGCAATGGCACCGCCGAGCCAAGAGCGAGAGTGAAGCCCAGCGATGCGAAATTGAGCGGGCCGAGTGTTACATTTCACAAGGAGAAGCCGGAATGCCCGGACGTGAAACCAACTACATGAATGCGGCCCATTGGGTAGGGAAAGGACTCGAGGCCCTGCGACGTGGTAAAGCGGACGCGAAACGCATTCTCGATATTAACAAACGGCTTCTCGAATTACAGGAACTCAGCTCGACCGAAATGACTTCTATCGAAGTTCCGGTAGACACGATTCCGGGCTTCCGGGACAAAGAAAAAATAGCGCAGGACGCCGCGTCTAAACACGTCCAGGGTGTAAATTTTCAGACCGCGATTGCTAGGTTTTCCTTGATCGATCGACCGACTTCATGGGAGCAAATGAAAGAACAACATGCCAAGACGTCAGAGAGTGCACCCTTGAGCAGCATGATTGGAGTAACCGCGAGTGACCGTTCGGGCAAAACCACCGACTTCATTCCCCCGGAATTTCCTAGTGATCGGAAAGGTGATGATGAGAGTTTGCGGAAACGTCTAGTGCAGCAGGCGCAAATGGTTAATTGGCCAATTAAGGTCCAATGGTGCATCGAGCCCGCTCGGCTCTCGATTCTATTAGAACATGGCGTTCGGATGCGTGATCTTGAATTTCTTGTCACAGACAACCCCTTTATTCCGCCTGGTCACGAAGGCATTTATTTGCGTGGGATCCAAGCGGGGTTCCTAGGTGATTGGCTGGTCGCAATGCACCTTTTGGTCCCTCAGTTGGAGACCTCGATCCGTTACGTTCTTAAACAACGCGACGTGATCACATCCACAATCGATGGGGAGGGCATCCAGAAGGACAAAGACCTGAACGAACTACTTTTCATGCCCGAAACGGAGCAGATATTCGGCAAAGACATCCTGTTTGATCTTCGAGGCATATTGATTGATCGCTTTGGCCACAATCTCCGCAACGAACTCGCCCACGGCCTGCTGCCCGAAGCGGGCTTTTATCACCCCGCGCCCGTCTATCTCTGGTGGCTGGTGATTCACATCTGCTGGTGCAGCTATCGATATGTCCAGTCTCAGGTCGAAAGTCCGCCTTCAGCGGACGGCACGCTTGCTGAAACACCTACCGAATAAAATCCCATGTTTCGCATCGACCGTAGTTTCAATCGCATTACACGACTCACGGAAGTTAATTTCGCTGACCTCGAATTTCAAGGAGTGGACACACTTAAAGGAGAGGCTGGAGGCGCATCCCAGTTATCTAAACTTTGCCGACGTTCGATCGGTCCCCGACATTCGAGTTGGGGCAGAAACGGAAAACTAAAATGAAACCCATTTTTAACCTCTACTGTGACGAGAGCTGTCACCTCGAAAACGATCATCAAAAGGCCATGGTGCTAGGAGCTGTCTGGTGCCCAGAAGACAAAGCGCGCGCAATTGCTGAACGGTTGCGGGAGATCAAACACAGCCATGGGATGGCCGACAATTTTGAAGCAAAATGGACAAAGGTATCGCCCGCGAAAGTGGACTATTACCTCGCGGTCATCGACTACTTCTTCGACGACGACGATCTGAACTATCGCGCCCTCGTGGTGCCGAACAAATCGGCTCTCACCCACGGGAAATTTGGTCAAGATCATGACACGTGGTATTATAAGATGTATTTTCAGCTTCTGAACGTGCTGCTCAGCCCCGAGGCCCACTACCGAATTTATCTGGATATCAAAGACACCATTGGCAGCACCAAGGCGGCAAAATTACATGAAGTGCTCTGTTCGAATCGCTACGATTTCGACCGAAAAATCATCGAACGAGTGCAGACCGTCCGAAGTCACGAAATCGAGCAGCTTCAGGTATGCGATCTCCTGTCCGGCGCTCTGGCCTACGTTCATCGCAAACTCCACGGAAGTTCAGCCAAACAACAACTGATTAGTCGGATCAAACATCGATCAGGGTTGCAATTGACCCGCAAAACCCTGTTACGCGCCCGTAAATTCAATCTGTTTTGCTGGGAACCGGGCACATGAGTGACCTGCCGGACCTAGTGGAAGTAGACGATTTTCCCGGCGCAGATTTTGTCGAGCGCTGGAAAGCCTATGTGGACGGTGTCTATGATATTTACCTACGAGAGGTCGCACGAGGCGGACTCAATTTTAATGGGCGGAAGGTAAGCTGTCGGTTTCAACCGGAAACCTTCGGCAAGCATTATGCGTTTTGGCACATGATGCAGGAAGGCCCGATAGAAGACGACCGGACTGCCGATATCGAACGATGTAAACGAGTGCGCTGGATCGCATGGGTAATTGCGGCGGCCGAAACCGGCCACTCGCTGGTAAAGGTATTCCCTCAGCAAAAACGTGGCACAGAGCAGCCTTGGGCCTTGTGGGTCGAGGATGAAGGTTACGTCGTCATCTTGTGGGAGCGTAACGGATACTATTTGCTGAAAACCGCCTTCCCCGTGAGCTACAAAGGAACACAAAAAGGACTGGAGAGAGATTGGCTTCGATACAGTCGAGGCCGCTAAAAAGACTGAAGCCGCTTCCTTTTGGGAAACGGCCTCGAAAATTCCTTTCACACATGGTGAATGAACAGTAGTAAAGGTTGGCCTTTCCCGTGGAAAATCAAGTCATTTCATAAGTTACTTATTTATAGCAACTAACCGAACCAAGCTGCGTATAATTTGAACAATATTATCGCATCTGATGCAGTCCACCAAAGCGACAATACACCTGACGGGGAGAACAGAATTGGACAAGCGTAAGAAGGAACAAAGTATCTACAATCTTGAACGGCCAGGTCACGCCGCCCTAACAGGGATACGTTTGACGAATCGGCCCTCGGCGACGAAATTCACCCTCAGCCATGGCCAACCACGTGCAGTTAAAGCCCGAGTTAGTTCGTTGGGCTCGAGAACGAGCCGGGCTGAGCGTGGCTGCGCTTGAAGCGAAGTTCCCGACTTATTCGGATTGGGAAAATGGTCGTAAATTTCCGACCCTGAAGCAGCTCGAATCCTTGGCGCGAAAAACCCGCACCCCGTTAGGATATTTTTTCCTCAACGAGCCCCCGGAAGATAAACTGCCGATTCCTGATTTCCGCACCGTAGCCGATGCCCAGATTCGCCGCCCCAGCCCGGATTTACTCGAAACGGTTGAGACGATGCAACGGCGGCAGGATTGGTTGCGCGAATTCCTCGTCGAAGAAGGTGCCGAACCGCTCTCATTCGTCGGCGCAACCCACCTTGCGGAAGACCCCGCCCATATCGCTCAATTGATCCGCAGCGCCTTGGAGGTGCCCGAAGGCTGGGCCAATGAGGAAACCAGCTGGACAATCGCCCTCCAATATTTGCGCGAGCGCATCGATGCGGCTGGCGTGTTTGTCGTCATCAACGGCGTGGCGGGAAATAGCACGCAGAGGAAACTCAAGGAACACGAATTTCGGGGCTTCGCCCTAGCCGATGATTATGCCCCGTTGATCTTCATCAATGGCACCGATGCGAAAGCGGCACAGATGTTTACCCTGATCCACGAGCTGGCTCATATTTGGCTAGGAGTTGATGGGGTTTCGAATTTCGAGGCATTACATCCCACCGCCAATGCGACCGAGGAATTCTGCAATCAAGTTGCCGCTGAATTTCTGGTGCCCTCCGATAAACTCAGGGCCACTTGGCCAAGCGCTCAAAGTCAGGAGGAGCCGTTTCAGTATTTAGCCCGTCGATTTAAGGTAAGCCCGCTGGTGACCGCGCGTAGAACGCTCGACTTGGGCATGATTTCCAAAGTCGAGTTTTTTAGCTTCTGGGAAAATTACGAACAGGACGACCGGCGCCAACGAGCGAACCGGAGTGGCGGTGGTAATTTCTGGAATACGCAAAATACGCGAGTCGGCCTCCGATTCGGCACCACCGTAGTTCGCGCCGCCAAGGAGGGTAAGCTACTCTATCGCGACGCCTACAAACTAACGGGCTTGCATGGTCAGACCTTTGACCGTTTCGCCGAACGCCTCGGCTACCACGTCTAACCATGAACACCTCCCCCGCCTATGTTCTGGATGCCAACGTGTTCATCGAAGCTCATCGGCGCTATTACGGTTTAGATTTCTGTCCGGGATTTTGGGAAGTGTTGGCAAATTCCGGTCCTCATCGATTGGTCAGTGTCGATAAGGTGAAAGACGAGCTCACCGCAGGGAATGATGATTTGAAGCATCGGGTAGAGGCACACATCGCGCAGAGTCACTTCGCCTCCACCGCTGCTCCCGAAGTCGTCACTCATTTCCAAACCGCGATGCAAAGTGTCCAAGCCAGCGCTCATTATTTGAACAGGGCGAAAACCGAATTTGCTCAAGCCGCGGATGGTTGGATCGCTGCCTATGCCAAACATATCGACGCAGCCGTTGTCACGCATGAAGTTTACGATGCTGAGATTCGCAAGCGAGTGAAGCTCCCCAACATTTGCCGAGAGCTCGATGTCCCGACCATCGATACATTCGAATTACTGCGGCAGCTTGAGGCGAAGTTCGTTCTAGAATCCTAACACCGAGCGGCACCACCAAAAGGGGCTTGTCTTGCGTAATTGCTTGTCGACATGCACGACCCAAACTTCGCATCGCGCTGAAGCTCAACAACCCAGCCACTCGGCGGGCGCTCCAACTCCAATCGCACTCCAGTTACTCAACCACGACGTTGCCATTCAGTGTTTCAAGGCAACCCCGTTTCAAGACGGCGATGACCTTTTTCTTAACCTCGAGCAGATCATCCCCTTGCCCGAAGCCGCCGAGCTCATGGTCGGCGTCGCCAAAAAGGAAAAGGAGGAAAAGATCGTCGAGCGTCGGCAAATACGGAGCCATCGCCTCCGGCTTGAATTCTGGCAACTTGCCCTCGATGCCCTCGAACGAGCGGGGATTAGCCTATTCGCTAACGTGAGCCCCGGTAAGGATCACTGGCTCAGCACCGGGTCCGGGCTCAGTGGGGTGCACTACCGGATGATCTTTGCTCAAAATCAAGCTCGAGTAGAGTTCTGTTTCGATCACTCCCAACAGGATAAGAATAAGGAGATGTTCGACGCACTCTTCGCAAAACAGGAACAGCTTGAAAAGCGATTTGGGGCAAAGTTCGGTTGGCGTCGAATGGACGAAAATCGGGCTTCATTGATCGTCCTCGTGCAGGAGTTTGATGGCTACAACCGCGAGTCTTGGCCAGAAATGAACGCTTGGCTGGTCGACCACGTTCGCCGGCTCGAGAACACTTTCGACCCTGAAATCGCTATACTCCGACAGATCATTCGCGGGTAGGAACCGTATGGGCTTCACCAAGACAATGTGGGTTAATTAAAATTGATCAATTATTGCGAAATTAGAATTCGCAATAATCAATGTGGACCGATGTCTTCAGTTATGGACCCCCTCTCCCAGTTGATCAGCGAGCGCGTCATGCTTGCACGAAAGGATGCGGGCCTCTCTCAAGAGGCTCTGGCGGTAAAACTTGGATTCAAAGACCGACAGTCTGTTTCGAATATCGAACTTCGCCTCAGAAAGGTCAGTAAAGAGGAGTTGGTGAAAATATCAGGAGTCTTGGAAAAGCCCCTGAGTTTCTTTACCGACCCCTATACCATCGCCGAATCGAATGCCTTTTCCTATCGGGCGAATCAGGCCGCTCAGGCGGACCTAGAAGAATTCGAACGTTCGACCGAGAAACTGATCTCGGCAAATCGAAGGTTTCGAGGACTTTTGGGCATTAGAAATAGTCCGGTTCAGCCCGAACTCCGGTCAATGAGTCGTCAGATGCCTCTGGATTTTGCGACCTACCAAGGAGAAACCATTGCGGAGTCGCTGATGCTAGGAGCAGTGCCGGCTTTAAAGCTCCGGCAAGCGATCGAGGAAAAATATGGCATATCCATCCTCTTTGTTGATGCGCCCGATAGAATATCAGGGGCGGCCTGCCGTCTGGCGGACGAGAGCGTGATTCTGATCAATCGGAATGAGCCTGCACACCGGCGGAATTTTGATTTGGGACATGAGTTTTTTCATATCCTGACGTGGGGCGAAATGCCCCCGGAAAAGATCGACAACGAGAATTCCAACCGGTCAAAAGTCGAGAAATTGGCCGATGCGTTCACTGCAGGATTGTTGATGCCGCGCTCAGTAGTCGTAGAGCGGTGGAACGCCCGCGGAGATACTTCGTTATTGGACTGGATTCATCAGAATGCCCAAGAGCTGGTCGTTTCGTCCGAGGCTCTGTATTGGCGCCTAATTAACATGAAGTATCTATCGGCGGATAAACTGGGTCGCGGAGAAGTGCTATCCACTCAGCCTGCTCGAGCTTCTTCTGCGGAGACCCTTTTCGATAGGCAATTTGTCCAGAACCTCAGGCAAGTTTTGGACCAAGGGCTCATGACAGTGCTCAAAGCCACCCACCTGCTCGATTGTGATATCGTGGATCTCAAGGAACTGTTCGAATCTTACGAGCTGCCGGTTCCGTTTAACTACTAATCCAAATGCCGCCGCGTAACTCGATCATACTCATGGACGCGGTGGCTATCAAAGCCGCCCATGATACGCGATGCTGGAATGCGCTGCGCAATGGGTTCGAACTGCGTTCTGTGCCAATCTGTGTCCAAGAAGCGACGCAGCGCAGTAAGAAGGGGCGCCAGTTGGTGGATAGATCGTTTGAGGAAGTCGCGGCGGAAATTCAATTGGTTGAAGTAACGGACGAAATGCTCTTGGACTTGGATTTTGCGTTGGGTCTGAGGATCGACGTAGACGAGGGAGAGCGGCACCTCCTCGCCTACTCACTTACCCTAGGGAGAGAATTGTGGTGGTTGTGCGGCCCCGACAAAGGCACCCTCGGCGCGCTTCACCATTTAGGGAAACTAGATCGAATGGTCTCAGTCGAGGCCATGGGGCGGGTAGCGGGGCATCAATTTGGAAATCTGTCGCATCAATACAAGGAAAGTTGGCTAAGCTCCCAACGCACAAAATATCTCTTCGGCGACGTCTAGTTTAGGGTTTATCAGCGGGCCTTCTGCGTTCGCTTTCTCGTCTGCACCAGCGCCGAACTAAGAAAGATCCCTCTATGAATTCGCTCTTCCTCGCTTGGCAAGACGCCGGCCCAAGTCGGGCTTGGTTCCCTATCGGTCGCCTCGATGCTGACACCTCCGCCAAACACTTTGTCTTCGGCTACACCCATGGGGCCGAACGCGCGGCGTCCGTAGCTGGCTTGCGTCCCCTCGAGTCGTTCCCGGATTTCAGTCGAACTTACGAATCGAGTGAACTGTTCCCCCTCTTTCGCAATCGCGTGTTGAGCCCTTCCCGCGCCGAGTTTGCCACCTACCTCCAGCAACTCGACCTTTCGCCCGCTCCCGACAATGAGATTGCCATTCTAGCGGTAACCGAAGGCAAGCGACAGACCGATAACCTTCAAGTCTTCCCCAAAATTGAACGAAAGCCCGACGGCTCCTTTAAAATTCGGTTCTTTATGCATGGGTGCCGCTATACCCCTCCGGAAGCTCAGGTAGCCATGAGCCATCTGAAGGCAAATGACGAGCTACGTATTGCGTTGGAACTCAACAATCCGGAGACCCGACAAGCGCTCCAACTTCAATCCCACGACTATCAAGTGCTCGGCTGGGCTCCGCGTTATTTGATCGATGACCTTGAGCAGGCCATCGAAGCTTCACCCGACGCCGTAAAGGGACGCGTCGTGCGAACCAATCCTCCTCCCGCTCCCGCAAACCAAAGGGTTCTGGTGGAATTGACCGGCAATTTACCCGCTGGCCACGAGCCGATGTCGGCAAACGACTTTCAGCTCATCACTCGCCCCATGGTGGCAAATTGAGCCACGACCATTCGATGGCCCCAACGCCGCAGTTGCGGTCTCGATTAGTCGGTGCTTGAGCACCGCGACCGTCGGAAAGCCCCCACCCCCGTTCGGACAAAAGGTAGGGACGGATCGCTGGGCCATCCGCACCTGCCTCCCGGCAATCGTCCTGCTCCCACCACGTGTTTTCGACCGCCCGAGGCTTTCTTTAGTCCCTTGAAAGTTGGGCATAAAGCCCAACCCACCCTTCAGCCCGCACACTCCGACGTGGGTCGGGCTTTACGCCCGACACTCCCTGCCTCTCCGTCATCTCCCCGCCAGCCCCACTCACCCCACCGCGGACGGCCCAGCGATCCGTCCCTACCTCCACCGATCCGCGACGGCGCTCGCTCCACCGCCGGTGCGATCGCATCGCCCGACGCCCCACCTGCTGGCAACTCCATGATCCGAATATTTCGGAAGCGCACCGGCGCACCTTCCGACTCCAAACAAAGCAATATCAAGATAAAGGAGCTGTAATATGTTTGGTCGTCCTCAATCTCCGACGTGGGTCGGGCTTTACGCCCGTCACTCCCTGCCTCTCCGTCGTCCACCCACCATCGGATCCACTCACCCCACCGCGGACGACCCAGCGGTCCGTCCCTACCTCCACTAATCCGCGACGGCGCTCACTCCACCACCGGTGCGATCTCGTCGCCCGACGCATTACCTGACGGCAACTCCATAATTCGAATATTCCGAAAGCGCACCGGCGCGCCTTCCGACTCCAAACAAAGGTAACCTTTTTTGCGGGCTGACTCGCGGATGCCATTCACAAATTTTCCGTTAATCGAAAGCTTCACCACTCCATCCACCGCGACCACGACATACTTGTTCCACTCGCCTTTGCCTTTGCAGCGATACTCCGTCGACATGCTCCGCGTGCCGCGGGGATTGTCCGGCACTACTGAGAGTTTCATGGAGCCAAATAGCTCCCCACTCACATAGCCGCGGTCTCGGTTATGAATCTTGTAATAGTCATTCTCGAGCATCTGCACCTCCACCCCCCGTGGCAGCGTCTGCTTCGGAAACGGGGTGCCTTCACTCCAGATAAATACGCCGGAGTTCCCTCCCGCGGTTTCATGCATCCATTCGATCTCGAGAATGAAATTCTCATACTGCTTGGCCGAACGCATGACCCCGATCGGTAGTCCCTGACAGCGCAGTTCTCCGTCTTCCACCCACCACGTCTCCGGACTCGTGTTCACATCCACCCAACCGTCCAAATCACGACCGTTGAAGAGAGACTGCCAACCCATCGTGTCGGCGGTGAGGTGACACGTAAATAAAAGCGCAAAGCCGAGGCTGATTAATTTTTTCATCTTAAGGGGTATCTTTAGAAATTCCTGCACGTCTCTAAACGAGCTTGTAGTGGCCTGGTCTTGCCGGCGGCCTCAGCGGCAAATCGCCCCATTGCCACTCATTCGGGGTGAGACTTTCCGTCGAAGCATTCATGGCCCAAGACCAACTCACTGCCCGTCCCGAGTAAGCCGCGAGTCGACCCAAAATCGCCGTCATCGTCGACTCCGCCAATCGCTTGCCTTCGTTGATTGCCTCGCTGTTTCGGATCGATTGCAACGTATCGCGATACTGCTGCACCTGCGGTTTGATCGTCCTCGATCCCGGAAAATCTTTGGCCCCTTGCCCGGAAACTTTCGCCCGGCCGAAGCTAATGTGCGCCTCACCGCGGGTGCCTCGTATCCGCAAATCATTTCGAGGGGCCAGTCCATCAATCTGCGAACCCAAGTGGGTCACTCGCGCCCCATTCGCATATTCATATTCCACCGATATATGATCCCACCCATTCAGGTAAATGGAATCGGTCCGAGTCTGACGCCCTCCCAGCCCCATGGCCTGCACCGGTAACCCACCCATGCTCCAATTGATCAGATCAAGGTTATGCACATGCTGCTCCACGATAAAGTCTCCCGATCCCCACACGGAGAAAAGCCACCGCCGCAGCTGCCACTCCATGTCCGACCACGAACGATCTCGAATCGATTCGCTATGGCGGAAATTCATCAACCCACCGCCGATTCGAGCGGATTGCCCGGCGACGAGTTCACCGATGCCGCCCTCGTTGAGATACTTTGCGACGTCCATCAAATGAGGCGCGCGGCGCATCTGCGTGCCAGCGACGACGGTGAGCCCCTTCTTCTTCGCGAGTTCAGTTGTGGCGATGAAGTCCCGCACCCCGGGGGCATCGACCGCGATTGGCTTCTCCACAAACACATGCTTTCCGGCGTCGACCGCGGCCTTGAAATGAAGCGGTCGAAATACGGGAGGCGTGGTCAAGATGATCAAATCCACCTCGCATTCGATCACCCGTTTATACGCATCGAAACCCGAGAACATCCGCTCCGGGGTCACCTTGTAAATGTCCTTAAAATTAAGACCCCGTTTCGCCATCGCCATTTCGATATTCTTCGGGGCGGCCTCCAAGTGATCGGCAAACACGTCGCCGAGGGCCACCAGTTCGATGTTAGAATCCGCTTCCGCACAATCAATGATACCCGCGCTCACCGTGCCTCGGTCCCCCGCCCCGATCAGACCGATCTTAATTTTGTCCGAACTCCCGGCGGCAAAAATTTTATGGGGCGCAGAGAGAAATGTGGCCACGCCGGCTGCCGCGGTCGAGCCGACAAACGTCCGACGACTAAGGGTATTTTCAAGAGGCATCTCAGGAAACTGCGAAACCTTCTCGCCGTCGTCAATCGACCGCTATACCAAACGATACTGAATCGTTAGGTCAGGCGTCACTCGCCCGCATTAATTCAGTCCTAAGTCGCCCACTCCCCCCCACCATGACGCTTACCCTGCTCGACTGGATCATCATCATATTGTATCTCGCTGGCTGCTTGGCTGCCGGTCTGGCCATGCGCCGCTACGTTCGGGGCGTGGAAGATTTCGCCGTCGCCGGCCGCGAGATGAACGTGAATCTCGGCATCGCCTCTCTCGCCGCGACCGAAATGGGCTTGGTGACCATCATGTATACCGCCCAACTCGGTTTCGAGAAGGGCCTCGCGGGAGCAATGATCGGCGTCCTCATGGCATTCGCCTTCTGGATCGTGGGACGCACGGGTTTCATCATCGAGCCGCTTCGTTTCGCGGGCGTCATGACCATCCCGGAATTATTCGAAAAACGCTTCAGCAAACGCGTTCGTTGGCTAGCGGGCCTCTTTGTCGTCCTCGGCGGCCTACTCAATATGGGGATTTTCCTGCGGCTCGGCGGCGAATTCCTCGTCTGGGCCACCGGCATGCCTCCCGGTTGGTTAGAGTGGGTGATGACCGGCCTGCTCGGCTTGGTGCTAATCTACACCGTGCTCGGCGGTATGCTGTCCGTGTTGGTGACCGACTACCTCCAATTTCTGGTGATGGGTGTCGGCATCGTGGTCACTTCGATATTCGTTCTCATCAACGTCGGGGGCGTCGATCTCATCACCTCTCTGCAAGCTGCCTGGGCCGGTAACTCCGGGATGCAACTCAAGGGGCATCCTTTTAATCCGTTTCACGAATCCAGCCTCGGTTGGGGCTATATTCTATGGATGTTGGTCTTTCAAATCGCCGTCGCGACCACTTGGCAGACGACCATCAGCCGGGTGCTCGCCGCCAAGAATGTCCTCACCGCCAAACGCATGTATCGGCGCACCGCCTTTTACTTTGTCGGCCGTTTCCTCCTTCCCGGTCTGTGGGGAGCCGGTGCGTTTGTTTACTTCTCCAATCAAGGCGGACTTCCCGAGGGGATCACCTCCCTCACCGCCATGCCCCACTACTTGGGCTTAATCCTGCCCGTGGGTCTGATTGGTCTCGTGATCGCCGCGATGCTCGCCGCCGAGATGTCCACCGACAGCGGCTACCTCCTCACTTGGGCCACCGTGATCTATAATGACTTGGTCATGCCCTGCCTCAAAAATCCCCTGTCGCCCAAAAATCGCCTCCTCCTCACCCGCTCCCTCGTTTTGGGCATAGGCGTCTTTTTACTGTTTTACGGGCTTTGGTATGAGCTCCCCGGCAACGCTTGGGACTACCTCGCGGTCACCGGCAACATCTACATCGCGAGCGTTTTCACTCTCCTGGTGGCCGGGCTCTACTGGCCTCGAGCCAACTCCACCGGTGCCTACGCCGCCTTGATCATGGGCGCTATTGGCCCTCTCACCTTTCTGATTCTCGGCCAGAAATACCCCATTGCCCCCGAAATCGCTGGTGGAGCGGCCTTCGCCCTCGCTGCCGCCGGCATGATCGTCGGTTCTCTAGCGGTTTCTAAACCCACCACCTCAAACGCCTAATCCTGTATGAGTCACCCATTCGTCATCTTCTGGACCATTCTCACCCTCGGCTCGATCGCTTGGTATGGCGGGCTCGTTTTCTACGTCGGAATCAAAGCCGGTCGCGACATTCGCGAGATGATCAAGTCCCTGAGCGAAGCACAGCGCGACGAGTAATCCTGTTTTCCGAATCAGGAGCGAAATGAGGCGCCCGCCGCCCCGTCCGCTACCCAACCGCCACCCCGTAGCCGCGCTTGAGGTTTCTGCCGAAAGGGTGGTTCCCCTCGTCGGCTCCTTTTCCGCGCCACCGGTCGGCCGTCACCTCTCCACCGCTCCCACCTTTTCGCTCCACTCAAACGCGGCGACTCACACCGCTTCATATCCGCCACGCTACCGCGCCTTCGGTTTTCCTTCTGTCTTCGTGAAGACATAATTCACGAGGAACGATAGCCCCACTAACGCGACCACTTGACGCGTGGAACGCATCGCGCCCACCACTTGGCTCAGCGGTGCAGACTTTGGTTCGGCCACTTTCAGCAGCACCAATCCCGCCAGCAGTATCAATCCGTGATGCGCAATGCCCATGGCGTGATAGACCGTGAGTTTCCCGAAACCCATGCTCAATGCACGATCAAGCAACAAACCTCCGATGATGGGAGCACAAGCCGCAGCGATTGAGGTAATCGCCACGTTAAGACTGATCGCCGCGGTCTTCGCTTCCGGCGGCACCAACTTGAGCAACAAGTTGAACTGCCCTAAAATAAAACCGGCCGAAAAGATGCCCCCCGACGCAAAAAGCAGTTTGAGAATCCACGTATTATCGGGGGTCAGCAAAGCCCACGCAAACCCCGGAACAATCCAAAGCGCCAACGCGACGTTCATGGTCGGGCGATTGCCGTAGCGGTCCAGAAACTGCCCCCAAGCCGGCATCGCGACCGCTCCCGTAATACTTGAAATCACCACCAACATGCTCACATCAGTCACCGTCAGTCCCAGTCCGTCGTAGAGAAAAAGATTAAAAAACGGTCCAAATAAACCGGTCGAAAAACCGAACGCCGCACCGAATGCAAACAGCCAGAGCAACGGCTTCTGTTCCCGGATAAGTTTGATCTGCGCTTTCATATCCCGTGCACCTTCGGATTGAACGTGTTTGTTCGAACCTAGGATGCGGTGCTGCGCAAAAATCGATATTGCCCGCAACCCGACCGCCAATGCCACTAGGGCTTGAAAGCCCAGCACCGGACTCATCTCCGACATCCGCGTGAGTGCTGCTCCCGTGAGGAGCAAAAACAAAACCATGGCGAACTGGATCAGTCGATTACGTCGCCCAAAATACTTCCCCCTCAACTTGCCCGGCACCCATTCCTGAATCCACGAGGTCCAGGATACGCCCACCAGCGATTGGAACAACGCGGACAAAGCGAAGATCACCAAAAAGATCTTTCCGGCCGATCCCACATCATCAACCGGCACCCACGGCAAGACCAAGCCGAGCGCTATCCAAACAAACAAGTGCAACCACGAGAACACGAGCGCGATACGTTTCTGACTCCACCTACGGGTCAACAGTGGCACCACGAAGAGTTGGATCACATTGCACCAAGCCGGCAGCGAAGCGATCAATCCAAACATCGACTCGCTCAACGGAAACGTCTGCGTGAGCAGCATCGCGATGATGAAGTTACCCGGCAAAGTCATGTAAACGATCGGCATAGCGACCAATCCCTCCGCAATGCCCAGTCGCAGATTTCGCCGCATGCCGCTCTCGACCCGCGTCCCCAGATAAAGGGCCCCCGGCTTTTTGTCGTTACTCAAATCCGTATCGGCCACGACGCGCATGCTCAGGTTGGATTTCGAAAACACAAGGACTGACTAACCACCTACGACCGCAGACTTCACCGCTCTGAAATTTCAGTCTCAACCCATTCGACTCCTCAGTCGCCGAACCGTAAAACTAAAGCAACCATAGCCCAATCCCAGCCTTCTTACTCCGTTGCGGCTGAAGCCAATCAGTATCGATTCGATCTCGATCAAATTCTAATGCAAATTTCAGCCGACTTAGAACGCGGCCAGTTCCAGGCCGATCGCCATGGGAACGAACTGTTCGAGCCTTTCACGGCGACGGACATGCTCTTCGTTGTAGCCAACGTTCATGCCTCCGCATCATGTGGGAAAAATAGTCCCTCCCCCCGGTAGGAAATCCGTCCGCTGCAGCCAATCAGCCCCATCGTGCTCTTCTGTAAGAATCACCCGCCCTAGGACCCGTGGCATCTCCGGTCTCTTTTTGAACTGCGCCCTACTGCTGACTCACCTGCTGCTGCAGGAACGAAATCACGTCTTTGAATTTCGCCTCATTTTCGCCGTCAGCCTCGATGAGATTCTCGTGGGCACTCAGCACCATTCGAGCCGCGGCAATTTCGCCCATCTGTGGTTCATTTTGCAGTGCTGCTCCCGAACTCGTTTTGCAGGCTGCCCCATCATCGACGATCAGCAGTCGCGTGAGTCCCAGATTCTGCACGAGTTCGCGGTTTCGTTCGTTGAGTCGACTGATGACCAACGTGCCCCGCGGCTCCATTTTTCGCAAAGTGATCGCGGTGCCCGCCAGCACGCCGAGGAAGGTGCTATCCATTCCCGAGCAGGCTTCGAAATCCATGACGAAACGAGTTTTTTCCCGCGCAATCATGCCATTGAGAAACTCTCTCACACAGGTGCAATTCTTGAACGACGCCTTCCCTTCCACGCGAATCGCGACCGGGTCGGAGTCGGCGTTAACTAGGAACTTGGGTTCAGGTTGGTCACTCATGACTTAAAAAAGCCGGACAACGTGGAGCGTTGTCCGGTACTCGAGGACAATCAATTGGCTGCAATGATCTGACGCAACACGTAGGGCAAGATTCCACCGTGTTGGTAGTAATCAACCTCGATCGGCGTATCGATCCGGCAACGCACGACGACATCCTCGGCAGAACCGTCCTTACGAGTAATCTTCAAGATGAGATCCTGCTGCGGTTTCACGTCTCCGGAAAGCCCAACAACATCGTAAACTTCCGACCCATCGAGCCCGAGAGCCTTCGCGTTTGTGCCATCCTTGAACTGCAAAGGCAACACGCCCATGCCCACAAGGTTACTGCGGTGGATACGCTCGTAGGATTCCGCCACCACGGCTTTGACGCCGAGAAGGTTGGTACCTTTGGCAGCCCAATCGCGGGAAGACCCCGTGCCGTATTCTTGGCCAGCGATCACGATCAAGGGCGTGCCGCGCTCCTTGTAGGCCATCGCGGCGTCGTAAATCGACATTTCCGTGCCTTCCGGCTGCAGGACCGTGTAGCCCCCTTCCTTGGGCGTCACCATCAGGTTCTTGATCCGCACGTTGGCAAAGGTTCCGCGCGTCATGATGCGGTCATTGCCGCGGCGCGAACCATAGGAATTAAAGTCGACCCACTCGACGCCGTTGTCACCGAGGTAGCGGCCCGCTGGCGAATCCTGCTTAATCGCGCCGGCCGGCGAGATGTGATCGGTCGTGACGGAGTCACCGAAGATGCCCATCGGGCGCGCTCCCGTGATGGCGGCGACCGCGGTCGGTTCGAGACTGAAGTCGGTAAAGAATGGCGGCTCCTGAATATAGGTCGATTCATGGTCCCACTCGTAGACGTTACCCACGGAGGAAGGAATTTCGTTCCACTTTGGGTTCTGGCCGGTGAAGTCGCTGTAGAGGGCCTTAAAGACCTCAGGCTTGAGTGCCGCGGCCATCTCGTTGCGCACTTCTTGCAGCGTCGGCCACAGGTCCTTCAGATAAACATCGACGCCATTCTCGTCCTTGGCGATCGGATCGGTCGTCATGTCGAGATCGACGCGCCCGGCCAGCGCAAAGGCAACGACCAGTGGGGGCGACATCAGGAAGTTGGACTTGATGTTCTGGTGAACCCGAGCCTCAAAGTTGCGGTTACCCGACAGCACCGAAGCGGCCACGAGATCGTGGTCAACCACCGCCTTTTCAATCGCGGGATCCAGCGGTCCTGAGTTGCCGATACAGGTCGTGCAACCGTAACCGACGGTCTGAAACCCGAGCTTGTCCAAATAAGGCGTCAGGCCGGTCTTATTAAGATAATCGGTGACCACCCGTGAACCGGGGGCGAGAGAGGATTTCACCAATGGGCCCACTTTCATGCCCCGTTCGACCGCCTTCTTAGCCAGCAAACCGGCCGCGAGCATCACACTCGGATTCGACGTATTGGTGCAGCTGGTGATGGCAGCGATGAGCACACTGCCGTTGGTCACTTTACCGCCATGGTCGTGGCTAGCCAACACCGTCTCAGGCGCTGGGTGGTCGCCCATCTCCTGCTCAGACGCGAGCGATGAACCGGCCGCCGCGGACTCCTGGGAGCCCCCGCCTGACTCACTCACAATACCGGCATGGCAGACTTCCACGGAGGTGCCGTAGTCGTCCGCCGATCGACCAAATCCACCTTCGGAAATGGGCGCGACGTAGAGCGACCTGAACGCATCCTTGAGCTGCGGTAGCACGATACGATCTTGAGGACGCTTCGGCCCGGCGACGCTCGGAACGACCGTAGCCAGGTCGAGCTCCACATCGACGGAGTAGTCAATTTGCCCCTTCTCGGGGATCCCCCACAGTTCTTGGGCCTTGTAATAGGACTCATAGAGTTTGACGTGAGATTCCTCGCGGCCGGTGCCTCGCAGATAAATTGAGGTCTCTTCGTCGATCGGGAAGAATCCCATCGTTGCGCCATACTCCGGCGCCATGTTCGCGATCGTCGCGCGATCGACCAGCGGCAACGCCTTCGCTCCCGGTCCGTAGAATTCAACGAACTTACCCACCACCTTTTTGGCGCGGAGTAATTCGGTAATCGTCAACGCCAGATCGGTCGCGGTGACGCCTTCTTGCAGCGCTTCCGTGAGATGAACGCCCACCACATCAGGGGTCAGAAAGTAAACGGGTTGGCCGAGCATACCAGCCTCAGCCTCGATGCCACCCACGCCCCAGCCCACTACGCCGAGACCGTTGATCATCGTCGTGTGCGAGTCGGTGCCCACCAGCGTGTCAGGATAGTAAGTGTCGTTGGCGTCTTTGAGCACGCCTTTCGCGAGATACTCCAGATTCACTTGGTGCACGATGCCGATGCCAGGAGGCACGACTTTGAACGTCTCAAACGCCTGCATCCCCCATTTCACAAATTGGTAACGCTCGCGGTTACGGGAGAACTCGAGATCAAGATTCTTGGCCATCGCCTCCGCGGAACCCGCGAAATCGACCTGCACCGAGTGATCCACCACGAGATCAACCGGAACCAACGGCTCGATGATCTTCGGGTCTTTTCCAAGCGCTTTCACCGCCGAACGCATGGCGGCGAGATCCACTAGCAGGGGCACTCCCGTGAAATCCTGCAAAACAATCCGAGCCACAACGAAGGGCACTTCCGCCGTCCGTTCTGCCTTGGGTTGCCAGCCTGCGAGCGAGGCAACCGCGTCTTCTGTCACCCGCTTGCCGTCGCAGTTGCGCAGCAACGACTCCAGCACGAGCCGGATCGAAACGGGCAACCGATCGACGTCGTATCCAGCCGCTTTGAGCGCGGGCAAGGAGTAAAGGGAATGGGTCGCGCCGTTAGCTTCAAACGTAGCGCGGGTGTTAAACGGATTGGGAAGGCTCATAGTTTTTACAGAAATTTCGGTCTAAATCGGAAACGATCGCGGTCACCCCCCGGGTGACCACGATCGGCAGTGAATAACTCGCGATTAAGCGAGGGCGGCTTTGATCGCGTCGAAGTTTGGCAACACGGTGGGGTTCTCGGTCTGCTCAGCGTATTTCACCACGCCATCAGCACCGATCACGAACGCCGCGCGGGCAGACGTATCACCAACGCCCGCGAGCATGGGGAATACGACGTCGTAGGCCTTGGTGACTTCTTTGTTCAGGTCACTCGCGAGCGTAATCTTAATGTTGTTGGCATTGGCCCAAGCTTCTTGGGCAAACGGGCTATCGACACTGATGCCGATAACAGTAGCGCCCAGATCGGCATATTGGGCGAGACCTGCGGTCACGTCACAGAACTCAGTCGTGCAGACGCCGGTGAAAGCCAACGGGAAGAAAAGCAACACGGTCGCTTTTTCTCCGCCATTTGCGCTGAGCGAAACGTCGACTAGGCCATCGGCAGTTTTGCTTTTGAGAGTAAAATCGGGTGCAGTGGATCCAACGGTGATAGGCATAATGTAACGGGACTGAGGTTATGAAGATGCCTCACTACGAATGTAATGAGGCCGAACATCAAATTACGTCTCACCGCGCCATGCCCGCAATCCGTTTTTGAGAATAGAAGCTCCATTAACTTTTTGTTGTCACCTCACATAAGCCCAGCTTCGGCCGTCCCGAGCGCCTTGACCCGCGCAATTCCCCTTGCCCCGCCCCCCCCCGACACGCTTTGTTGCCGCCTTCGACATGACGATTCTTGAAGAGCTCCAGTGGCGTGGCCTTTACGCCGATTGCACCGATCTCGACGCGCTGACGCAGCGCCTCGCCTCGGGTCCCACCACCCTCTACGCCGGGTTTGACCCCACTGCCGACAGTCTCCACGTGGGCAATCTCGTGCCGCTGCTCGCCCTCCGCCGCTTCCAGGACTATGGCCACCACCCCATCGCCCTCGCTGGCGGGGCCACCGGCATGATCGGCGATCCCTCCGGTAAATCCTCCGAGCGCAATCTCCAGACCGCCGACCAAGTTTCGGCCAATATCGCCGCGATCCGTGTCCAACTCGCTAAATTTCTCGACTTTGAGGCGGCGGCCAACCCCGCCCAGCTCGTCGACAACGCCAGCTGGACCGCGCCGTTCTCGTTCCTCAAATTCCTCCGCGACGTCGGCAAACACTTTCCCGTCAACCTCATGTTGGCCAAAGACAGCGTGCGCACCCGCCTCGAAGAAGGTGGTATCAGCTACACCGAATTCAGCTACATGCTCCTCCAAGCGCACGATTTCTATCACCTGCGCACCGCTTCCAACTGTGAGGTCCAGGTCGGAGCCACCGACCAATGGGGCAACATCACGGCCGGCACCGAACTGATCCGCCGCAAATCGGGCGCGACCGCTTGGGGATTAACCTTCCCTCTCCTCACTAAGTCCGACGGCACTAAATACGGCAAAAGCGCGAGTGGCGCCGTCTGGCTCGATCCCAAGCGCACCACCCCCTACCGCTTCTTCCAGTTCTTCATGCAGGCCGAAGACGTCGACGTGGTGAAACTCCTCAAGGTGCTCACGTTCTTACCCCAGTCAGAGATCGATGCGCTCTCCGCCGAGGTGGAAACCGCCCCTGGCGCTCGTGCTGCCCAAAAAGCCCTCGCTGCCGCCGTCACCACCCTCGTCCACGGTGCCGATGCCTGCGCCGATGCTCAAAAAGCCACCACTATCATGTTCGGCGGCGGACTCGATGGCATTAGTGAAACCGTTTTCGAAGACGTCGTTGGCGAAGTCCCCACGTCCGATTTTGATGACGACCATCTCACGGGCGAAGGAACGAGCCTAATTGACCTCGTCGTGCATGCCGGCCTCTGCCCCTCCAAGGGCCAAGCCCGCAAAGACATCGCTGCCGGTGGCATCTACGTGAACAACATCCGCCGCCACGATATCACGAGCATGCTGACCACCGTTGATCTCCTTTTTGGCAACTACCTGCTCCTGCGCAAAGGTAAGCGCAACTACGCCGTCTTGCGCCGGAACTAACAACCGAAATTAGGATTTTGCCAAAGCATCGAAAACTGACGACCCGGCTGAATAATCTCCGCCTTCGTTGGTTCGGCAAAATTACTGGTGAGCGTGCCGCCTACCCGCGTCCGCCCCAACCCATCGCGCTCTTCTGCCACCACAAAACCGGCACCGTGCTGCGGCACAACGTTTTCAACGATATCGGCTACTGGTTTGGTTGGCGAAATCACCTTTTTCAGAGAGCCCAATTCAATTGGCGCGAACAGATCGATATCGCCCAATTCGTTCATTCCTCCGTGGACCCGAACGGAATTCCCAAGTCATTTCACGGAGTTCATGTTGTTCGCCATCCGGTCTCCGTGCTGGTTTCGGGCTACCACTATCATTTGCGCACAGCTGAACTCTGGTGTGTTAATCGTGATTTCAGCGAGCACCGCCCCATCACTCCTCCCCGAGCTTTCCCCGATCGTGAACATTACCCAGAAGAATGGAAAATCGACTACCTTCGCGGCCTCAGCGGTTCGTCCTATCAACAAAACCTTCTGAGACTTCCTCTCTCGCCTGGATTATCTTTTGAACTCGAGCACGCCGCCCGATGGACCATCGAGGACATGCGTGATTGGCTGCCCGATCCCAAACGAATCAAAGAAATTCAATTTGAACAATTTTCTCAGGATTTTGACGGCACGTTTACCCAAAATCTTTCAACAGCTTAATTTTCCGCCCGCGGTCCTGAAACGTGCCTTGAAGTTGGCCAGAAAACACGACTTGTCCCGCTCAAACGAAGCTAAACTTACTCGCAACAATCACTATACCGGCGCGAACAGTCACAAAAGAAGGCAAGGTCTAACCCTACAGCACTTGGCGCGAATCGAGGAGATCGCGCCGGGTCTAGTCGGGAGACTCGGATACAATCCGATATCGTTATGATCCTCCTCGAGCTCGCCTTCTTGTCCGAGAACAAGGACCGAAGCACTTTTAACCGCGACTAACGACCCTATCAGGCGCCATCTCTTGCGCGACACAGGTAAGCGAAACAATGCTTTCATCCTCGTAGTAAATTAACCTACCGCAGGCTCTCTTCCTCTACCGCCCATGAACGTCCTTCTCATCACCAGTGACCAACAGCGTTGGGATTGTCTGGGCCGGCTCAACTCGGCGATCAAAACACCCAACCTTGATCGCCTCGCCGATCGCGGTATCTTGTTTGATCGCGCCTACACCGTTAACCCCGTTTGCACGCCTTCGCGGTGCAGCTTGTTGACCGGGCAGTATCCTTCCCAGCATGGGTGCTTTCATGTCGGCACCAATCTACCCGCCGACTACGGCCCCACCGTCGCCCATCGTTTCGCCGACGCCGGTTACGACACCGCGCTGTTAGGTAAGGCCCACTTTCAAGCCTGCAAAGATCCCGCCAGTCCGGAGTCCGCCCCTCAAGTGCACGACCTCGATCACTTCGATCATTGGCATGGCCCCTACTTTGGGTTCGATCACGCCGAACTGGTTATCGGCCACACCTCCGAACCGCACGCAGCGGGGATGCACTATGGTGCTTGGCTTCGCGCCCAGGGCGTCGACCTCCCCACCTACTTCGACATCCACGACTACGATCATTACGGACCGTGGGAACTACCTGTCGCCCAACACGGATCGACCTGGGTTGCGGAACGCACCTTGGCCGCGATTGATCGCGCCGCCGAAGCCCAGAAACCGTTTTTCCATTGGGCGAGCTTCCAGGATCCCCACAATCCTTACGTCGTCCCCGAACCTTGGGCCTCTCTCCATGATGCAACCACAGTGCCGCATTCGGCGCCAAAGCAGGATCTCTCCGACAAACCCGATTTCTACGCGGCTCTCGCCGAAGGCAATTTCTACGGTGACGACCCCGAGCTCCAAGCCAAAGTCTGGGGCGACGCCAAGGTCCGCCCCGAACTTTCCCCCGATGACACGCAAAAGGTTCGGGCCGTTTACTACGGTATGGTCAGTCTGATGGACCAACAAATTGGCCGTATCCTCGACCGACTCGAAGCCGACGGCACCATCGACGACACCCTCATCGTCTTCACCTCCGATCACGGAGATTACCTCGGCGATCACGGCTTCTGGGGCAAAGGCCTGCCCACCTACGAGGGCATGCAACGCGTGCCGTTTATCGTCGCTCATCCCGCTTGCCAGAACCGCGGCGAGATCAGCCACGCTTTACAGTCACTGGTCGATGTTCCCTCCACGCTCCTGGCTGCGGCCGACCTACCGGCGCCAGCCGGAAACCAAGGCCTCGATCAATCCGCCGCCTGGGTCGATGCCTCGCAAACCGTTCGTGATCACTGCCGCCTCGAATTCCGTCCCGCGCAGGGCCCGTTTAAGCAAACCACATTCATCGAAGATCGCTACAAACTCGTCGTCTACGACACTCGCGACTACGGCGAACTCTACGACCTCGAGTCCGACCCCCACCAATCGCAAAACCTCTTCACCTCCCCCGACCACCACGATCTACGTGACGCAATGATCGCCAAGTATCGAACCCCCGGGGACACTCCTGATATGATCCGAACGCGTATGGCCGTCGCCTAAGCGCGCTCTCCACCATTTCTGTTCGCTTCCATACGATCCTCTTTCATCGATGACCCAGAAAAATAGCCTGCTCCTGTTTCTCAGTTTAGCCTGCCTCAGTATTGGTAATTCCAATACCAAAGCACCGAACATAATCCTACTCTTGGCCGATGACCTGGGCTACGGCGAACTGGGCTCCTACGGCCAGAAGCTCATTGAAACCCCCGAGCTGGATCGACTGGCCCAACGGGGCATGCGCTTTGAACAATTTTACGCCGGCTCATCGGTGTGCTCCCCGTCGCGTGGGGTCTTGATGACGGGTAAGCATGCGGGGCACGCGACCATTCGCGGCAATATGGGATTTTATGATGTCGGCGAACCGCGCCGGACTGCGCTCAGAAAAGATGAAATCACCGTAGCCGAGATGCTGAAAACTGCCGGCTACCAAACTGCCTTTGTCGGCAAGTGGCACCTTGATTTACCCGAAGATCCATCGACTTGGGCTTTTGCCCGGGGGTTCGATTTCTCTATTCAAGAGCAATGGGGAATATCCGCTGCCGGCACCAAATTTCTGGGCACCGATCATTGGCTTCACGGTGCGCAAAAATTCATGCCCTACCCACTCGAAGACTTCGAGAGTTTAGACCACTTCCGGACCAACCTAATCATGGAGTTTCTGGACCACAAAGAGGCGGATCGACCGTTCTTCATCTTCATGTCCTATCGCGCACCGCATGGTCACGAACGAGCGATCGGAAATACGGAGCTCTATGCCGATCGAGGCTGGTCCCCCAACCAACGACTTCATGCGGCCAAAATCACTCTATTAGACCGGCAAGTGGGACGATTATTGGACCGACTCGAAGCCGATGGGGATTTAGCCAATACGTTGATTCTCTTTACGAGTGACAACGGCCCCCACTCCGAGGGCGGTCGCGATTTCCGCCCCAACGCCTTCGCCAGTTCCGGTCCTTTCCGCGGCATCAAGCGCGATATGTATGAAGGCGGGGTGCGCGTGCCTCTCATTGCGTATTGGCCCGGTAAAATCGAAGGAGGTTCTGTGTCTCGGCATCAAAGTGCTTTCTACGATATCATGCCCACCTTTGCGCAAGTCGCTGGAATTCAGATTCCGGATCAATCCGATGGTATTTCTTTCCTCCCCGAACTGTTGGGCCAAACCCAGCCCGAACATGACCACCTCTATTTCGAATTACTCACGGTCAAAGGTCAGGAATTTCGCCAGGCGGTCCGCCGAGGGAATCTCAAAGCCGTTCGCTACGGGGCTGGCTCGCCGTTGGAAATTTACGACGTAGAAGACGACCCCCGGGAGGAACAGGATTTGGGGAAGGACCAACCTGAGATAACCCGACAGATGGAAGCATTGCTCGCGGACGCTCACGTGGACGTGCCGGGATGCGTGATTGATGGCAATAAACCCTCGGAGACTCTGGATTGAGTCGTTTACCCGAGAGTTCTATCCAACCAAGCGCGGCGTCGGTTCGCCGAACCGGGGGCAGATAAAACAGAGTCAATCCTTACTGTTTGCACTGATTTGATCGTTGAGTTTAAGCGCCCCTAGACGCAACCCCGCACAATTCCGGCTCACGGTGGCCTCTACCCCATGCGTAAGCGTTCCAAAAGCCACCCAATCCGACTCAGGCATTCAATTTTCAGTTTCTTTGCCACTCTCTCAATCAAACTCACCCCAAATATCAAACAGTAAGGATGGCCCCCTTTTACTGCCCCCCGAGTCACGGATAATCCCGCGAATTTGCCGTAAACTGGCATCAATTTATCAGGGATTTTTTCAACGTCTTTCATTTTGCGTCTAAGCCTCTCCCCGCCCACGACTGACCGACCATGAATGAACCCACTTTCATCGGCATCGAAATCGGCGGCAGCAAACTGCAAATTGTGGCGGGCACCGCCAACGGCGAGATCACCGACCGGCTTCGTTTTTGCGTCGACCGTAGCCGGGCCGCCGAGGGAATTCGCGACCAAATCGCCACCGCCCTGCCTACCCTGGTGCGAAAGTCCTCCGCCGTCGCCATTGGAATCGGATTCGGCGGGCCGACAAACTGGCGCACCGGCGACATTATCCTTTCGCGTCATATCACCGGCTGGAATGGATTTCCGCTGGGCACATGGGTTTCGGCCCTGGCCGGCGGATTAACGACGTTTGTCGATAACGACGCCAATGTTGCTTGCCTCGGCGAATCCCGCCGCGGGGCGGGTCGCGGCTATGAATCGGTGTTTTACGTGACCCTCGGCAGCGGCGTGGGCGGAGGCTTCACTCAAGACGGTCAGATCCTGCACGGCGGGGGCGCGACTGAGTCCGAAATCGGTCACCTCCATCTCGACCGCGAGGGCACCATCGTCGAATCCCGTTGCTCGGGGTGGGCCGTGGATCAGCGTATCCGTAAGTTAATTACTGAAAGCCCCGGCGGCGAACTCGCTCGCCGCGTGGCCACTAGCGCTGCCGCCCCGGCAACTCACCTCTCCGCCGCGTTGGCCGCCGAAGATCCTCTCGCCACGCAGATCGTAAGAGAGGTGGGACAGGACTTGGGATTCGCGCTTTCGCACGTCACCCAGCTCCTGAGCCCACATGTCATTATAATCGGCGGTGGGCTTTCCTTAACTGGAAACACCCTGATCGAGGCCATCCACGCGGGGCTCGATGCGCACGTGATGGACGTCCTGAAACCGAGTCCCCCGGTGCATGCCGCTGGCTTAGGTGAGGACGTGGTTCCGGTGGGCGCATTACTGCTGGCAGCGCTCGGCCAGGCATCCTCAAAGTGATTTTTCTCAACATGAAAACTTGGATCCAAAACTATATTACGGCCCAAAAGGCCGCGCTCGACTCCATCACCCCTCAGGCCATCGAGCACCTAGTCGAAATCTTCCGTGAAGCCCATCAGCACGATCGTCGGATCTTCGTGATCGGCAATGGCGGGAGCGCCGCTAACGCCTCCCACTTTGCCACCGATTTGGGCAAAGGTGCCTCCGACAAACTCAGCAAACGTTTCCGGGTGATGTCTCTCACCGACAACACTCCGTGGCTAACCGCCCTCGGAAATGATGATAGTTACGCTGATGTTTTCCGCCGCCAGCTCGAAAACTACGGCGAAACCGGCGATGTCTTGTTGTGTATGAGCGTCAGCGGCAACTCACCAAACTTGGTGGCGGCCGTGAATTGGGCCAACGACCACGGCCTCAGCACGATCGCCCTGATTAGCGCGCATGGCGGTAAACTTGAAGGATTAGCCCAAACGATAATCAAAGTCGATGATACCCATTTTGGCCGCGTAGAGGATTGCCACATGGGGATTTGCCACCTGCTGGCCTATGCTTTCATGGAATTGCCCGAACGACAAACAAGGTGCCAACCTTAGACGGTCAGCCACGTGGCATCGGGTAGAAGATTTGATTTTCTATGCCAAAAGCGACGTCCTAAACAGACCCAAACTAAACTACCATGCTGATCGCCGATCGTCGACTGAAGTCCCCCTCCTGCTGTAGATCAAATCTATAAAATCTCGACCGATTCGACTTGTCTCATCGTGGATGATTCATTCGTAATATTCCGCAATATTGATAAAAAATTCCAAAATCAGAAATACCCTAACTTTAATAGATATCAAAATAATTCAGTTCGACATCAATACCAATACTCCTTAAATTATGAAAGGCCGGAACTTAGATGAATTAAAAAGTAAAATACTTATTTTAACTCCAATGAAAAATGCCTGTAAATATTTTTCACTTTATGTTAAACTATTAGAGAAACTAGATTACCCAAAAGAATTAATCAGCATAGGATTACTGGAAGGTGACAGTCACGATGGCACTTTCGAAGAGATTAGAACCCATTTACCGCAACTAAATAAGTCATTCCGGAGAGCGAATTTATGGAAACGTGATTATTCGTTTATAATTCCTCCGGAGATTTTGCGCTGGGATCCTTCGATCCAACTTAAGCGACGGTCTATTCTGGCTAAAAGTAGGAATTACTTACTTTCTAAAGCATTGGATGATGAAGATTGGGTTCTATGGATGGACGTAGATCTGGTTGAATACCCGCCGGACATTATCCAGAAATTATTGGCGACAAAAAAGGAAATCGTCCACCCGAACACCGTCAGAAAATACGGTGGTAAAAGCTTCGATATGAATGCATGGACAAAAAAAGGGTCACGCCATTTATCAGATCTAAAAGAAACAGGAACGTTAGTAAAAATACATGGCGTGGGCGGGACAATGCTACTCGTCAAAGCCGATATCCATCGGGAGGGGTTGATTTTTCCCACCTTCTTATTCGGTCATCGTAATCCATTAATAAGAAACGATAATTACCTTTTTAAAAAGAGAAACTTGCTAAAGATATTTGGTATTAGTGGGGTAATAAACCGGCAATTTCAGGGTGAAATTGAGACCGAAGGCTTGGGCATCATGGCGAATGAAATGGGCTACGAATGCTGGGGCATGCCTCATTTAGAAATTTTGCATTCGGAAGAATAGTAGAACCCAGATTATCAACCACCGTGGCAAGAGGGGGACTCAACGATGAGTTGAGTGGGCGAATTGAAAAAATTCCGACAGTAGAAAAAGATAACAGCAAGTAGTATCGTGCACAATGCGCGTGCTCAAGAGATGGAGAGACCGGGGCAGGACCGTCGGTTACGATCCTGTTGCAAGCACTTCAGGCGAGATGCTGAGATTGATCCCCGCTGAGTCCAGCTGAACGCATTGAGGTTCAAACCGGACTGCGAACCGGTATTCTCAACGCCCGTGTAAAACTGACCCATTAAAGCCCGGTGGGAACTGTCCTCCTCCTGTAGACTTTAAGTCACAAGCGAAGCCTGGCTTCGTCCCCCCAAGGGAGTGCCTCCCAGCGCGCTCGATTCGTCGCTTGATCGTAGGCAGGTGTGCTGCCAGTCACCCAAAACGGAGGCCTCTATACTAAATTTGGATCCGTTTATGAACATTCGTTCATTGCAAAAACAAGGCCTTCGCGTGCGCGAGATCACACTCTTGACCAGCCATTCTCGCAAGACTGTGCACAAGCTCTTGGGCGCCAAAACCACCGACTCCAACGCCGCGAGGCCGCGTCAGCAAGTTGGACCTGCCCAAAGATTGTCTCACCGGTCGCGCAAAACACGACGCCGAATCGTTGCAGCCCCTCCCGAGGTCGGGATCTCTAGGAGGGTGCTCGCCGCATGAACGCCCGCGGTCGAAGTGATCGTCTGATCGCCGGTCACATCGAGGGTGACCTCATCATGGGGCCGGCAATCGCTCTGCGGTTGCCGTGCTCGTGGAGCGCACCCCACAGTTCACTATCCCTTTTGCTAGTTACCCCAAAAGGACGCCCAAAGTGTGCGCGCAGCGTTCACCCGAAGCCCCACTTCCATCCCGTTGCCCCTACGCAAGAATCACGGCTATGACCGGGACTAGGAAATGTCTCATCGCTAACGCCTCGCCGGTGATGGCAGGAGCCTAATCGATCTCGTCGGGCATGCTGGCCGTCACTCCACCCAAGGCCAAGCTCGCCAAGGTAAACCAAACTCAGCCGTGCGGCGCGCGCAGACCAGAAGAACCATCTGATCAAAATCGACCGACTCATTCCGACTGCCACCGCGTGGCAAGCACGCCCCCCCCGCAGGGCGATTTAATTTCGATTCAGTAAGAACAATACGACCCGGTTAGCACCGGGTCGCTTGTTCCGGAAAGCTTATTTCTTTCCCTTAGCGGCCATCGCCGTTTTGGCCTGCTGCCCTCGAGCTATATCAGCTTTTCTACGCTTATCGACTTCATCAGTTTTGCTCTTCTTCTGAGAAGCTATTTTTTGGTTCGATTTCGGGGATCTGTCACCCATGGGTTGTCCTTTGAACAAGATTAACTTACGCGCAGATAAATTGTTCACCTGCGCAACTAATCTACTCTGCGCGTTCGCCGATGGAATGTAAACCTCGACGAAGACAATTACGATAAGAGCGCTAGCGAGGGGCTGGGTTGCCCCCAAACGGATCCCGCCCCTGCCGGCCCCAACAATTCCTTCTGTAAACTAAGCGCACTGACGTCGTTTATCTCCTGCCTGTGCTCAAGGTATCCTTCCGGAGGGGTGGTCGGCTCCAGCTTGGCTATTTTGCTCCATCGTTTAGGCTCGAATTCACCTGCCCGAGTCTCACCTTTATCTCTCTTGAAAACAACTTCGATGAGTTCCGGCCAGACTGCACCAGAACCCCATTTCTGCCCCGACTCCACCCGCTTATCCTGTGGTCATTCTGAAAACTAATACCCTCGCAGTCGCGGCTCAAAAACTGAATCCAACCGATTCCGGGCAATCCGACCCACTTTTCCTGATATCATGATCTTCGCTGTCAACCTTCCCGAGGCACCTACCGGATTCAGAATCCTGACTATTCTTGCCGTCGCTGTCGGTGCCCATCTCATCGTCTTTGCCCTCAAATGGGTGACGGAGTATTTGGTGACCTTGGAGCAACTCGGCCGCCATCCAAAGGTCCGCTCGATCGTGGGCCTCGCCACCAGTTCCGCGATCTTCGCGATCTATTTCACCGCCATTGGCTTTGCGCTCGGAGAACTTGGCATCTCCCTCAAAACCTACTTCGCCAGCGCCACCGTGATCGGACTCGCGGTGGGGTTTGGCTCCCAAGGATTGGTGCAAGACATTGTGACCGGGCTGACCCTCGTGTTTTCCGACCTTATCGATATCGATGACATGGTCGAAATCAGCGCCCAGACCGGCCGTGTAAAAAGCATTGGGATGCGTTTTGTCGTGTTGGAAAACACGATGGGCGCTCTGGTCTACATCCCCAACCGATCGATCGGTAACGTGATCAATTATCCCAAGGGTTACATCCGTTGCTTGATTGATATTACCCTGCCTCCGAGCGCCGACAGTCGTCAGCGAATCGAGGAAATCTGTGAGGAAAAACTGGCCAACGTCACGGAACAGCACCCCGGCATTCTATTGGCTCCCCCTTCCATCGAGGGCGTTCGCAAAACCTCGCATCACAAGGAGTACCTGCGCCTCAAGCTTCGTATTTGGCCCAGTCGAGGGGCGCCTTTCGAAACGGTATTTAAATCCGAACTGGTCCGCGCACTGCAGGGCAATGATCCCACCTTTACCGAGTGGATGGTAACCGTCCTCTTCGAAACCGAGCGTGCCATCCCATTCCACAAAAACCGGAAGAACAAACCAGGGGCTCAATCAAAATCTAAACAAGTCTAGGATCCCGCGCCGCCGGAATGGAAGACGACAAACTGAAGTATGCAGCAGTTCAATCAACGCGCTCTAGCTCGACCATTCAAATGGTTATTAAGCATAACCCTTGTTAGCCATTTCGCCAAACTGATCGGTTCTGGGTTTCCGATTCTCCAACGTTTCGGAAAACGATTCATCCATTCTGACCGTCACAAGAATTTCAAATTCAATCGGAACGAAATTTCTGAATTAAACTGCCGCTCCCCCCGGGCCCGTAGAATCGCTCAGCAATTAAGCGAAGCATGCAATGATCGCTTGTAATATCTCTAACTGGCAACGGCGACAGCAATCGAGTTCGTCAGTTACGAGCGAAGCATGTCACTCTTTGCTTTTGGAGATAAGTGAGAAATGGCCTGAAGAGTCGGTTGTTCTATTAACGTCTTCCGCCCATTCAGATACAATTACTACGCTGAAACTTGTGCTAAAAAACCACCTCACGTAACCCTCAGGGTATGGCAACCCGTGACCTTGCCGAAACGGACCGATGGCTCGGTTAACCCACCTGAACTCACCTGGAATTCGCGGATCGCCGAAGAAGTTATTCGAGAAACTCAGGGTGAGTCCAACTGGGCATGGGTGAGTGACGAGGGATTCGAACAAATTTCGTTGAGCCCCGAATTCAGAACGGAATCGAGCTGCTTCACTAACCCTATAACGCGTCTCCGGAGGAGCATTTCTGATTGTCGAAAAAATCGCGAATCCGCCATCCCTGCAGCCTGGCCGACTAACCCAGGCTCCAGCGGTAGAGGTTTGATCGCCTGCCACTCAAAGTAGCCTTCAGGGTCGTCCTCGCCAGATGGCCGTTCCTTATCCATTTACCGGCGATTCCGCCGGCAGGTATCGTTAGACCGATTTGAGAACGCTAATGTAGTAGTTTTTCGCTGACGGTCGGGGCGTTTTAAACGCAGCGACAAGCCACGCCATAGCCTCTCAGATCCAAATGAAAGATTAGGCAGTTCCCTTTCCCAAAACGGAGTTTTGTTAAGCCAGTGTAAAGCCGGGAACGCAGGTGAATCGCGTCCGGTCTCCGCTTTCATTGCCAAACTCAGCGTTTGTTTTCTGGGACCCTCCCCCCCTCGATTCGAAGTAAAAATCCTTACCTTCCCGACCCATGTTCCGACGCATTTCTCTCACCATTTTCGCGATCGCCTTTGCCGCTTATGCCGCGGCCGAAACGGTGCCGTCCCTGCCGCTGATTCTCCACAACTACACCAGCATCTCGTTACCAGATCACTACCTGACTAACGATATTCCCGGGAACTCACCGTTCCAAAATGCGGTGATCGCCAATGACAACACGCCTGCTTCCAACCCGACCACCAACGCCGGAGCCACGCTGGGCCGGGTAATTTTCTACGACCAAAAACTCAGCGCCAACGGCACCATCTCCTGCTCCTCGTGCCACGATCAATCCGCTGGATTCGCTGATCCTCGCCCCCTCAGTGTTGGTTTCGCTGGCGGGGATACCCGCCGAAACTCGATGGGCCTGACCAATGCCCGTTTTTACCAGCCCGGTAAATTCTTCTGGGATGAACGTGCGGCGACTCTGGAAGACCAAGTGCTCATGCCTTTTCAAGACGAAGTTGAGATGGGCCTCACCCTCTCGCAGGTCGTCTCTATCACCCAGAGCCAAACCTACTATCCCGATCTCTTCACCGCCGCCTATGGCGAATCGATGATCAATGCCGATCGCATCGCCCGCGCCCTTGCGCAGTTCGTGCGCAGCATCGTCAGCGTCAACAGTCGTTACGATCAGGGCCGAGCCCTGGTCAACAATCCCACGCAAAACTTCCCCAATTTCAACGGAGATGAGAATCGCGGTAAACAGCTCTTCTTTAAAGGTCCCGGGAACGGTGCCTCATGTATCGATTGCCATGTTTCCGAAGCCTTCATCAGCCCCGCCCTAGCCACTCCTCACGCAAGTGCGACTTCCGCGGCCACCAACAACGGCCTCGACGGCATCTCCACCTTCGATCGTGGGATCGCCGAGACCACCGGCAACGTTGATGACACCGGTAAGTTCAAGGTCCCGTCTCTGCGCAACATCGCCCTCACCGCGCCCTACATGCACGATGGCCGGCTCAACGATCTCGACGATGTGCTCGATTTTTACGACGGCGACATTCGCAACCACGCTCAACTCTCCGATGTGCTGCGCGAGAACAACGGTCGTGTCGATCAATTCAATCTCAACGGCGGGGATCGTCGTGAACTCATCGCATTCCTTCGCACGCTCACAGACCAAGCACTCGTCACCGATGTAAAGTTTTCCGACCCATTCATCGAGGTCGCCGATGAACCTGCCCGTCCCGCTCCCATCGAGGGAACGACCGGCCTCATGAATCTCTCCACTCGCGCCCAACTCGCCGCGGACGACGGTGTTCTCGTTCCTGGATTCGTGATCAGCGGCACCGGCCCCAAAACACTCCTCATTCGTGGAATCGGGCCCGAACTCGCCACCTTTGGACTTCAAAACGGTATCAATTCGCCCACCCTGACCCTCTATTCGGGCTCCACCTCCGTGGCGTCTAACACCGGATGGACTACGGCGCCAAACGCGAACGCGATTAATTCAACCGCAGCCACCGTGGGCGCCTTCCCACTGTCCGCCAATCGGACCGATAGCGCCATCCTGACTTCGGTGGAACCCGGCGCCTACACCGTTCATCTCGAGAACTCGACCGGGCAAGCCGGAGTCGGTCTCGTCGAGATCTACAACACCGATTTCAATGCCGACTCGCGGCTCGTCAATCTCTCCACCCGAGCTCAACTGGCTCCCGGCGGCCAGGTCATCGTCTCCGGTTTCGTAGTCGACGGCGAAGGGCCCACCACCTTCCTGATTCGGGCCGTAGGTCCCGGTCTCTCTCAGTTCGGCGTGAGCGACGTACTCCGCGACCCGCAACTGAGCGTCTATTCAGGTCATAATTGGATCACCTCCAATGACAATTGGTTCGTCTCCGGAAACTCTGCTCAAACCGAAGCTGCTGCTGCCGAAGTAGGTGCGTTCTCGATCGACGATACCTCGCTCGACGCCGGCGTCACCGTGACCCTCCAGCCGGGTTCCTACACCGTGCACGTCGACGGAGTCAACGGAGGCGGCGGCACCGTTCTCATCGAAATCTATCCGCTTCCGTAGGCGACTTCGTCGCTCAACTCTCCCCAAGCAGTGCCCCGAGAGGTTCGAATCCATTTCGAACCTCTCTTTTTGTCGGGTTTTCCCTCGAACGACTGAACTTCTTCCGTCAAAGAATGACGTCACAACCGACACCATTCCGCTCGTTTATCGTACCCCAACCCCTGTCACGTCATTAGCTCCGCAACATCTCCTGTTTTCCCGCATCGGATTGGGACAATACTCGCCCTGCTCTGTGTTCTTGTCTCCGGACTCACTGCTTCGGAACGCCCCAACGTCATTTTCATCTTCATCGATGATCAAGGTTACTACGATTTAGGGAGCTACGGTGCGACCGAGATCACCACACCTCGTATCGACCAGATGGCCAAGGAGGGCATTCGGTTCACGGACTATTACGCAGCGGCCCCCATCTGCAGTCCTTCGCGCGCAGGATTACTCACCGGCTCCTACCCCCGGCGCGTCGGCAATCACATTTGGGTCCATCGCGCCGATTCGCCCTCCGGAATCCATCCCGATGAGATCACCATGGGAGAGCTCTTCCAAGCAGCCGGATACCGCACCGCTTGCATCGGAAAATGGCATCTTGGATTCGAGGAACCGTTCTTACCGAAGAACCAAGGTTTCGACTACTACTTCGGCCTGCTCCACAATCTCGATTCAGTCGAAGTCGTCTATTTCGAAGACGAAGGCGGCGTCCCCCTGATGCGCAATGACGAGGTCGTCAAACGCCCCGCCGATCCCGCTGAACTCACGGAGATCTACACCGACGAGGCGATCAAGTTCATCGAAGCCGATCGTGACGAGCCGTTCTTCCTCTATCTGCCCCACACCATGCTCCACGTTCCGCTAGGAGTGAGTGAGCCTTTCCGGGGCTCGTCTCAGTGGGGCGACTACGGCGACGCTATTCAGGAGTTAGATTACAACGTCGGTCGCATCTTCGATACGCTCAAGCAGCACAAGCTGGATGAGAATACCGTGGTCATTTACGCCTCCGACAACGGTCGTAAACCCGGCCGAACTCCGGCCCAACCTATTCGCGGCAACAAGCTCACCACCTTCGAGGGCGGCATCCGCGTCCCCGCCATCGCGTGGGGCCCCGGCGTCGGCATCCGCCAAGGCTTCGAATCAACCGCCGTAGTGAACGCCATGGATTGGTTTCCCAGCCTCGCTACCCTAGCCAATATCAAAGTCAGTTCCGACCGCATCATCGATGGCCGCGACATCACGCCCCTGCTGAAAGGCGAAACCGATGCCGTGCCATCCGCTAGCTCCGGTATGGCATTAAACTCCGATGCACCCTTGCGTCGTCGCTGGTCTCCTCCCGCCGAATGGGCCAAACTCATCACGCAAGACGAATACCTCGACGCCTTTTTCTATCATGGCAGCCAAGGCGCCCTCGCCGCCGTCAGGTCGGGCCCCTGGAAACTCTACCTAAATCCGACTCTCACGCTCTACAATTTGGCCGACGATCCCGGCGAAACGAAGCTGGTGCGCAACCGAGACATCCTCCGCAAACTCCGCGGCATGGCCATCCTCTTCCAAGAAGAAATGCGCCTCGATACCCGCCCCGCTGGCGACGTCTTGTTCCACGAATAACTGCCGGAAGGGGGGCTCAAGGAGTCGAACGCAAATAATAAGGATCGATGGGAATGCTCATTCGCCTGATAGAGACAAAACCGGACCGTATTGCTTTATTTGTGGAGCAAAAACGCCTGTGCTTCCGGAAGGTCTGCATCGCGCTCGCCGCAACTACTTCTTTTTTCCCGTGGCTTTCTTCACTCCCAGATTAGTGCGCGCGTCCCACTCCTCGAATAGCTTGGTCATTTTCGCGACTTTATCAGGATATCGGGCGACGACGTCATTCAGCTCCGTCCCATCTTTAGTCAGGTTATAGAGCTCCCAAGTTTTCTTATCTTTGGATACCAATTTCCAATCGCCTTCTCGCACCGCCCAACCCTTGTTATGCGCCCAAAATAACGGACCGCGCTCCACTGCTAACGACGGCTCGCCCGTGATTGCAGCAAGGATGGATTTTCCTTCCAGCGGCATCGGTTGCTGCTGAATCGATGCGACTCCCGCCACATCCAAGAACGTCGGCATAATGTCGATCGCATGGCCCAACTCCGAGGTCAGCCCTCCGGCTAAATCGGGATCGAGCCCATCAGGCCAAGACACAATCAACGGCGAACGAGTCCCCCCTTCGTGATCATACTGTTTGTAGTAACGAAACGGCGTATTGGCCGCATTGGCCCAGCCGTATCCATAAGATTGAAAACTCGACTGTGGCCCCGGCATCACCGTTGGCAAGTTACCGGGAATGATCGGAGTGCTCTCCCCATCCGTCGTGAATTCACGCGTCCACGATCCCGTGCGATCAGGGTGATACTCCACGTGACATCCTCCGTTGTCGTGATGGTAAATTATCAACGTATTATCGAACTGACCCGTCGCTTTAAGCGCGTCGATCACTCGTCCGATATTCGTATCCATACTCGTCACCTGCGCCGCATAAACTTCCATTCTCCGCTGCTGCCATGCTTGGTTCTCGGTCTCCTTCCAGTCGGTGACGTCCTCATTCCGCGGCGAGAGTTCCCAGGCGGGATCCACCACCCCCAATTGCTTCATGCGGGCATGGCGTTGAGACCGTAACTTGTCCCAACCCATTCCGTAGCGGCCTTCATAATGCGCAATATCCTCAGGCTTGGCATGCAGAGGCCAATGAGCGGCATTGTAGGCTAAGTAGAGGTAGAAAGGCTGCCCCGCATCCGCTTCCTCCAAAAACTTCAACGCGTAATCCGTGATTGAATCCGTGTAATAGTAGTCGGGATTGTCCCGCCACTCGTGCTCCATATTCCGGCCGTTAAGCTGCACCAGATTCGGAGCAAAAAAATCAGACGTCCCGTCAATCGTGCCGAAATACTGATCAAACCCACGATGATGCGGCGCATGGGGGCCATCGATTTTCTCTTTGCTCGACAGATGCCACTTACCCGATGCCAACGTCGTATAACCCACCGTCCTCAATGCCTGCGGCAAAGTGATCGCATCCGGATGCAGCCCGCCCTCCGCACTGCCACCAACGGGTAACGCGGTCTTAGGATACAGTCCGGTCATCAAACTCGCTCGAGTCGGCCAGCACATGTTGTTCACATAATAATTGGTGAACCGCAGCCCCCGGCTCGCCAGCGCATCAAGATTCGGCGTCTCGATCTCGCTGCCGTAGCAACCGATATCAGCGTAACCCATATCATCAGCGACAATGTGAACGATATTGGGCCGATCCCGGGCGGTAACCGTAACCGAAGTTGCGAGGGTAAGTATGAGGATAAATGGTTTCATAAAATGGAGGGATTGGTGGGATTCGCTGTCTCATACACTTCGCGCTTGGAACCCGTTTTTCGCGTTTCCGCGCCGACTTCATTCAGGAAACCGACCATCAGGTGGTGAAGCTCCTTCGTTTTATCCGGGAGCGATTCCGAAAGATCGTTCGCTTCGCCGACGTCGGTCGACAAATCAAACAGCTCGAGTTGGTCCTTAGGCCACGTCTTCACCAATTTGTAGTCGCCCAGCAGCAGCACCGTTTCTGGAGAACGCGCCACCGCTTGG
>Ga0208413_1000343_pt1 | contig 36947 bp, 26 predicted proteins | sample AntAceMetag02UKD_FD_184761 | JGI IMG/M metagenome (GOLD analysis project Ga0208413, IMG submission 184761) | Saline lake microbial communities from Ace Lake, Antarctica - Antarctic Ace Lake Metagenome 02UKD (SPAdes) (version 2) | ecosystem: Environmental > Aquatic > Non-marine Saline and...
GCTGAATTTTCGTCGGAAATCCCATAAGGCAATAGATCTAGTTATATAACTAGTCCATTGCCCAGTCTAAAAGAGACTTTTTCCTTCATTTAAGGCGTCAAATATCTAGTAAAAGGCCAAACTCCAGACCGGGCCCATCGGGCCCGGATTGAAATCACGAATGATACCCACGAAGACCAATAACAACGTGAACCAACAGTAGAAATTAGTCGCGATCGATTTCAGAAATAATGCATACGGACTGCCGTCTTGCCCCACAGCCGCAAGTCCCTCCCCAATCATTGACAATTGAAATGCGATCCAAGTGGAAATTAGAGCCACACATGCGACCGCAGATCCGGTTGAATCCGCCAAATAGGCTAGTTTTAGGCGCGAGACCCCACATCGGTGGACGGCACTACGCAACAGACGTCCAATCAACATCGTATTTGCTAAGCCATCAAAAAACACAAGTAATCCGAACCCGAGAACCGTGAGCTGCATGCGTTTCGCAGTCGATTCACCCTTTCGCAGAAGCGTCTTCAGGAGTGACTGCAACCCGCCACCAGCTTCAACCAATGCAACAAACCCTCCCAACAGCAAAGTAAACGGGGACTTCCCGTTTTGGTGTGGGTAAAGCCCTTTTGAGCATCTAAAGAAAACCTAACTTATGACTGTCGAAGAACACTATGGGAGATTGCTGCAACTGCCGCCACCGTGGGAGGTGACGAAGGTAGAAGAGAGCCTGCTGGAGCAGCGGGTCACGGTGTGGTTGCGCTGGCCCGATCGGGTCAAGGCCACGTGCCCCGAGTGTGGTCAGCACGCGCCAGTTTATGACCGGTTGGAGGAGCGCACCTGGCGGCATTTAAGCGTGATGCAGTATCGCATGGAGCTGCGGTGTGCGACGCCGCGCTGCCGTTGCGAGCAGCACGGGGTCAAGACCGTGCAGGTGCCGTGGGCCGAACCCGGTTCACGCTTTACGCTGCATTTTGAGGCGTTCGCCGTGGCGGTAATTGAGGCGTGTCGTTCGTTGTCGCAGGCCGCCGCATTGCTGGGACTGCATTGGGACAGCGTGCAACGCATCATCGACGCGGCGGTGCAGCGCGGATTGGCCCGCCGCACCACCGCGGGCATCACCCGCGTGGGTCTGGATGAGAAGAGCTTTTTACGGGGCCAAAGCTACGTGTCTTTGATGACCGATCTGGACGGCAAACGCGTGCTCGAAGTGGTACCGGGGCGAAGCACCGATGCCTGCGTAAAGCTCTGGGAGGCAATACCTGAGGAGCAGCGCACCAAGATCGTGGCCGCCGCGATGGACATGGGCGCACCCTTTATTATCGGCACGGCCAAAGCCGCACCGCACGTCGACATTGTGCATGATCGCTTTCACGTCTCCAAGCCGCTCAATGAAGCGGTCGATAAGACCCGCCGGGAGGAGTCCGCCAAGCTCGCCGCCAAAGACGATGACCGGCTCAAGCGCACGCGCTTTCTGTGGCTGCACGGGCAAACCCCAGAGGATAAAAAAGAGCACTTTGCGGCGCTACTGGAGACCAATCTGCGCACCGCCAAGGCCTGGGCTTATAAGGAGCAAATGGTGGAGTTCTGGCACCGACCCGACGCCGGGGAAGCCAAGACCTTCTTTGATCAATGGTATCGCAGTGTCATGCACAGCAAACTGCCCGCGATGAAGCGCGTCGCCCAATCGCTCAAGGCGCACCTCGGCGGTCTACTGACCTACTTCAAACACCGTATAACCAATGCGCTAACGGAGGGATTTAACTCCAAGATCCAAGCCCTCAAGGCCGATGCTCGCGGCTTCCGACGCTTCGAAAACTACCGCACCAGAATCCTGTTTTTCTGCGGCAAACTCGATATGATGCCCCAGCTCCAATCAACCGCTACCCACAGTATTCCGTGAAGTCCCGTTTTTTCTCGTTGTTCGACTCCGGATGGTATGGTCGAAGCATTTCAATAATATCGTTAAGATCGAGATATAGGGGCGTATCTACGTCGGGTGACTGATCGTGACGCAGCAACCGTTCGCGGAGCAGCACCAGTAACAGGGTTTGATAATAGCTTAGCGGGGTGCGGCGGAGGATTCGTGGGATCGGGGCTGAATTGTTTTCTGTCCATGACTCGATTGATTCATCCGAACACTGGCGTAGGTGGGCATAGCCCCCTGTTTCGTCCATCAACACCTCTAGTCCCATCGCGGCGAAGTGTGTGCGCACACGCTCGATCTCGTTCTTGAGAGTGAGCCAGTAATCGAAATCAGCCTCGTAGACAGGACCTGTCGCGAGTCTGGCAAGCACATGACGGTAATCTATTTTCGCACTCATTGTCGTTGAAAGATGATTCGGTTTAGGGTGGCGAAACGTGGCTGTCGGGGACGGTTAAGATCGATCTCCTCTAACTCAGTTTCTTCGATAAGATGCTGCTCCTTCTCCGAGGCAACACAGAGGTAGCCGACAAGGTCCACCACCCCATCCTCCAATGGATACTCGACCATCACCTGCTTCAGAGCGACCTGATCGTGCCGTTCCAACAGCGCGGCGACCTTGCGACGGTAGCCATCCAGATCGAGCGGCTTGCCGATTTTTTTCACAGCAGCCTTCACGTCGTCCGCGTCGTCCGGCCCTTCCATTTTAACCGAGTCGAATTTCCCCGGTTCCTTTTTTTCGAAAAACCCGACTTCCAGAAGATTAGCCCAGCCAATCCCATCGTCCACCTGAAGAAATGCCCTCTCAGCATCTCCAGTCGGGGGAGTTTCCCGTAGGCTTAAAGCACACTGTTTGATTTCCGCGATCCATTCCATTAGAAGGCGCGAGTCCTGGGTAGCGGCCTCTTCGACCACGCGGCGAAGCTGTGCCGCTATTTTTTGGTAGGACTCCTGTGCAACTGTAGCCTGCTGCAGCAATCGTTCCATGAGAGAGAGGAAGACACGGTCGTCCATGCCTGCCTCAGAGGCCAGCTTGGAAACATCCTCGATTGCCTGTGAAAGCGACTCTCGGCTCTCTATAGAACGGATTAGCGCGCGGAAACCGTAGTAACTCTTACCCTGTTCCGAATTCCTCAGTGCCTCGTCGGCATTTAACGCCATCTCAACGATATCGCCCTTGGAGCGTCCACGCGCTATAAAGCTTTCGTGTATCTCGGAAGCTTGTTCTTTAAAACGATCTTCGATGGAACGAAAATCGGCCAAGAATGCGTCAATCATCTGCTCTAAATCGATGAGGCGGTCCTTCACCTGCGTGGGTTCTAGCGTCTTCACACGACCCGTAGCGCGGATATCCATGATCTGATTGTCCAATACCTCGCGCTGGGCCAGCAGGTCGCGTAAGCGAGCTTGCGGGTCCTCCTTAGTCTGCTGCGAAAGCATTTGCATTTCGCCGAAAATACGGCTAAATCGCGACTCGGTCGTCGTGTGCCCGACCCGCTGCCCCGTTTGCAATTCTCGCAACCACTGAAGCGCCTTTTCACTGTGACGGGTCAATTGATAAACGAAACACTGACCTTCCTCATCGAAGCGTTTACGAAGATAGCAGTAGTCGTCACTGCACCAGAGATTAAGATAATTACGGGCCCGATTTTCTGCAGGGACTTCCCCGTCGAGCACCACGTGTTCGGCAAGATGCCTCTCCAGGATCAGTTCAAGTTCCTCTTCTCCGATGTTATTCTGATCACGTTCTTTGAACGCTCCTTGAATGAAGCCCAGCACCATCGGTGCGTTCTTAGCACACAGGAGCCGTAACGTGAGCGAGGTATCATAGAGACTGTCAATGGCAGTTGGCATGGGTTCACAAGGGGGTCATGTCGTGTTTTGTGTGTTTTTCCTAACCCCCTAAAAATAACCGCGCGCGGTATCTACCTTTCCCATAGAGAGGTTCTCCCCTAGCCAGACCACTGAGGCGCCCCGCTTGCGTTGTAATTCGTCAGCCAACCGGGTCAAAAAGGGTCAGGTTTAAACATTTGTAGTTTTCTAAATTAAGAGACCGAGAACAGCTCCCCTACTTTGCGTATCATAATTATTGAGATATGCAGGAGGGTCGTCACTCGATTAGGGTGATCGCCTCTCCTAAGCCCCGATACCGATCCGGGTGGCAAGTGAGGATTAGGATTTGGAGATGGTTGGCTTGGGCGGCTAGGACGTCGAGGATGCGTTCTTGGCGGACGGGGTCGGTGTTCACCAAAACGTCGTCGAGGATGAGGACTTGCGGTTCGTCTTCTGCCAGCTCCTGCGCGTTTGTTTTTCTCGAGACTGAGGAGGCGCGGGTCATGGTTCTTTCCCTTCCGTTGACCCTTCCGCTGCGTCCAACCTCGCGCGAGAGGTCTCGATAGCAGCGTGTAGTTTCTGTTGAAACAGTTCGCGGGGCGGAAGCGCGGTGAGGTATTCGGCGACGTGGATGCCACTCTGTCCGAGTTCGAGAAGTTCGATCTGTTCCTCCTTTTTTCCGGCGCAGAGGATGATACCAAGCGGCGAATCCTCTCCTGGCTGCTGCTCGTGCTTGGCGAGCCAGCGGAGGTAGAGTTCCATCTGACCTTTGTATTCGGCTTTGAAGTCACCGAGTTTGAGATCAATGGCGATGAGACGCTTGAGGGCCCGGTGATAGAAGAGGAGATCGAGATAAAAATCGTCGGAATCAATCTGAATGCGCGTCTGGCGGCCGAGGAAGGCGAAGCCGTTGCCGAGTTCGAGCAGGAAGGTTTCGAGTTCGCGCAGGATGGCGTCTTCTAGATCCTTTTCGAGGTAGCGGTCCTTGAGTCCAAGAAAGTCGAGGATGTAGGGATCACGAAAGACGAGAGCAGGCGTGAGATGGTCTTCGGCCCGCAGGTCGGCGAGCTCGGCTTTCGCGACCGCCTCCGGCTTTTTCGAGATGGCGGTGCGCTCGAAGAGCATGGAGTCGATCTTGTTGCGCAGGGTGCGGGTGCTCCAGCGTTCGAGCCGACACATCTCGGCGTAGAAGTCGCGTTGGAGAGGATCCGCCAGCGGTAGGATGTCTCGAAAGTGAGTCCACCCCAATTGTGCACTCAGTGAGTGCACAATCCGTCCATCCGGGAAAACCTCAGCGAAGCGAATCATGTGAAAGAGGTTCCGTTTGCTGAACCCTCGGCCGAACTCCGCCGTCAATTGTGCACTCAACGCGTGCACGGTTTCTTTTCCGTATTCCGCCCGCTGATTTTGCAGAATTTCCGTCTGTATCCGCTTACCGATACGCCAGTAGAGCAGCGTCATGCCGACGTTGACGGTGCGGGCAACCCCCTCGCGAGTTTGCTCGATCATGCGGTGCACGTCGGCGGCAATCCCGGCGGGGCTCTGGATGATATCTAATTCGTCCTGGCTCATGCGTCGCGGCCTCCGGTTGCATCCGTTTGAACGGTCAAGAATTCTGTAAACGGCGAGTTCAACCTCTTAACATCAAACGACCTGGTGGAACCTGGGAAAGGGGTAAATTTCATAATTCGTGGGGCGCTATCCGGTGATTGAGATCGCCTCTCCTACTCCGCGGTAGCGATCGGGGTGGCAGGTGAGGATGAGGATTTGGAGGTGGTTGGCTTGGGCGGCGAGGACGTCGAGGATGCGTTCTTGGCGGACGGAGTCGGTGTTAACTAAAACGTCGTCGAGGATGAGGACTTGCGGTTCGTCTTCAGCCAGTTCCTGGGCCACGGCGAGGCGGAGGCAGAGGAGGAGTTGTTCTTTCGCGCCTTGTGAGAGTTGCTCAAAAGCGTGCATCGCTTCGCGAGTGCGGCCGATGCCGATAACCTGCAGTTGCTCGTTGAGGAACACTTGCCGCGTAGCGTCGCCGGTGAGTTCGCCAAATGCTGCCGTGAGGCGTTGCTCCAAGGGCGTGAGCACAGCCTTTGTCGCGGCTTGTTTGCGGTGCTCAATCAGGTCGTGCGCGATGCGGGTTGCCCAACCTTTGGCGCGAGCGGCGTCACGGCGCAGAATTGCTTCGGCTTTCTTTTCTTCGAGTTCGGTTTCCCGGGAATACAGACCTTGGCCGCCGAGGGTTTCCAAGGTGCCTTTACTTTGGTCGCGCTCGGTGCGGCGCGCCTGAATGTCGTTGGAGATTTGTTGCAACGATGCGGCGGCGCGTTTGTTGCGCTCGGGCAGTTTGTCGAAGTCGGGCGGGAGTTGAGCCTTGGCCGCTTCGAACCGGGCTTCCGCTTGGGTGAAGGCGATTTGTGCCGCCGTCTTGGCCGCTTCGAGTCCGTCGGCATAGCGCGCGGTGAGCGCGGCAATCTTCGCCTCCTGGATCTTCTGCCGACTGTGCTGTTCCTGCAGGCTCTTGGCGGCGGCTTGCTCGGATTGCGTCACGGTGCGTTCTGCGGTGCGGAGTTGGTCCAACTCGCGATCAAAGGTTTTGAGCGCTTTTTCTTCCGCCGGCAGGGCCGCGCTAAACTTGGCTTCGGTGGCTTCGAGCTCGGCTTGACTGAGCGCTTGTTCGGTTTTCGTGGGAACGAGCGTCGTCGTGAGGGTTTCCACCCGGCGCGTGGCGGCCGCGGCCGCATCCCGCAGGTCCTCGACGCGATCGTGATCACCGAGCTGGGACGCGAACGTGGCGTGGAGCGTTTTTTGCTGCGCCTCCAGTTCGCGACGCTCGGCCACTGCTTCGCGCGCGGCCTCGAGTGTCGGCACTTCGGCTTTGGCCAAGGTCGTCTGCAAGGCGGTCTGAGCGGTCTCCAATTCTTTGGCTACGTTCTGCGTTTCCTGCGCGCCGGATCGGATCACAATCCGTCCCCACTCGGGCAGGTGCAGGTCGAGGGTTTGCGGACGGTTCAGCGTGGTGGTTTCGCCGGGTTTGAGGGAAAGCTGAGAGCGGTGTCCGGTAACCGGAGGTTCAGCGATGATCTTGGTGGCGTGATCGGGCGTCAGTTCGACGGTTAGGCCGAGAGCTTGGAGTTGTGCGCCGAGCGTGCGGGTTTGCTCCGCGAGGCTTTCCAGTTTGCGCAAGGTCGCGGGAGAGAGATCAGCCAGCTTGGCCTTGCGCGCTTCCAAGGTCGCGAGTTCGGCCGCGGTCGCTTCGGCTTTCGCCACCTGCCGCGCGATGACGCTCGCGGTTTCGGTGTGCTCGCGTAAGCGCAACAAAGATTGGGTGCGGTTTAAGGAATCGCGACGAGCCTGCAGCGCGGACTCGCGTTGGGGGCGTTCGGTTTGGCTGGCGTCCAACCGCGCGCGCAGCTCCGTCAGTTTGGCGGCGGCGGCGGTCGCGGTGAGCTCGGCGGCAGTGATCGCAGCGGTGGTCTCCGCGAGCTGCGTCCGCAGTTGGGCGAGTTGCTCCGAGTCGGCCGCGACGGTGGTGAGTTTTTCCTGAGCGGTGGTGAGTGCGTGCTGATGCGTCTGGAGCTCGCCGCGCAACCGCTCGGCGGCCTGGGCTTGGGTTTGCAACGTTTCGGCGGCTTCGGCCCGTTCCGCCTGTTCCTTCTCCAGTTGGGTGACGGCGCTCGACGCCGATTGGTAACGCACCAAGGCATCCTCCAATTTAGCGCGGGTCTCGCGGAGCTGCGCGAGCTCGGCATCGATGCGCGCAAGATCGTCTTCGGCGGTGCGCAGCGGACCGCCCACGCGGGATTGGCCCGTGGAGGTAAGAATCGGATTAGTGACGGCAGCGAGGCGCTGACGCAGGGCCTCGATCACGGGATCGAGTTCCAACTGCACGAGCTTCGAGCGGATGGCCTGCCCCACTCCGGCGGCGTCGAGTCCGGGCCACACGGCGGGTTCACCTTGGCGGGCCCAGAGGAAACCTAAAAACCCCCAGTGCTCCGGTTTCGTCGCGCCGCGTCCGGGCAGCGTGGACTGCAGGAGTGACTGCATCCGGGTATCGGCGAGATCGGACTCCGCGATGAGTTCCCAGGTGCCGGACTGCCAAGTCCGCAGCTCGCTGGTGGGCTTTTGCAAAAAGGTTTTATCGATGCGGAACCGTCCGGTGGCGGTCTCGAATTCGACGACGACGCGTGGCGCCAGATCCGTGCCGGCCGGTTGCAACGCCTTGAGCTCTTCGCCTTTGGTGGTGTGCTTGTCGAAGAGGGCTCGGGCGGCCGCGTTGAGCGAGATCGATTTACCAGACTCGTTGGGCGCGGAAAGAATGTTGAGCCCCGGAGCGAAGGGACCGAGACGGACCGACTCGCGGAACCGACCGACATGATAGAGCTCGATCGCGTGCAGGATCATGCCGACTCCTCCTGCAGGGTTTGAAACACGGTCTGGCGCAACTGGGCGAAGAACTCGGGCGTGAGTTGCGTGAGGTCGATCTTGGCCCCGCCTAAGAGCGTTTGGGCCTGGGCCAAAGTGAGGGCGTCGATCACCGGCTCAGGGCTGAGTGGGGTCTCGTCCCCAGTCGAGATCATCGGCGAAATTGCTATCGTGCCTCCGGCAAAGGATTCGAGGCGATCAATGTCCGCCAGCACTTGCGCGAGGATGGGATGACGGACCTGCAGATCGGCTCGCTCGGTCGGACTGAGCGCGACACGGGATTTATCCACGAGTTGCCCAACGAGAAACGGGGCCAACGCTTCGTCGAGCCAAGCACGCACCTCCGTGAGCGCATCGGGCGCGGCGGTGCCACTCAAAGTAACCCGCAAAACCGTTTGGGCGGCGGCCGAAGCTAACTCAGCCAAAACAGCAACGAGGCTCGCTCGGGAGGACTCCACGTTCAGGAAATCGAACATCAGCTCGCGCCAATCGAGCGTGGCTACGCTCAGGGCTTCGACGCGGGGAAGTTGGCCGGCGCTAGCGATCTCTACGAGCGCTACATGGCCGCTGTGTTCATTGGCGAAACGATCAGGCTCGGGCGTGCCGGGCATGACGATACGACCGCCATCGGTGTCGGGCAGCCAGTTGTGCCAATGGCCGATGGCGAGGTAGTCGAGTCCAGCGCGCGTGGCAGCGTTGAGCGCGATGGGGAAGTCGTTGGGCTGGTGCTTTGCCTCGATCGCGAGCGCACCGTGCGTCAGACCAATCTTAATCGCATCGGCGGGTAGATCGGCGGCCATTTCGACGAACCGCAGACTCGGATCAGTCGTCGAGAGTTTTTGGTGCAGCGGCGACGCCAACAAGAAAGCGTTGCCGCCCAGGTCCACCACTTTGGCTTCCCGCAAGATGTGGACATTGGCCGGCGCGCTGAGCAATGCCTTGCGGTGCCAGACGGAGTCAGGACCCGACTCCGGATCGTGATTTCCCGGCAAGAGGTAAATCAACAGTTCAGGCCGGGCGGCGAAGAGTCCTACTACCCTTTCGACCAGCGCATCTTCGACTTGGTTGTCTTCGAACAAATCTCCGGCAAAGAGAACGGCGTCCACCCCCTGTTTTTCGGCCAAACCCAGAGTGCGTTCCAACGTATCCAATCGAGCCTCTCGCAGTCGCGCGCCCTTGACTCCGAATTGCGAGAATCGGGCCCCTAACTGCCAATCAGCCGTGTGCAGGAATCGGATCATAATTAGTCTCTAATTTGGAATCTTCGGGGCCAGACAAGCCTTTAATTTTCAAGTGTCTAGGGTTCGTGAATTAAAGCACAATCAAGAACGGTAGCGACAGATGTTTGGGCCACCCTGGGGTCGTAAAATGGGGTCAGGCTTTGTGGTTTGTCGTTATTTCGATGGAACGCTCAAACTCCCGATCTGGGTTTCAAGGCCCCAGGACCGGGAAAGGCGGTCTTCCGTTAATCTTTGAATCAATTCTTGAGAGGTGGAGATGTATCCGGGTGGTTCGTTGACGCGGGCAGCTAGATTTTCCGCGGACCGGGTGGAACCGGTCCCTCCCTCGGATGATTCATGATTAAGCCGTCAGCTTGGGCCACCGGGCGCAAAGAGTGAGGTAACGGCGAGTGGCAGCGAGCTGAGCGCCCCTATCCTGTTCCCCACTCGCTTCCGCTCGCGGCCACATTGCAGCCGTTTCTTAGTTCAGCGGGCCGCTGGCTACGCTTTGATCGGCCCGAGGCGAAGACCTATATTCCTAGTCCGTTAGGAGTTTTCATAACTACCAATTCAGCAAGCGAGGAGTATCCGAGGCGCTCTTCTCGGGAGGTTTGGTCGGGCAGGCCAGACGAATCCTCATCGTCGACCTCAACTAGGAGGCGACCGCCCAAGGCAGTGATCATTCGAGACACTTGATCAAACCCGGTGACTCCCGGCGCTGCCTCGATTCGGGCGACTCACTTCTGCTTCACCCCCAGATGTCCACCGAGCGTCGCCTAACTGATTCCGCGACGCTTGCGCAGAGCCCGGACCAGCCTCTTGAAGCGTGAAGGCGTATCTACCGGATAGTTCATTAAGCAATCAGCCCTACATCTGAGTAGGGTAATGCATTTACTACCTTTGGGTAGTGCCTTTGCGCTTTAACTATCCTCCCCAAAAAATGAGGCGACTCCCGCGTATTCGCGAGCAACACCGAGACGTGGGATCAGTCACCCGGCAAGCACATCGGACAGGGAAACGGCTAGGTAATTGAAACCCTGCGCCTCGGTCACCGATCGATTCAAATAAGCGCGACGGAGGACTTCTGCACTGTTACCCATATTCTGCTCCGGCCAGCCGATTTTTTGCTTCGCCGCGTAGTGGTGGCTGGCGAAGGAATGACGCCGGATATCATTATCCCACGCATCCAATCCTCCGGCCTCCCGGCGGATGTGTTCGAAGGCTTTCACCGTGAATGCTGAAGGGCTGAATTCCATTTTGCGCGAATACTCCAGCATCTTCACCCCTCAGATCTTCGTCCTTTTCAAGCCGAGTGGTGGTCACGCGCAGGGGCTTATTATCTCCTTGATCGCCTGCGACCGTAAGATCATGCATAAAAGCTTCGGCCCTTGCCCGGGTCGGAAAGTTCTTTTTCGACCGTTTCTTTACCGCCCAGTGCTTACCAGTCAGCCGAAAGGCCACGGTTTCATTGGGGTATGTAAAAGTGATAACTCTCAGGATGTTCTTTAGGGGGTTGGCTATGGCTTAAAAGTTCACCCTTTTGGCTTATCGCTGATCAGCATTAACTTTTTAGGCCATACTCAGACGAGTCATTAAATTATGCATATCGCTGATAAAGAGTATCTTTCACACCGTCGGGGTGTAGCTTAGCCTGGTAGAGCGCTACGTTCGGGACGTAGAGGTCGGAGGTTCGAATCCTCTCACCCCGACCATTTTACGAAAGCCTGTGATCTAAACGATTACAGGCTTTTGTGCGTAAACAGGATCCATCCACCCAAGAGGATGAAGAACCCGACCGGAAAGTTCGGCGACGTCTCGTCATGCGGGACGTCGATGAGGCAACCCACCGGGTTGATTTCGGCCGAGCTCCCGCCCGACAGGACCAATCCTCTCCTGGCGACAGCGTTCCGAGGTAGAGCGCGCTCGCCGCCGCTCGCCGTCCCCCTCCCCCTCCACAGCCGGCGGTTTCGACGAAACCGCCCTACCCTTAATCCCACGGGTCGCCTATTTTTTGGGTATAAACCTAAACCCGCTGGGGCAACGAATCGCCGTCACACCGTTTGCCACCGAGCTGATGCCCGATCGGATGCTTCCCGCCCCGCGCTTTAGTTTTGATGAATCGTTTCCCCCAACATCCCCACTGTCATGACTCCTCGCCCCGATTTCGAACAACTCGACCACAATCTGAATTTCAAGACGCCTCTCGCCCAAAAAAGCAAGTGACCCGAGGGGCCAACCTACTCCCAAGTGACTTCCGGGGCGCCGTCCGCGAGTGCGATGCGCGCCCGGAGTGCTCCGGCATGAACGGTCCAGCCCGCATCATCGGAAGCAACCTCGACGACGATCTCGTCCGCGCCGGTAGGCGTGGCGCAAAGCACGGTCACGAACTGGTGAGACCGCGCGGTCGGTGAGATAATCTCGGCAAAGGGATAGACCCCCAGTTCCGAATCGAGATCGAGCTGGTGGGTGCGGATCGCTAGCTCGGCGCGGGCGAAAGCGTGGCCGGTGAGTGAGGCGTGCGGACGGTCTAGCCGAAAGCCGTCGGCGCGGACCCTGAGGCGCGCCGCCCCATCGCGGTTCTCGGGGTGGAACCGCGCCGACGGGCTGACGGGCACGCGAGCGTCGATCTCGTCGAACACGACCACCACATCCGGCTTGGCGAACAACACCGTGCGGCGGACACGCTCCACGGCGTCGTTCACCAGCGCGTAGGCCGGCGTGGCGTCGCTCGTCCACCACACGCGGTCGCCGTTATCCTCGTAACGGGTGATGCGCGCCTCGGCTTGGCTCGGGTTGGTGCCCTCCGCGCCGTTGTGATACTGGTGTCCCTGGCCATCGATCAGCACGGCGTTGTGGGACTCCGTGAGCCGGAGCACCCAGAGCGGCTCGCGCCAGTCGTAAGACGTCTTGAGCGGATCCGTGAGCAGGCGCTCGCCGTAGACTTTGTAGAAGAGATGGTTGCGGTCGGCGTGCTCGTGGTTTCCGGGGCCGCCGCTGCGGAAGGCGAGCACGGCGTCGTCGGCAGCCCAACCGGTGCGGCAGGAGATCCAATCACTGTCCAGGTGGACATTCAGCTGGGACTTCGGTGGCGGGCTGACGGCGCGGTCGGGGTCCACCCACAGCACGTCTAGATAGGAGTTCGCGTATGACGCGCGTTCGACGGCGAACTGGGCCACGGTCGCAGATGGCGTGCCCTCGAGCTGGCGCGCGATCCAAGCGGGGACGCAGTAGGAGCCCGTGTTCCAAGCGTCGCTAAAGTTAACGATGTCGGGAGTGCCGTCGGGTTTGCGGCCGGCCTGCATGGCGAGATAGTACTTCACCATGCCTTCGAGGTCGATCTCGTCGGCCCAGCGGATCGAGCCGTCGGCGCGCTGGTGGGCGTTGAGGAAGCTGAAGATGTGGAGTAGCGTGCCCGTGGCGTAGCCGAAGCCCTCGTGGTAACTGCCGTCGGGGTTGAACAGCTGCAGGATGGCGCGCGTGTTGTGGACGGCCTGCTCGAGCCAGGCTTCGGCGCGGTCGTCGTGCCCTCGGATCGCCAGCGCGCCGATGCCGAGCGACGCCGCCGGGACGGCGCGCAGGTTAGTGGTGGCAAGGATGACCGGCCAGCTGGAGAGGTCGATGTCGAGCATGGCCGCGTGGCGGTCGTCGAAGCGCCAGCCCGTGACCGTGCTCGGATCCTCCATGCCGTCGAGGGTCTTCGCGCAGGGCGCGCAGCCTTTGTTGGCGATGTCGGCTAGCAGGCGGGCATCACGATCAGCGCCGAGGGCGTCGCCCAGTATTTCACGCAGAAACACCACCGTGTCTATGGTCACGGACGCGACGAGCAGGCCCAGGACGGTGTCGCCGTCGAGCATGTAGTCCCAAGCAGGCATCGCCAGAATCTGGTCCATGCCCTCGAGCAGTACCGCCTCGCGCTGCGGGTCGGGGTCGACGAGCTGGACGATGCCCTGCCGCCGGAGCTGCCGGAGCGCCACCCGGAAGTCGGTGTAGAGGATGCCCGAGCGCTCCGCTTGGGCGAGGGCTTGGCGGGTGGCGTCCGCTCCCCCTACGGCCCAGCCATCTACGACTGGCGACAGGATCGAGCTGGCGGCGGCGGCGCGGATGCGGGGCACCTCCGAGGCGTCGAAGAACAACCGAGGTCCTCCGCGAGCGCGAGACCCGGCGAGGGCGAGGGCGGAGGGCGGCAGCATTGCCAGCGCAGCGGCGCTGCCAGAGGCGCGGAGGAGGTCGCGGCGGGTCAACATGATAGGGGGATGCGGGGGAAGGTAATCATTTCAAGTGAGGAAAAATTACGGTTAGCGTGAAATCGGTGAGGTGACTCAATCGCCAGCGATCAGGGTGGTCGACGGCGAGTGAGAACGGTGAACAGACTGGCGAAACCAAAACAAAGAAAGCGGGCAGCAAAAAGAGGGGCTTGGCAACTGCTTCACGACGCCCTCCCCGCTTAACGCAGCGGCCGTTCGCAGGTGGCCATCAATCACGGCCACCTGCGCTACCGGCCCTCCAACCAAGAGCCGACCGTTGTCTACCACGTGTAGCTGGCCGAAACTCTGAGGCGACGACCCTCCTCGCGCCAAATCGTCGAGGCTCCGTTCATGCGAAATACGGCATCGTCATCCGTGATATTAGTCATTCCCACGCGATAAAGCATGAGTCCATCTCTCAGTGGCATCTGATAAGTAGCGAACACGTCTGCGGTGGTGAAAGGATCCGTCATGAAACGACGGTCATTAGCGATCGTGTCTCCCATATGCTTGAGGCCACCGCCGAGACTGAGGTTCTCCGTGATCTTATACTTGGCCCAGATGTTCCATGTCGTCTGAGGAACAATTACGGCGCGATCACCGGAAATCTTGTCGGTCGGACCGTCGGCATCGAAGTAACCGAAGATCGCAGAAAATCTCTCGCTGGTATAGGTCAGCTGCATATCCATACCTTGGCTTTCTTGGGCTCCGTCCTGAATAAAGAATCCGGTATTGTCCGGATCACCGCGCCATTTGTTCACCACGTTAATCCTAAAGAGCGCGCCCGATAACGAAATATTTCCGCCCAAAGCTTCGAACAGGTCGAGTTTCACGCCAATCTCTTCGTTCTTACCCGTTTCCGGGCTCAATCGGCTGCCGTCGACCTTGAAGATTGCCCCCACGGCGAGGAATGCCTCAGTCGAACCCGCATAGAAGGAAACCCTATCGGTGGGCTTGTAAACGATCCCGAAGCGCTTGGTCGTCGCTTCATTGATGTTAGTGGGATTCGGCTCACCGACGTAGATGCCACCGGGATTCTGATTACGCGGCTCGCGCCATTGGGTGTGACTGGAGCGGTTATCGTAATTAAAGCGCACCGCCGCTGATAGCAGCAGTTTGTCGTCAAAAAATCCAAACACGTTTTCAACCACCGCCCCCCCGAGCCACTCCGTATTGTAGCGGATGAAGCGGGTGGGAAAAATCATCTCACTGCGAGCCGGCAAAAGAGCGTAGTTCGGGTTACTAGGATCCATCCGACGGGTCCTCCACGGATCATACTGATTGGTATCCCACAAAGCGTAGGTAATATCCCAATGATCCAAACTGAGAGAGCCCACTGACTGCCAACTGATGCCCGTGTTGCCGATTTCTTCATTTTGGTAAGCCACGGAGAAATCCGCATAGAAATTCTTCCAGTTGTAATCACGAGTACCGGGACCGATCAGATAGTCCTGAGCCAAGGTCGTGGAACTGCGCAAGTTATTGAAGTGCCAATCAATCTCACCCAGCGCCCCAAACACATTCATCTTCAAGCTCCACTCCTCGTTGAGGGCCGACTCCCACACCATCTGCATGGACTGTCCATTTTCCAAATTCCGGTAGTCGGGGTCATCGGGGTTGCTCGAAAAATCGGTCAGAACCTCGCCGTTGATATCCAAGGCGGTGGTGCTGTTGAGGCTGTCGGTATCCGTCAGCGCAAACCGGACGCGAAGGCGCGAGGTTTCACTGAAGTCGTAGGCGAATGAAGGCGCAATCAAAGTGGCCTTCTCGTAATCGTTCTCCCAACCAGCCCGATCTCGGCTCAGGGAGCCAAGGACCAACCGATATTGGAGATTGCCGTCCTCACCATACATTCCCCCGACATCCACCATACCCGAGTATAGATTGTCCGTCCCGACATCGACTTGGATCTTATTCTTCTGATTACGGTTAGCGTATTTCGGCTGCAGACTCACGTAACCGCCATAAGCGGCAAACGCACCGAAGGTCACGGAGGCGGGGCCTTTGATGACCTCAATAGCATCGACATTAAACGTGGTGAGGCCATTGAGCGAGCGCATCGTCGCGCCATCGACCGACCAGTTTTGGGCTCGGAAACCGCGGATGTAAGCCCCCGCGGCAGAACTGCCCGACGAAGTCACATTAGTCACGCCGGGCACCAACCGAGTCATCGCATCGGCAGGAGAGTCCACCCCCAGATCATCGATGAGGTCCCGGGTGACCACACTGACCGTCTGGGGAATGTTCACAATCCTCTGGGCGAGTTTCCCCCCGATCAGAGTCGAAGAGGCCACGTAACCTTCATAGCTGCCGGCAGCGACGCTGAATGGCGAAAGGTTAACCACTTTTTCCTCTTCGGGGTCCTTTTCCGCATCGTCCTGGGCGGCCAGCACCGACGGGGAGACAAGAGCCGTAAACAAAAGGGCTGATAAAGGTGCCCTGACATAGCCACTGACGTTCCGGCTAAAATACCGGAAGGGGGGTAAGTTTGAGTATTTCATTTGGTGTAGCGATCAACACCGACACGCGGTGCATCTTACCCCTAGACGGGTGAATCAGCCCGATGGGCTATACTAGAAGCACATTTTTAAACGCGGTATCGTCCCCCCCCCGCCGCACCATAACGCGGATCTACCAAACGTAGCTGGCCGTAACCTTGATTCGCCGCCCCTCCTCCCGGTATACCGCCGCCGCGCTATCCATTCTAAACACGGCCTTTTCATCGGTCAGATTCGAAACTCCCGCCCGATAGACTAACTCGCCCTCGCTCAGGGCATGCTGATAGCTGACAAACAGATCCGCCGTTCCGTATCCATCTGTTCGATACAACCGATTATTCGAGATCGTATTTCCTATCGACTTGTATCCTCCGCCGATACTCAGCCGTGGCGTCATACTGTATTTACCCCAAATATTCCAAGTGGTTTCCGGGACGATAACCGCTCTCTCCCCGGTCAATTGATCCGTCGGGCCCCTCGCATCAAAATAGCCCAAAATCAACGAGAGCCTTTCACCCGCGTAGGAAAGTTGCATATCCACTCCCCTACTTTCCTGTTCGCCGTCCTGAACGAAGAAACCGGGATTATCCGGATCGCCCCGCCACTTGTTGACTACGTTGATCCTAAACAAGGCCCCCGTGAATGAAACATTCCCCCCCAACGCTTCGAATAAATCCATTTTCAACCCAACTTCCTCATTACTGCCGGTTTCCGGATCGAGCCGACTCCCATCGGCTTTGAAAATCGCCCCAACCCCGAGGAAGGCTTCAGTGGAGCCAGCGTAGATCGAAAGCCGATTCGTCGGCTTATAAACGAGGCCAAAACGACGGGTAGTTTTCCCGTCGATATTCTCAGCCCAAGGCTCTCCCACGTAAGTCCCACCCGGGTTCTGGTTTTGCGGGGTGCGCCAGATCATGTGGCTTGAACGGTTATCATAATTCTGCCGCAACGCCGCCGAAAGCAGCAGACGGTTATCAAAGAAGCCCAGCCCGTTTTCGATCACCGCACCACCGAGCCATTCCGTATTGTAGAGAATGTAGCGCGTCGGGTAGCGATAGCTCGTAGCCCCCGGTAATACTGACCAGTCCGGATTGGTCGGATCCAATCGATAGCCGTTGTAGGGACTGATTAGGTTCCCATCAAAAAAAGCATAATTGCTGTCCCAATGATCCATGCTGAGACTGCCCACCGCTTGGTAACTGATACCCGTCTCGCCAATCTCATTGTTCCGATATGCGACCGAAAGATCCGCAAAAAAATTACCCCAGTCATAGTCCCGCTGGGAAACATCAAAGAGATAGTCCGGCGCTGCGGCTTGGCCAACAAGGCGATTAAAATCGAACGTCTTATCGCCCCGGGCGCCGAAGAGGTTCATCCGTAAGCTCCACTCATCATTGAGCTCATGCTCCCAAACCACCTGCATCGACTGACCCGCTTCGGTATTGAACCGGTCATGGGGATCCGGCGGTCCGTTACTTGAAAATGATGGGACAACGTTGCCGCCAACATCCAGCGCCGTCGTGCTGTTTTTCACCTCGGTATTCGTGAATGAAAAACGCGTTCGGATCCGCGATGTTGGACTGAAATCGTAGGCAAACGAAGGCGCGATCACCTGCGATCGATTGAAATCCCAGCGCCACCCTGCGCGGCCCGCATCCAGCACCCCCAAGACCAGCCGGTATTGAAATCTATCGTCTTCGCCATACTGACCGCCGACATCGACCATCGCGGCATAGAAATCATCCGTGCCGAAAGACACCCACACTTGGTTTTGCTGATTCTTCCGCGCATATTTGGGTAATACATTGACGTAACCACCATAGGCCGCGAAGGCGCCAAACGTTACCGCCGCCGGACCTTTGATCAGCTCCAAAGTATCGATATTAAAAATCGTGAGAGAACTCAGCGTGCGCATGGTCGCTCCGTCTACCGACCAGTTTTGCGCCCGAAAACCGCGGATATAAGCCCCGGCCGCGGAACTACCCTCACTCGTCACACTGCTCACCCCGGGAATCAATCGATTGAGCACGTCGGATGGCGTCATCAAGCCGATATCATCGAGCAGATCGCGCGTCACCACGTTCACCGTCTGTGGAACATCGAGAATTTTTTGCGCCGTCTTTCCCCCGATCAGCGTCGAGGAGGCCACGTAACCCCGGTAGGCGTCGGCATCGACGCCAAACGCAGATAGCTTAATGATCTGATTTTGAGGCGGGCTCGGGCGCATGGCCGGCGCGGGTGGCGGTAACGGCGTTTCCTCGCGACGAAGCACGAGAATCGCTCCTGATTTTTCATCGCGCGCCGGGAACAATACCGTGTCGGCCAACATGATCTCCAGCGCCCGCTCCGCCCGGTAAAACCCGCGCACTTCCTGCGTGGTGACCCCGGAAACCTGATTCGCCAAATAGATAACCTGCTCCCCCGAAATATCGATGAACTGTCTGAGCGTTTCCACCGCGTCACCAGCTGAGAGATCGTAAGAACTGCGTTCCGGAGTCGTGGCGGCACTCGATGAGGGCGCTGTGGCCATCGCACAAAAAATCAATAAGACCCATCCTATCTTGCCCCCCCTGAGGAGGCCATCCTCGTGGAATGACCATGGAAATTGTAGCACTGTTGTGACTCTATTTGTTATCTAAAAAGCGAATCAGCCTCTGGTGCGGCGGGGCTCGGTGCCCACCCGCTTCAATAAGACCGGGTTTATCCTCAGGAACTGAGGAGTAAACGCTAACGAGCTTGCTGCAAGACGATCAAGTCAAGGGAGGGGCGCGTCACCCGCACATCGCCACCGCGTGAGATGAGAAGAATAAAAGCCTCAATATTATCCGCCTGAATGCTTCCCTCGATCAGCACCGCCGCCAGATCCGGATCATCAATCCGAATCTGCACCTGATTCCGGACGTTAAATCGTTCCACGGCGACCGCCAATGGGGTCTCCATAAATACCAAACGGTTGTCCTGCCACGACAAGAGCTCACGAATACTCTCGGCCGGAAGGCGCTTGATTTCAGGCCGCGATAAATCAGCCCGATTGGCGACTGATGTCCAATGTCCCGCGACCATAATCGGGGAATTATCGATTGGCCCATGATTGGCGGCGGTCTCTTGCAAGCGCACCGACCCTTCCGTCACCAACACCTCTACCGCCTGCGGATCCATCTTCACATTAAAAGCCGTGCCCGCGGCCCGAACATCCAAGCCGTTGGCTTCCACCACGAAAGGTCGTGCCTTGTCTTTCATCACGGTAAAATGCACCTCGCCCCGACGTAACTTCACGCGACGTTCATCGGCCGCGAAGGCCAGCTCGATCTTGCTGCTGGCGTTGAGTTCCACCACCGAACCATCCGGCAAGGTCGCCCGTTGGTAGCCGCCCAGCGTCGTCTCATAGTGCGGCAATACGACCTGAACTTGCGGCATTCGTGGCTCGACCCCAGCCGTCGCAAATCGCTCCCAATACAAGAAAGTCATCGCCGCCAAGGCCACCGTTGCGGCGACGGTCCAAACGGGTTGCCACGCCCCTCGCCCCGCCTTCGGACCGGTCGGCAAGGCGAACCTAACAAGATTAGTATCCGACTTTGCGGCGGGACTAAACGCCCGGAGCTGCCCGAGCGCTTGCCACGCCGATTGCAGTCGCACCACCGCCGCATCGTGCCGCGAGTCCTCCGTCCTCCAAGCGGCAAAGGCCTTTGCCTGCTCGACGGTCAGGCCATCATCGGACTCGGCCAACCACGCCGCCGCACGCGCTTCAATTGATTCGGATTCACTAGCACTAGAATAGGACGAAGTATTCATCTAATTTTCTTTTCCGGAGGTTTGGCGCGCCGTGATCACTCCACGCTCGTCAAAATAATCTGCGCACCGCCGCATCCCTTTGGCCAGTTGAGCTTTCACGGTGTGCGGTGAAATTTTCAGCTCAGCCGCGATAGCCTTCTGCGACATGCCGTAAAGCAATCTGAGCTTGAGCACCTTGCGGCAACGATCAGGTAGCGCATCAACCGCCTCAGCGAGCATATCCAGCTCCTGCTGCCTGCATACCGTTTCGGGCACACTGGGTGAATCCTCTACCACTTGGAACGCCTCCAGATCGGCGACCCCTTCAATCGAAACAATCTTACGTCGCCGAAAAAAATCTAGGGCGGCATTCCGTGCCGTCGTGAAGAGAAACGCCTTCACATAACTAATGCGTCCCTTTTCCTTCGCTTGGATCAGCCGGACATAAGACTCCTGCACGTAATCATCCACATCGGGCAGCGACGGAAACAGATTCCGCAAATATGACTTCAACGAGGCCTCATGGGGCTTCGCCTCTTCCTCAAACCAACGGACATTTTCGAGAGGTGTCATACCGGGGTAACTGAAAACTGAGTAAACTAGGCGTTCGGTCGCTCACCAAAAGCAACCTCGGACCCGGGTTATTAACCATTCTGAAAATTTAACGTTTTTTTATAACCCATTGTTCGAGCTTATCCGTCTTAACCGACTCAGTTTCATTTTCTCCTAAATTGAAAACGGGAGCGGGAGCGGATGCGATCAGACCTAAAGAGCGGCAGGAATACTCCTTATCAGAAGGGGGCGCACCGGATCGCTTTGGTTAGGGAATCATGTCGCCGGCGATACGAATTTTTGGCTTTAGCTCCCTGGTCCCGCCCGACTAACTCCGCAACATGATTGGCACGTGGGACATCCTCAAACTCCTCTCGGATCCCACCCGCGTGCGTCTGTTGTCTCTCTTGCAGGCGGAGGAGCTTTCCGTCGGCGAACTGGCCGAGATTCTCGACATGGCTCAGTCCCGAATTTCTTCGCAACTCGCCCAGCTTCGGTCGCATGAGCTGGTGCAGGACCGGCGGGAAGGGAAAAAGGCATTTTATATGCTGCACCCGCGCTTGGCGGCGGCAGCAGCCCAATTGATCCAAGCCGCATGTTACGCCGTCGAAAATGAGCCTGAGCTGGCGGCGGATCGCACCAACCTGGAACGCGTGATCCAAAAACGCCGCGCCCACCAGGAACAGTATTTCAACCTTATCGCGGGCAAACTTGGTAAGAACTACTGCCCGGGCCGCTCTTGGGAATCGATTGGTCATCTCGCGCTGCGCCTAGCCCCTCAGATTGAAGTAGCCGATCTCGGCGCGGGTGAAGGCTTGATTTCCCAGCTCCTCGCTCGCCGAGTCTCACGGGTCTGGTGCATCGATAATTCTCCCCGCATGGTCGAGGTCGGCACCGAGCTCGCCGCCAAGAACGGCTTGGCCAATCTGACCTACAAAGTGGGTGACATCGAATCCGTGCCCCTGGCCAACGCTTCGGTGGATCTGGCGATCTTAAGTCAGGCCCTGCACCACGCCCAACATCCGCAGACCGCGCTCAACGAAGCCTTCCGCATCCTGCGTCCCGGGGGCCAACTCCTGCTCCTTGATTTAAAGGCCCACACGTTCGAAAAGGCCCGGGAGCTCTACGCCGACGTTTGGTTGGGATTTTCGGAAAACACCTTGCACGGGTTCATGCGCGCCGCCGGTTTCGATCAGGTCGAGGTGACCACGGTCAGTCGCGAAGAACAGGCGCCCCACTTCGAAACGCTCTTGGCCACCGGCATCCGGCCATCGGACTAACTGATCAACTACCCTCGCCCGTCGCTCGGCCGACGGCCAGTGTGTCGCTTAAACGCCGTCGCAAAATGCGATGAATCGAATCCCAGAGCATGCGCGATTTCCGTGACGCTCACCTGCGGTTTCTCGGCCAACCAATGCTCCGCCGTCTCGATCCGGCGGAGTAAGCGATAGGCGGCGGGCGGCATCCCCATTTCCGCGCGAAACCACGCTTTGAACCGGGGCAACGACAGTCCCGCCGACTCTGCCCATTCGGCCAAAGTAACGGGCTCGGCTATGCGCGTTTCGCTCCACGCCAAGACCTGCTCCAGTCGGGCACCGGCGCGTCGGGTGGTGGGTTTGCCTACTTCCTCCACCATTCGAATCAGCAGATTGGCCACCGCGAGTCGCAACCGCGCCTCCCGCCACGGTCCGGCCCGCTCCACCGCGATCTGTAGAATCTGCTCCCAATTATCCGCCCAGGATCCTTCGGGCGCAAAACAGCGGGCGCGGGCGCGCCGCCAACGCCCATCCCATGACCGGGCAGCCTCGGCGGCCAACCCCAGCCACGGCTGTCGCGGGAGGGGGCGCTGCACGATGAGCCAATACAAGATGCCACGTTCCTGCGGCCGCCCGCCCGAGCTGTGCTCTTCCCCGGGGCGCGTGAAAAATACATCGCCCCCGCGCAACGCATAATCCCGATCGCCCACGCGATACACCTGCCGCCCTGCCGCTAAAAAACAGAATTCATAACAATCCGGGTGGTCGTGCGGCGGTAACTCCGACTGGGCCGCCGTATACCGGTATCGCCCGACCATCGGAACTTCCGCCACTCCGCGTCGCCGTAAATCATACACCAATCGCTGTGAATTACTCATGTTCACGAAAATATTGCATCTTTCGTTGCACGCAAGACTCCCTGAATTCGCTAAACTGCCCTCCCCATGGTTCATCCTCACCCACCCTCCCCACCGCCGATCACCTGGTATCGTTCCCCCGTGCCGCGCGAGGTTATGCGGACGCTCGTGCGCCGGAGTAACCGGCGAGGGTTTGCCCAAACCTTGGGGCACCTTGGCCTGCTGGGCCTGACCGCTGCGGGCACCCTTTGGTCAGCGGCTCACCTGCCTTGGCCCGTCACCGGGTTGCTCCTTTTTTTACATGGCACGATTGGCTATTTCGGCATCAATGCGGTGCATGAGCTCGGCCACGGCACCGTCTTTCGCACCCGGGCGTTGAACGCGTTTTTTGTGCGGATTTTCGCTTTTCTTAGTTGGACCAATTTCGAGGTATTTAACCAAAGCCACGCTCGCCACCACCGCTACACGCTGCATCCCCCCGACGATCTCGAGGTCGTGATGCCCAAGCGCATGTGGCTGCTCAACTACCTGCGTCGCGCCTTCATCGATCCGGCCGCGATTTGGCAGGTTTGGCATAAGGCGTTCCGTCTCGCCATCGGGCAGTTCGACGATCCTTGGGAAGCCGAGGTCTGCCCGCCGGGTAGCTCCGAGCGTCGCCGAGCGGTGCGTTGGGCGCGGCTTCATCTCGCGGGCCACCTTACACTAATCGGCATCGGTGCGCTCACCGGTAACTGGCTCATTCCCGTGCTCACTACCTTCCTGCCCGGATATGGCGCGTGGCTATTTCTGTCGTGCAACGAGACCCAGCACATCGGTCTCGGCGAACACCTCACCGACTTTCGGCAATGTTGCCGCACATTCACGGCTAACCCCGTGATCGAGTTCCTCTACTGGCACATGAACTACCACATCGAACATCACATGTTCGCGGCGGTGCCGTGTTATCACTTGGCCAAACTACACCGCCAGATTCACGCCGACCTGCCGCCGTGCCCGCATGGTATCGTCAACACCTGGCGCGAGATCGATGGCATCCTTCAGCGCCAGAAAATAGAGCCCGACTATTTCTATCTCCCAGCCCTGCCGGGGGCAAAATAAGCCCGTGGAGCTAGATCAGTTCCGCGCCGCCCGCCACTTGATAGTGGTCCAAAAGTAAAGGGCGCCCTTTTCGGGGCGCCCTTCAGACCTAACACCAAGCAAACCTAAAAACTAAACCTTGAACGAGGGGATAGACGGGCCCTCACGCGGATTCGTTCAATTTTCGTTCAACATTTTCATCACAAAATTTTGGGAGGTCGCTCCGCGCCTGAAACACTAAAGGGACGCCCCGCGAAGGGCGTCCCTTATGACCTAACACCAAGCAAACCGTAGAATGCCCAACCTAGGTTGGATCTCTGACGGCGCTATAATCTGCACCGAGGTAGACGTCGCCGGATCGAATACGCTCAAAAATTGTGATGAAAACCATTAATATTTTTCATCCGACGACTCCCGCCGCCTCAAATCCCTGATCCCGAGGCCGGTTTAGCTGGCGTCTATCACCCCGTAAACGGGATCGGCGACGGGCGTTTTTGAACTCCCGGTCGAATTCAACGGATAACGGTGAATATTACCCTCATAATTACGGAGCACGATCTCCTCGTCGGAAATGCTCTCAATATAATCCGGGTTGATGGGCACTTTTCCGCCGCCCCCGGGGGCATCAATCACATACTGAGGAATCGCATATCCCGTGGTGTGGCCCCGGAGGGCTTTGATGATTTCCAGCCCCTTGCGGACATCCACTTTGAAGTGACTCCCTCCCGTGATAAGGTCCATCTGATAGAGATAATACGGCCGCACGCGCATCCGCAGGAGCCGATGCACCAACGCTTTCATCACGTCGACATCGTCGTTAATTCCGGCAAGGAGAACGCTTTGGTTGCCCAAGGGCACTCCAGCAAAGGACAACCGATCACAGGCCGCCTTCAGTTCCGCGGTGGCTTCCCGCGGGTGGTTCAAATGGACGCTCATCCAGATGGGACCATACTTCTTAAAAATATCGGCCAGTTTCGGCGTGATCCGCTGCGGCAAAAACACCGGGATGCGGGAGCCGATGCGAATGAACTCCACGTGGGGAATTTCCCGCAGCCGCGACAAGAGATGTTCCAGCTTCCGATCCGAGAGCAGCAACGGATCCCCGCCGGAGAGCAGCACGTCGCGCACCTCGGGGTGGGATTCGATGTAGCGCAGGCCCTGCTCGTATTCTGGGTGGAAATTGTAGTCCTGCGCGTTCGAAACCAAACGACTCCGGGTGCAATACCGGCAGTAAGCAGCGCAGCGGTCGGTGACGAGGAACAGTACTCGGTCCGGGTATCGGTGCACGATACCCGGGACGGGGGAATGCTCATCCTCGCCCAACGAGTCCAACATTTCACCGGCGCTCACCTTGGTCTCGCCCTCCCGCGGGATCATCTGCAGGCGAATCGGGCAGTTGGGATCGTCCCGATCAATCAGATTGAAGAAATACGGAGTGATGGCCATCGACAGCTTCTGGCCGGCAAACGCCACCCCCACCTTCTCATCCGGCGTGAGCGTCATGTATTGCTCAAGCTGCTCCCGGTTCGTGATCCGGTTCTTCAGCTGCCAGGTCCAGTTCTGCCATTGCTCGGCTGGCACGTGTTGCCAGTGCCCCTGCCCCTCATACCATTCATTTCGATCTTCCGTGTAGCTCATTAAACGTCCCCGACATAAGCCGCCGCCGATTCAGATGTCAAACGACCGACCCAACCGATTGGGCACAATTCCGGGTTTCGAGCCCGCTCGGACCAGAAAATGAAGCCCCGATTGATCGGCGAAATATGAACGAAATCACTTCCCTTGCGAAAATCCCTTGGCAGGTGCCAATCCACGAGTTTTCGTTCGTCTTTAATGCCTAACCACAAGCCCGCGGTTCTCGCTCTCGAAGATGGTTCAGTCTTTCACGGACTGGCCTTTGGTGCCGACGCCACCGTGGCCGGCGAGTGTGTGTTCAACACCTCCATGACCGGCTACCAGGAGATTTTGACCGACCCGTCCTACTTCGGACAGATCGTCACCATGACCGCCCCGCAGATTGGCAACTACGGCATCACCGCCTCCGATGACGAAGCCGCCGCGCCCCTGTGTTCTGGATTTGTGGTCCGGGAACTCTCGCCAATTGCCTCGAACTGGCGTTCCCAACAGACCCTCTCCGCCTACCTCGAGAAAAACGGAATCCCCGGCATCAGCGAAATCGACACGCGGACCCTGACCAAAAAACTCCGCATCGATGGCGCGATGAAATGTTGTATCAGCACCCTGCCCATCTCGGACGAAGACGCCATCGCGCGCGCTCGGGGTTGGCAAGACATCGCTGGCTCTGATTACGTGAAGGAGGTCACCTGCACCGAGCCCTACCTTTGGCAGGCGGATGACGCTGCTCGTTTTAACACGCCTTACATTCCGGCCGGCACCGCCTTCGGTGCCCATGTCCCCACCGAAAAACGCTTCCGGGTGGCCGCCTTCGACCTCGGAGCCAAATTTACGATTTTTCGCAAGCTGATCCGCCACGGTTTTGATGTGCAGGTTTTCCCGGCGACCGCTTCCGCCGCGATGATCAAGGAGTACGCTCCGGACGGGCTTTTCCTCTCCAACGGTCCCGGCGACCCGGCGGCGTTGAACTACATGCACCGCACCGTGATGGAGCTCATTCCCGATCTCCCCACATTCGGTATCTGTCTCGGTCACCAAATGCTCACCCACGCGCTCGGCGGTTCGACGTTCAAACTCAAGTTTGGCCACCGCGGCGGCAATCAGCCGGTAAAAAATCTCGAGACCGGCAAGGTATCCATCACTGCGCAAAACCACGGTTTCGCCACGGATCCGAAGAGCATTGAAGCGGGCGGCGGAATCGTGAACGAGATCAACCTAAACGACCAAACCGTCGAAGGGCTGCGCCACCAAGAACTGCCCGTATTCTCGGTCCAGTATCACCCCGAAGCAGCCCCCGGCCCCAACGACGCCGACCCGCTATTCCAAGACTTCCGCCGCCTCATCGAAGAGCGCATCGCCGGCAAGGTGTAGGGGTTCCTTCCCCCGCTACCGACTACCCCAGCACGGCCTCGAACTTCGTGGCATCGGCGGGGGTATCCACTCCGAGGCCCGGATCATCCGTGAGCCCGACGGCGATGTCGTAGCCGTTTTCCAGCACCCGGAGCTGTTCCAGTCGCTCGATCTGCTCGAGCTGTCCCACCGGTAGGGCGGCAAACTTCTCCAGCAGTTCTGCCCGGTAAGCATACAGGCCCAGATGCTTGCGACACGGGTGCGACTCCACCCAGTCGTCTTCAATCGTCAGTCCAAGATCCCGTGGAAACGGCATCCGGGAACGCGAAAAATACAACGCGCGGCCATCCTGACGCATCACGACTTTGACTTGGTTGGCGTCGTAAAAATCGACCACCCGCTTAAACGGCGTGGCTAGCGTCGCCATCGCCACGTCTCCCGCGATGAGTTCGGCCAGTTGATGGATTTGGGCGCCGGTCACCATCGGCTCATCGGCTTGCACATTTACGACATAGCTCGCCCCGACCTGGCGGTTGGCTTCGGCCAGCCGATCCGTGCCGCTCGCGTGGTCCGCGCGGGTTGTAATCGTTTTGAATCCATCGGCTTCCAACGGTGCCGCTAACCGAGAATCATCGACCGCGAACCACAGCGGGAATTCCGGGGCCTGCGCCTTGATCCGCCGGGCGACCCATAGCACCAAGGGGATTCCCCTCACCTCGTGTAACAGCTTCCGGGGGAAGCGGCTGGATTCGAGCCGACAGGGGACAATGATAACGGTTTCAGGCATAAGGACGCCGGCGACGCTGGAGACTCAGTTTTTGAGTTGCAAGCCGCCCTGTGCCTCCGGAGCCTGCGTGGCTCATGTCCGATTCGTCTGATACCGCCGCCAATTCCTCCCAGCTCACCCGTGAGCTAGAAGTGCAGAACAAGATGGGTATTCACGCCCGCCCGGCTGCCATGATTGTGCGCGTCACGAACAAGTTCTCTGCTGAAGTGATGGTGGAGAAAGACAATGAACAGGTAAACGGTAAGAGCATCATGGGACTCATGATGCTGGCTGCGGGCAAAGGCTCCAAAGTTCGCTTTCACGTCACGGGCGAGGATGCGGAAGCGATGCTCACGGAGCTCGCGCAACTCTTTGAGCGTAAGTTCGACGAGGCCTAGGGCGGTTCCCGCTCGGCCGCCCTACCCGAGTCCGTAGAAAGCCCGCGTATTACGCGTGGTGATGACCGCGAGTTCGTCGTAACTCACGCCAAACATCTCGGCCGCATACTCCGCCGTATGCCGCACGAAGCCCGGTTCGTTCGGCTTTCCCCGATGCGGCACCGGTGTGAGATAAGGTGCGTCCGTCTCCAACATCAGCCGATCGAGCCCTTGCACCTGCGCTGCCTCCCGCACATTCCCCGCGCTTTTGTAGGTTAAGATTCCGGTAAACGAGCCCCAGCCGCCGCGCTCTCGCAGGATCGTCATCTCGGCGGGACCATCCGCGAAACAATGAAACACGACGCGCCCCCAATCCACTCCGCTGGCATCGATCATTTCGACGCATTCGGCAAATGCTCCCCGAGAGTGCACCACCACCGGACAAGCCAACTCACGCACGAGTTCGAGTTGGTACGCAAATGCCGCCCGTTGGGCGGTGAAGATCCGCTCGGCCGCCACCGCATCACCGGACGGCAAATGGAAACGATCGAGACCACACTCCCCCAGCGCGACCGGCGCCGGATCTTGCGTCCAAAATGCGGCCAGTCCCACTACTTGCTCCGCCCAGTCCACGGTCACGGAACACGGATGTAATCCCACCGTATGGTAAATCACGCCGGGGTGGTCGGCGGCGAGTTGCCGATACAATTCCCAGTCCTCCCGATCCGTGCCGACGGTGACCGCAGCGTCCACGCCGTGCTCCTGCGCCCGTTGCAGCGTCGCAGCCAAATCGCCGCGTCGAAAAAAGGAATCCAAGTGAGTGTGTGAATCGATCAATCCCATGATGGCTTATACCAATGGCTTTAACTTTTAGATTTCAACCACGTCTATTCGGATCCCTCCGTGGTTCAAAAAAATCCGGGGTTTGAGACGGACCAATCAGACGGAGTTCTTTGACCACAGGTTGCCCGGATTCGATCCGGATTAACGGCAGCAGAGTGGGGTTTGGTATCCTGTCCCGCGCTGCGGGATCGGTGAAATCTGTGGTTAAATTCCGGGGCTTTAGACGGACCAATCAAACGGAGTTCTTTGACCACAGATTAAACGGATTCGATCCGGATTGACGGCAGCAGAGTGGGGTTTGGTCTCTAGCATTTATCGGTGGTTCGAACGTGGCCAACTGAATACCTCGGGGCTGGCTGTGTTTCTAATGAATGAGTCCGAGTGGACGTTGGTATTATAAATAAATCTCGCCGTATCGGTTCCGTAAATACGCGAGCAGCGGTTGCGGCGATAGCGGACTGCCGGTGACTTTCTCCGTCAACTCGAGCGTTTCGTAGCGTTTGCCTTGATGATGAATTTCACGCCGAGTCCAATCCAAGAGGCGCGAGAAATCACCGCGCGCAAAGTCGTCATCCAAACCCGGTAATACCGCTCGGGCCTGATTCCAGTTCTGCGCTGCAATCATGTTGCCCAAACAATAGCTGGGGAAATAACCGAACGCCCCGCCACTCCAATGCACGTCCTGCAAGACGCCTTCCGCATCGTGGCTCGGTCGGCAGCCCAACAGTGCTTCGCATTTATCATTCCAAGCCTCCGGCAGATCCGAGACCGCGAGCTCTCCCCGGAAAAGCGCCTGCTCAATCTCGAACCGCAGAATGATGTGCAAATTGTAATGCACCTCGTCCGAATCGACTCGGATCAAGGTCGGCCGCACCGCGTTGATTTCTCGGTAAAGTTCGTCCGATGAAATGCCGACCAGTTGAGCGGCAAAGAGCTCCCGATAGCGCGGCTCGAAATACTGCCACAGGGCGCGACTCCGGCCCACTTGGTTCTCCCACATGCGACTTTGGGATTCATGCACCGCCATGCCCACGTATTGGCCGAGGGCGGTCGCCGCGTGCTCGGCCTTGAGCCCTTGGGTGTAGAGTCCGTGGCCCGTTTCGTGAATCGAACTGAACAGCGAGTCCAACGGCTCGTCGGCATGGAAACGGGTGGTCATCCGCACATCCAAACCTGAGCCCGAACAGAACGGATGCAGGGCTACATCGATGCGCCCATGCTCGTAATCGAACCCCAACTGCGCGGTGACTTCGCGCAGAAACGTGCGCTGCGCTTCCACCGGAAATCCCTTGAGCGCGCTCGGCGCATTACCGGCCATGGCATCGATCTCTTGGACCAGCGGCACCAGCCCCTCTTTAAGCTCAGCAAACAACGTGGAAATCCGCTCGGCGGTGAATCCCGGATCATGCAGATTGATCGCGTAATCGTAGGGCCGATCACCCCAACCTTGCAGGTCCGCTTCCTCTTTCGCCAAGGCAATATGACGCTCGACAAACGGAGCATAGGACGCGAAATCCCGATCCGCCCGCGCTTTGGCCCAGGCGTGATACGCCGCCGAAGTGTGGCGGGCTTTCGCGGTCACAAATTCCGACGGCAAACGCGTCACGCGATCAAAATCACGGCGAGCCTCGCGCACCACCACCCGTTGCTCTTCGGTCAGCGCTTCGGTGTCCTGCTCCAGCTGCGCCAGCCCGTCGCCGACTTCCGGATCGGTCGCCGCGGCGTGAGCTAGCCGGGCCATCTCGGCCATCTGCTCAGTTCGAAAGGCCGCGCTACCCGGGGGCAGATTCACTTGCTCATCCCAGCCCAATAACCCCTCCACCGAGCAGATGAGGTGATGACTATGCAGGAGGTTCAGGAGGCGATCGTAGGCGTCGGTCATATTACCTCAACGCCTGCACGCTCCGGCGAGTGGTGGCAACTCAACTTGTTGCATCGCCCGGCCCAATCCCCGGAATGCCTGCCCCCCCAAAAATCGCCCCCCCCTTGGACGGCTGATCGTTCCTTGTCCCTGGATCACTATGAACTGACCAGCAAAATTCTACATGCCGTAGGTGGAGACAGACTTGATCGTCACGTTACCTCCTTGGGCTTTGAGCGAAAGCAACGGTCCGCCGCCATTGAGGTTGCCGCTCAGCCGGGAGGCGGCGGAGTTGGTTTCGCTCTGTTCGAAATTCAAGCCTGAATACACCTTGCCCCACGAACTGACGGCCGCGACTTGCAGCGCGGATTCGGGATCGACATCGACCCGCACATCGCCCGCGGAGGCCTTCAGTTGCGAATCGGCCGTAACGCGGCGGCTCATGCCGGCTTTGATGTCCCCTTTGACCGACTCGGCCGTAAGTCCGCCATGGCTGTTGACGACGTCGATGTTGCCGTGATCGGCGCGCAGATCCGCCCAACCCATGACCGTGCCGATGCGCAAATCACCGAATTGGCTGCGGGCGTTCAGGTCCCCGCTGGTCCGAGCGATGACGAGATCACCCGATTGCGTAAAGGCGGTCACCGAGCCGATTACGCGTCCAAAATAGATATCCCCTGTGGAAACGCGGGCCCGCATGTTGCCCTCAATATCGTCCGCCACCTCGATATTACCGGAATCGGACTTGAGGTCCAAATTAGACCGCGCCGGCACCCGCAGCACCAAATTCACTTGGCGTTGGGGCAGCTCTCCGCTGCCGAACTCTATGCCCCAGCCGGTTTGTTTGACCCGCACCACCAATCCAGCGCCAAACGGGTCCGCTTGTACCGTGATGCGATCAAGCCATTTTTCAGCCTGATCTCCGTCAGCCCGCGCTTGAAAATCGAGTTCGACTCGGCCCGAAGCGGAACTCTCGACTCGGATCGAACCGTGAAAGGTTTCGACTTTGATGATCGGAGCGTCGCCGACCAACCATTCGTGTTGCTCAACCCGCTCGATGGCCGCCGCCGCACTGACCGTGACTAGGATCGCTGCTAAAATTGGAAGGAGTTTGATCTGCATGGAAATAGGTAATACACCCTAGACGTATTCGCAAACAAAAATCCTCCCGTATTGTTGCGCAAAACCAACCTGAGTAGTTTTACGGAGACCGCTGAGACCACGCGGCAGCGGCAATCAGCCCAACGGGACCGCCGGAGACGTTAGCCGCCGATTTCTCGGTTACCGACTGAGCGGCGGCGTAGATTGGTCTTTTCCTGATCGGTGAGTAGCACGCCCATCTGGACTTCCGGCCGGGCTTGGGCCCGCGTTTGTAGGATCTCCATTTCGTCGGCCGACATCAGCGCAATGTAGTCGTCCATGGTGTACCCAAACTGATCCACCCGGGGCTGCGCACTCACCGCGCCGCGTTCGTAGCGGCGATCTCCTCCACGATCTTTGGCCGCGCCGGTGGCCGCGCCGGCGGTGCCCCCGACCACCGCGCCAATGGCGGCTCCAGCGGCGACCTCCCCGGATTGGTGACCAATGATGCCACCAATGATTGCACCGGCGACCGCGCCCAGTTCGGTGCCCCGGCGTTCTTGAGTGCCCGGAGCCGAACAACCCGCGAGGAAGAGAAGGGGGATAAGTGAGAGTACGAGAGATTTCATAAGCAGATGAGTTTACGTAATGAGACGCGCTCGATGAACGGAAGATTCATCTATTTTGCGAAAAAATACCGGCGCACGGACACGCCCGGAATCACCGCCAGCATTGACGCCCACAGAACCGTATGTTGGCTGCCTTTTAAATACCAAAAGCTTATGACCACTATTGAAACCATCGAGAGCCGTCGCTCCGTAAAACACTTTGATCCCACCCACGTGATGCCGGAGGCTGATCTCGCAGAGTTGATCCGTCTGACCAAGCTGGCGCCCTCTTCCTTCAACATGCAGAACTACCGCCTAGTGGTCATCCGCGATAAGGAGCGCCAAAAAGAGGTCCGCGCCGCCGCGTGGGACCAAGCTCACGTGGAAGAGGCCAGCGCGTTGTTCATCATGTGCGCCGATCTGACCGCGCATATGGAAGATCCCGCAGTTTACTGGGGTCACGCACCCCAACCCGTCCAAGACATTCTCGGTCCGATGGTGAAGCCCTTCTACGAAGGCAACGATCGGCTGATCCGCGACGAAGGCATCCGATCGTCGGCCCTCGCCGGCATGACGCTCATGCTCGCCGCGCGCGATATGGGCTATGACTCCTGCCCCATGATCGGATTCGATGCCGATGCCGTGGCGGAAATCATCAATCTCCCCGCGGACCACCTCATCAGTTTCCTTCTTCCTGTCGGCAAAGAAACGAAACCCGCGTGGGATCGTGGCCCCCGCCTGCCTGACGAAAAAGTGGTCATCCACGAGCAATTCAGCGCAGCTTAACCGGGTTCAGTTTCGCAGCAAGGAACGGTGAGATTAGAGCCACTCCCCTGTTGGTTTCTCAGAAATATTTACCCACCACCGAACAGAGCGACACTGGAGGAGACAGCGCCGAAATATTTGCTCCGATTATCACAGATCCACTCCCCTGCGCTTTTATTAAATCCGCGTTGCGTGAGCCCTTTGTTTCCTTGAGGTAAAACCATCCCCAGCCTAGCGATTTTCCAAGAGCTTGCAGAGGCAACGGTGGGCTACTCCGCGGTCTCACTCCACGGCGTTCGGGTGCCGTCAAGCAGCACCCCTACCTACTTCGCCGCGAACCGAACACAGCCAGCGCCTCCCCTATCAGGTGTGACCACCTTTTCGCTTCGGTTGTCTGGTCGCGGGATCGACGCCGGCCACTTCAGGCTGACGGCTTTGTTTTCCTTCGTTTCCTTTTGTTAAAACCAGCAGTGCGTTCCTGTCCGCCATAGCCTCGCGCGGCGGGACGAAGGAGGAAGCCCTTTGATCCCTCGGTGTTAAAAAAGCCGATCCTTGGTTGCGCAGAAGCTTGATAAACGGGGCACCCGCGGAGGCATCCCAGCATTGATCATTAGGTATTAATCATTGGACGTTCGCGCACGGCAGCACGCGCGGCTAGGGATACATCCGTCGATAACGGCGCGAGAAATATCCCGGGGACAAGCCCACCGCATGCGCCACTTCGGCCATCGTCTCGTGCCGGCCATCCCCGATCAACTCGCGGCCCAATTCCAAACGTCGCCGCAACAAAAACGCCGAGGGCGACAAGCCAAAGTGTTCGCGCACCAGACGCTGCAACTGACGCGAACTGTAAGAGAGCTCGTCCGCCCAAACACTCACATCGAAGCTCGGTTGACTTAAATTCTCGGCCACGCAGGTCTCCAGTTTTTCGCGCCTCGCTTCGCCCGGGACCTCTTCACTCAAGCCCCACGGCACCCGCGACCGCAGACGCTGCAACAGCTCGGCGACCGAGAACGGTTTGGCCATGTAATCGTCCGCTCCCGCTTTCAATCCTTCGACCCGATGATCGACCGATCCTTTGGCCGATAACAACAACACCGGCACGCCGCGCCAGCGCACCGAGCCTTTCAAGAGTCGGCACAATTCGAGCCCGTCCACGTGCGGCATCATCACATCCGACACGATGATCTCCGGCGCATATTTTGCCATGCCCGCCCAGGCTTTTTTGCCGTCCACCGCTTCGCTCACCAAGTAATACGGATCAAGATTCATCCGCAGGTAAGCGCGCATGTCTTCGTTGTCTTCGACCAACAGCAATCGCGGCCGATGCGAGGCGGGCTCCACCAAACCCACCGGCGGTGCCGTCGCGATCATGCCGCCGACGGTGTGCGGCCGCGGCTCCGCGCCCGCCGAGGTATCGATGTCGTCGGGGTCGAAGTGCTCGCACCCCAATTTTAGTTCAAAATAGAACATGCTGCCTTCGCCCGGCTCGCTGGTCACGCCGACCGCACCGCCGTGCATTTCGACCATCTCCCGCGCCAACGCCAACCCAATGCCCATACCTTCATGCGCGCGGGAGAGACGGGTGTCCGCTTGGAAGAATCGCTCGAACACTCGCAGGCGCGTCGCCTCATCCATGCCCGGGCCTTCATCCGTCACCGCGATGCGCACCCGGCCCTCGTCGTCCGGCGACGAATTGATCACGATCCTGACGCTCATTCGCCCGCCGGCGGGCGAAAATCGCACGGCATTGCTGAGCAAATTGGTAACGACCTTCTCCAACTTGGCCGCATCGAAAAATACGTTCACGCCCTCCGGGGCTTCGTATTCCAACTGAATCGATTTCTGCGCAATCAGCGGCGCAAACGTATCCAACTCGACCCGAACAAACTCCACCAGATCGTTTTGATTAATCTTAAGCCCAAACGTGCCGGTATCGAGTTTCACCAGCTCCATCAGCTCCGAGATGAGCCCGTTCAGCCGGTCCACATTCCGCAGCACGCGACTCACCACCGCGCCAGCACTGGCGAGAGAGACCCGCCCTTCGGCCAGATCGGCCAGCGGCCCCCGGATCAACGTCAGGGGCGTCTTGAATTCGTGCGAAAGATTGGTCAGAAAGTGCTGTTGCATCCGGTGCGCTTCTTCGGCCGCGTTCTTGGCCCGCCGCAATTCCCGTTCGCCTTCGAGCCGCCCCGTGACCTCCCGAAAGTTGTTCACCAAAGCCCCTACCCGCGGATCATCCGTCGCGTTGATGACGGTGCCTTCGAGATAGATCCAGTGGCCCTCCTTGTGCTTAAACCGCACGACCTCAGTTTCGACGATGCCGGGAGCTTGCGCGAGATGTTCAAACCGCGGCATGGCTCGCGCGAGTTCATCCTCGTGGCAAAAATCGAAGAGGTTCTTGCCCTCCATTTCCCAGCTCTCCCAACCATGGATCCGTTTGTTGGCCGGACTCTCCCAGAGGATCTTCGCACCGGTATCGAACAACGAAATCCCCTCCGCCGAGCGCGCGATCAACGCATGGAAATGTTGCCCCTCCAGCCGCACCCGTTCCGCCGCGTCCTGTTCGATCGTGACGTCCTCCACGTCGATGATCCGTTCGCCCGGGCCCCCTTCTCCTACCACCCGCAGGCGTAACCACTGATTCGTCTGATCGCGTTCCGCGCGTCCGACATACGGCCCGGTGGCCGCGGCCGGAGATTCCAGCCACTGGAGAGCCGCCGCTTCATCGGCTAGACCCAGCCCCATCGCCCAATGAGCGCCGGACGGTGCTGCCGATCCATAACGACGCGCCCAAGCTGAATTCGCCCTCACCCATTGATTACCGTGCACGACCATGAGGCACATACCGGACAAACTTGGGTCATTAGCGAACGGGGTCGTCATCAAGGAGGAGGAAAGGAGGTCAAAGCGAACCCCCACGCTTATCGCAAGGTCCGCCCGCCGTTCCGATAGGGATACCGGAATCGGTCAATCTGCCATCGAAATCGGACATTCTTAGGTCGAAATCGGACATTTTCCCTAACCGGCTTTACTCCACCAAAATTGGCGAACAAAAGCACCCCATCAGCCGGCTCGTGCGGCCCCCGATTAATCAAATTACCCGGGCCTTTTATCCAGTCGCTACCGCCCTCTCGAATACCCTCGCTGCTCCCTAGCCATGAAATTGCTCACCCGCCGCTGCCTTCTGTCCGTCGCCCTCGCTCTGCCCACCGCTTCGCTCTTCGCGCAGACCACGATCTCCTACGCCGATGAGGAGACGAGCACCACGAATTACGATACGAGCAGCGCCGACTACATTCTAGAGCTACTGACGGGGGCCGCTAGGCAATCCGGCGTGATCTCCGGCACCGGTAGCATCACCAAATCCGGCTCCGGCACCCTCGCCCTCTCCGGGGCCAACACCTTCAGCGGCGGCACCCTCATCTCGGCCGGCACGTTGCAACTCGGTAACGGCGTGGCCAACGGTTCAGTCTTGGGAAACATTACCAATAACGGCACCCTCGTCTTCGACCGCTCCGACGATTACATCTTCGGCGGCGTGGTCAGTGGCACCGGCGGATTGGTCCAAGACGGCAACATCCTCCGGCTCTCCTCGCCTCAAACCTACACCGGCCCCACCGCGGTCAAAAGCGGGGGTTACCTCGTCCTCCCCACCACCGTCGACCAAGGCCTTTCCGCCGCCACCACCGTGGACCTCGAAGCGGGTTCGTTCTTCGACTTCTCCAACCGCGCCTTGACCATCGCCGGACTCACCGGCTCGGGCCGAGTCTATAGCTTCGGCGGTAGTGCCGGCCACCTCACCCTCGATACTGCTGCGGCCACCACCTCCGAGTTTTCCGGCATCCTCGGCGGTGCCTCCGCCTACGATTTCGCCCTTACCAAAACCGGCCTCGGCACCCAAATTCTATCCGGTGCCAACACCTACACCGGCGGCACCACCCTCGCCGGCGGCACCCTCAGCATCGCCGCAGATTCCGGCCTTGGGGCTGCCCCCGCTGCCGCTACCCCCGGCCA
>Ga0208413_1000344_pt1 | contig 36779 bp, 33 predicted proteins | sample AntAceMetag02UKD_FD_184761 | JGI IMG/M metagenome (GOLD analysis project Ga0208413, IMG submission 184761) | Saline lake microbial communities from Ace Lake, Antarctica - Antarctic Ace Lake Metagenome 02UKD (SPAdes) (version 2) | ecosystem: Environmental > Aquatic > Non-marine Saline and...
CATGTCGCCGCGGCCTTGGAGGGACTCGGCCCCCTTGCCATCGATGATGGTGCGGCTGTCGACTTGCGACGACACTTGGAAGGCCATGCGGGTGGGGTAGTTGGCCTTGATAATGCCGGTAATGACGTTGACGGAAGGGCGTTGGGTCGCGAGCACGGTGTGGATGCCGACGGCGCGGGACATCTGGGCGAGGCGCGCGATGGAGTTCTCGATATCGTCGGGCGCGGTCATCATGAGGTCGGCAAGTTCGTCGATGATGAGCACAATATAAGGGAGGCGCGGGAAGCCTTCCTTGGCGGCTTTGGCGTTGTAACCGGCGAGGTTACGGACGCTCTTTTCGGCGAGGACCTGGTAGCGTCGCTCCATCTCGCGGACGAGCCACTTGAGGGCTTGGCAGGCTTGCTTCGGCTCGGTGACGACCGGGTGGATGAGGTGAGGGAGACCGCGGTAGATGGCGAATTCGACGATTTTTGGATCGATCAGGACGAGTTCGAGTTCGTCGGGCCGGAATCGGTAAATGAGCGAAAGGATGAGGTTACTGATGCAGACCGATTTGCCGGAGCCGGTCGCGCCGGCGATGAGGGCGTGCGGCGCGCGGGCGAGATCGCAGAGAATGTGGCGGCCGGCGATGTCGACGCCGAGGGTGAGGGGAATCTCGGCGGTGGAGTTACGCCAGGTGTCGGTCTCGAAGGAGCCGCGAAGCGTGAGCGCGTTGGTGTTGCGGTTGGGGATCTCGATGCCGACGTAGTTTTCACCTGGAATCGGGGCCTGAATACGCACGGCATTGGCCGACATGGTGAGGGCGATGTTTTTGTCGAGGGAGGCGATGGATTCGACGCGCACACCGAAGCCGGGGCGCACGCGAAACTGGGTGACGCGGGGGCCGACGATGGCGTCGTGCACGAGGGCATCGACGGCGAAACTATCGAGGGCGTCCTGGAGGAGGCCCTTATCGGTTTCGAGGTCGGCGGCGGTGATGTATTCGTTTTCGTCCTCGGCGGGCGCGCGGAGGAGATCGAGCGGTGGAAATTGGTAGTTTTTGAGCTCTTCCGGGGTGAAGGGGTCGGGGAGTTGGGGGCGGGGCTCAGTGGGGAGGGCCTCGGCAGCGAGGGGCGACGGAGACTCTTCCGGCTCGTTGGCGGAGCCTTGGGCGGCTTCGCGGAGTGATTGCAGATGATCGAGGGCGTCTTCGAGTTGATCGCGGTGGCGGGCTTGGCGGTCGGCGCGGTCCTCGAGGCGGGCGTCGATTTGCTCGCGCCACGAGGCGAGTTGCTGCTCGTCTTCCCCCAATTGTTGATCAATCAAGCCTGCGGTGAGCTCGGAAGAGACTGGCATGACGGAATCGGTTGGTTTGGAGGGGGTTTGGGACGTCGAAACGGGCATCGGGAACAGGGAAAAGGACGATGTTAGGGAGCCGCCTGAGAGCCGTGCAAGCGGGACCTATCGAAGAACCGAAATTAAATAGGATTTGGCTCTTCCGGGGGGGCAGTTCCGGCGGTGAAGCCGCGATAGCAGAGTTATCCGATGAAGAAAGCGAGTGGCTGGCTAACCGCCAACCTCACCCGACTTAAGTTCACTCTCCCAGACGACCGATTGGTTTCCATGGTAAGAGAAATATGTAAAGTTTACTTGACAAAAGACAAGGAAGCTTTACATTAGGAGCATGACTAAAGAATACATAGCTGATACCGAACCGCTCTCAGAACGGGACTTGAAAATTAAAAAAGATTTGGTGGCGACGGCCTGGCTGGGCGCGACGACGGTGACCTACTTGGTGACGTTGTTTCTCGTGCAGGATAATCCGAATTGGGCGCCCCTGCTGGGGGTCGGGATGGCGCTATTGCCGTTGTTGCCGGGAATAATGTATCTGAGAAAACTCTGGGGGTCTTTTCAGTCGCTCGACGAAATGCAGCGCCGAATTCAACTCGAAGCCTGGAGTTTCGCGATGGCGGGCACAGTGGTGGTGACGACGGTGCTAAACGTTCTCAACGCCCACGGTCTTGGCTGGGAAAACTACCCGCACGGACTGGAGATTGGCGGAGTTTTCATCACGATGTTCATGCTGTGGAGTATTGGAACCGCAGTCGCCAAAGCCCGCTACCGGTGAAAAATAAACTCCGAGAATTACGGGCCGCCCGTGCGTGGTCCCAAAGTAATCTGGCCGAGCAATTAAGTGTTTCGCGCCAGACGATCAACGCGATTGAAACCGGGAAGTATGACCCCAGTTTACCGCTGGCATTCAAACTTGCCCGCCTGTTCGCCTTGCCGATCGAAGAGATCTTCAGCGATGTCGATTGATCGTGGGGTGATGGCCTTGCCTTGGGGCGGAGAAGGGCAGGCGGTGGCAGGTAGGGGCGGGTGCTGGGGGGCGGAAAGCGGTGGTTTTGAATATCGAACCGGGCACCGAAAACAGGTCAGAGGAAAAATGGGTGGATCGAATCGCGGTTCGGGGCGCGGTCAAAGGTGAGAGGGAGTTTTAAGGCGGTGGAGGAACCGGCCCGGGAGTTTCGGAACGAAGGTAAAAACGAAATGTTGATGGGGGGTGAACAAACGAGGTCACTCTGTCGGCGAGCGGGGCAAGCTTACCTCGACAACGATTGGGGGGGGGGCGGGAGCATGCGACGAAGCACTTCGTGAAGCCGCGAGTGCCTGAAGCGAACTTTACCGAACTCTCAGCGAAATTGGAAAACGCGGACCAAGTGCGGCGGTATGAGACCCTGACGCGCACTCCGTTTGCTAACGAGCGTTGAGGCTTGAGTGATTAGAGTGGGTGGCGGGATTGCGGGTTGCCTGATTTATCGAATTGATCTTCGGAAATAGGCCCGGCGAAGCAGGGTTTTAGTCCCGCGAAATTTCCGATCACCGCGAGCAGTGTTCCGAGGAGGTGCGCGGTCGTGGATGCTTGGACCGCGGGTAGATCGAAGTGACTGAGCAAGGCAGTGTCTTGAATGAGGTCGGGCAAAAGTCTGGCTGCGAGAAGAAAGAGGGTGCCGACTCCGATGGTTCGATCGAATCCGGGGCGGCGGCAAAGCGTGATGCCGAGGAGGACGACGATGCCGGTGCCTAGCCCGGACAGTCCGCCGTAAGTGATCATGTTGGGTTCGAGAACGAGAAGACCTATGCTGATCAATGGTGCGGCGAGGGCGGTGTAGCGGAGCAGCAGTCCGGGGTGTCGCGCCTCGAGCCATGCACCAGTGAAACTGAGGCCCCCGACATTCCAGAACAGGTGCGAGGGGGAAACGTGGATCCAGTGTCCGGTCCACAGTCGCCAGAACTCGCCACCCAAGATCGCGGTGCGGTCAAACAGCAGGGCGTCGTGACCCTGGGGAAGTGCGGCGAGTAGGATCGGGAGTATTCCGAAGACGAATACGGAAGGTCGGCGCGTCATGGTTAAGACGTTGGACGGACCCAGCGAGCGAGGCCGAGCAGGAGTAGTCCCGCCCCAAACCAACCTTCAAGCGATCCCGCTCCGGTGTAGCCGGGGCGGTGTTCGATGTGGGCAGCTTCGGGTTTCTCGCGGAGACGAATTTGGAAGCGGTCGAGTTCGGTTTTGAGATTGGTGGAGAGATCATCGGCCGCGGCGATGAAGCTGTGAGCGGAATCTTTTCTCAACTCGTCGGCGCTCCCCATTAGGGTGTTGCGATCTTCGACGGAACTGACGCCGGGAGCGCGAAATAGCAGACTGCGGCTGTTGATGTCGTAGACCACGGCTTCCATCAGCGTATGCGTTTCGTTCTTCCGGGTAGGGAAGATGTAGGAGCCGATGATGGTCCAGTAGATGATACTGGCTTCGTCGTCGATGCTGGCTTGAGCCTGATCGTAGGCGATGAGGGCAATGACATCGACCCCCATCAATGACTTCAGTTGATCCAGATTTTCGAAGCCACCGCCGGGTCGTAGATAAGTCGTGGGGATAACCTGAATATTATCGACGACGGCCAGACTGCGGAACTGGGCGGCGACATCTTCCAACAGCTCCTGTTTGCGAGCCTCGGGGAAATTTTGGTTAAACCCTCTCGCTCCGTGTCCGGCTGATGGAGCGAAGGCCAAACCCACTCTTAGCGGCAGGCGGAGGGTAGGGATCTGCGGCTCCACTAAGGGGCGATCATCCGTGGGGTAGAGAAACTGCACGATGCTGCTCGATTTGTGACTCGAACGGGAAGGCATCGCACAGCCAGTGAGGCCAACGATCAATAGGGCCAGCAGAGCGCTGATCGCGATGGCGCGAGGGGTATGGCTGGGGGGAGGATTAGATTCCATGCGCCGACTCTACTGCGGATCGAGCCATCAGCGTTAATTGATAAATTTGATGCAGCCTATTGATTTAACCAATGACCTTCCGGCGTTGCCTAAGTTTAGCGCGCCACCAAATCTAGCGGGGCTTTGAATATCCATCACGTGGAGTTGTTTTATTACGTTGCTCGTCACCGCGGGATTAGCCGGGCGGTGCGCAATATGCCCTATGGGATTCAGCAACCGGCGATGAGTAGCCAGATTCTTTCGCTCGAAGAAAACCTCGGGGTGAAACTCTTTGAGCGCAGTCCGTTTAAACTGACGGGGGCAGGCGATGAACTGTATGAATTTGCCCGTCCGTTTTTTGAGAACCTGCACTCGACCGCGGAGCGACTCCGCCAGACGACCTCTCCTAGTCTACGGATCGGAGCGTCGGAGCTGGTGCTGCGCGATTACTTGCCGGCGGTCATTGAGCAGTTGAAGGCGCACGAGCCGAAATTGCGGCTAAGTTTGCGGTCGGGTTTACAGGCGGATGTGGAGAAGTGGTTGTTGGAGCGAGAAATCGATCTCGCGATCGTGCCGCTGCAGAATAAGCCGACCCCGAAACTGCGTTGTGAGCGATTGCTGCAGATGCCTTTGGTCCTGCTCGTGCATCGTCGGTCGAAGTTGAAAACGGCGGAAGACTTATGGCAGCAGGACGTGATTGAAGAGCCGCTGATTTGTCTGCCGGCGACAGAGATGATCACGCGGGTTTTCCAGAAAGGACTGCAGCAACGAAAGGTCGATTGGCCGCATACGATTGAAGCGAGTTCGGTCGGACTGGTGACGCGTTACGTCGCCAACGGCTATGGCGTGGGCGTGAGTGTCGCTGCGCCCGAAGCGATCAAACACCGGGACGTGCGGGTGTTGCCGCTGGCTGATTTCGAGTCGATCGAAGTGGCCCTACTGAGTTACGGTGAGCCTACGGCACTGGTGCAGCGCGTGATCGAAGCCGCTAAATGGGTGGTAGCGAAAGAGTGGCCGGAGTCGCAGCGAATGCGGTAGGACGTCAGCGGGCAAGGGAGTTGGTCCCGGAGATCCCGGGGGGCACAGAGCGACGAGAGAACAATGGGGGGTTACTGCGATGCCGGGTCTTTGGGGGCCGCTTTTGCGGCCAAGCGGGCAGCCTCTTTTTTGGTCAGTCTTTTAGGCGTGCGACGACCTGGGTCTAAGGGCGGATCGCCCTCGCCTATCCCTATCCGTTGGAAACGACTGCCCAGTTTATTGTCTTTCACTGTCGGTTTATACTTGATGCCCATGTTCGGAGGCCGAGGATTATTGCCAGTCCGCGCAACCTGAATCCGACGAGTCGGAAAATTTGGGTCATTTTAGGAGAATGTAGGCAAGCCTCCGCGTCGTGAACTTGAACGGGCCGTTCATTCTGCGTGCTCGGAAAAATTCACAATTCACGACATGACCCCCTATTCAGTATTCACAATTCACGACATGACCCCCTATTCAGTATTCTTTAGGAAATGAGCCCATTCCGGAAACTGCGTAGGGGATCAATCCGGCCGGTGGCGGTGGAGTTCTCGACGGACGGTGGCCGCCATGTGGGCAAGGTCAGCGTTGGCCAGATGACTCGAACCTAGGAAATGAAATACGGACTGAGCGCCGGTAAGCGGATCAGCCACCAGATCGTTGAAGTTGATCTCGAGCACGTCGGTTTGGGGCGTGGCGTGCAGGCCTTGGAGGGTGAGGTCGACCAAACTCGATTGGGCTTTAGCCAATGTTTCCATAGAAACACGGGTTTCTTGGCCGGTGCGACTCAGCATCGTGGACTGGGATTTCAATACCTGTTCGATTGGGCGCCGCATGAAGATGATTTTGTAGCGGTGTTGCTTGAGGAGGTGCGGGAGCAGAGGCGCCACGACTTTAACGGCCTTACCTTTGGCGGCCGCGATGAGGTGGGGCTCGCGTGATAGGCGTTTGATGGGCTCCCATTCGAAATAGCCCTCAGGGTTGTCGCCGTCAGCTTGACGTTCGCGATCGGTGAGGGGCTCCAAGCCGCCGGCTGCGAGCATCTGCATCATCAACGAGGTGCCGGATCGAGGCAGGCCGGATACGACCACCAGCTCAAGGGTAGAGGAACCGCCGGTTTCGGAAGGGGGCGAGGGTTCTTTCGCGAGTTTTTCCTGCCGGAGTTGCGCTCGCTCCCGAGAGCGGAGCGCGACGTCGTCGCGCAGACGGTGACGCTGGTCGTCTCGCTGGAAGTCGTAAGTGAGCCGCATGGCCTTGGCCCGCTCCATAGTCTCCTGAGCCTCTGCAGTGCGACCCAGTTGGGTCAGCGTGCGAGCCGTCAGGCGATAGGTGGGAATGCGGCCGGGGTTGATAATGGTGGCGTTGCGCAATGAACGGGCGGCTTCCTCCCATCGCTTGAGCTGCATGAGAGCCAGCCCCAGATTGAGGTGTCCGATGTCGCTTTGGTAGTTGAGCGAAATCGCTTCGAGTGCCGATTCCAAGGCGGCCTCACTTTCTCCCCGATGAATCTGGCAACGGGCGATACCGATCCAGGCAAGCGGCTGTTCCGGATTGAGCTCGAGGACTTGGCGACACGTTTGTTCGCATTCATCCCATTGACGTAAACTGAGCTGGACCTGGCCGAGTAGCTCCAACACCGACAGGTTTTCGGGGGCTCCTTGCTGAGCCGCTTCCGCATGTTGGAGGGCTTCGTCGGGCAGACCTTTCTGGCGGGCGATGCGTCCGCGGATGAGATGGACCAGGGTGGGATTGTCAAAATACTCGATCGCGACCTCGATGGTGGCCTCGGCTTCGTTTGTCAGCCCGAGGGAGAGCTGACAGTGAGCGAGGCGTTGGGCATAGTCTGTTCTTTCGGGGTGGGCGGCGAATACCTCTTCCAAAAGCGGAAGCGCCTGCTCGGCCCGGCCACCGTGAAGAAGGGCTTGCGCGAGTTGCCAATTGTTTTCCCGGCGGGTGGTCTCGGCGGCTTTCGTGGGTTCGGAAGAAAGCGCGTCGATGTAACCGAGGGCCACGAATTGATCGAGCAACACTCGGTTGTCCGCGTTGGATAGCCGCGGGCGAGAGAGGGTCCCGTCAGGATCTTCGGGCTTTTCCCAGGTCGGAATCTCATCATCCGGCGGCGGGATTGCGAAAGCTTCGTGCAAAACGCGCCCCTCCATGTCGGACCCGCGGGGCAAGCCGAACCAACGCAGGAGTGTGGGGGTGATGTCGAGCAGTCGTGCGCCGTCAATGTGTTCGCCGGCGGCAAAGCCTGCGCCTCCTGCGACCACGATGCCTTGGGGGCGATGCCAGACGACGATACCGGCCGGCACGTTGGGCGTGTCGCGCGGGCGCAGATGGTCGGAGTGGAAACCATGGTCGGAAACGAGCACCACCGCAGCGTCAGGACCCGCGAGATGAATCAAACGAGCAAGGAACATGTCGTGCAGACGGTAGGCGCTGTTGACGACATCTTGATACAACTCGAAATCCTGCTCCTTGACTCCCTCCATCTTGGGGGAGTGGAAGGGCATGAATTCATGGCAGATCTCATCGATGGCACGGAAGTAGACGGCGGTGAGATCCCACGGTTTGTGCTGCATGAGCCACGTGGTCGCGGCATTCACGGAGATGGCCTCGGCTAAACGCTCCGCGAGGCGTAGGAGTCGGGGATCGCGCTGCTGATCAATTTCTGATGCGCGGGGAACAAACAGGCGGAGCAATTCTCCGTCGATTTCGGTCGGGTGGAGTCTTTGTTCGTTAAGATCCTCCGCTAGTGATTCGGGCCAATACGTGCCTCGGGGCGGAGCGGGCCATTGGGTCAAATCGGTGGGATCTTCGATCGCCTGCTGCGGAGCGTGCGCGAAGAGATTGGAGACGACGTTGACGTTGGGATGCTGCTCACCGTGGGTCGCGAACCAGCCGACGACGTTGGTGCGAAGATCCCCTTCGTCGGCCAGAATTTCCCAGAGGGTGCGACAGCGACGGGTGGCGGCGGAGACGGGCACGACATCGCCGGTCGTGGGGTCCACCTCGGTGAAGCCGTGGACCCCGTGATCATAAGCGTGTTTACCAGTGGCGATTGAAGTCCACAGCATGGGCGACAGCACGGGCTCGAGGGTCGCCAGGTTTCCACTTGCACCGTTCTTGATCAGTTTGGCGAGGGTGGGCAGTTCCCCGTTTTCGATCAGGGGACGAATGATCTTCCAGTCGGCGGAGTCCCAACCGACGAGAAGGAGTTTCTTACCCAATGGAGGCAAAGGCTTGATCATGAAATCTTGGCTGGTGGAATTGACGGATCAGCAGGAGGCAGGCGGACCCAAGATGGGAGGCCAGGGAGGGATTGGCTGAGGGACTCCCGCTTACGGCGGATTGTGAAGCGCAGAGTTGGAAGAACGAGTGGAGTGGAGGCAACGTCACTGGGCCCAAAAAACGGGTGCCTCTGGAGACACCCGTTTGAAAAGAAGGGACCTGGTTTTTAAGCCGTGGTCGTGACGGTCTTCGACCGGCGCCGACGAAAGGCGGCGATCCCACCTGCGCCAAAGGCCAGCAGTAGCACACTGGAGGCAGGTTCGGGAACGGCAGCACCAGCAGTGGTGCCGATGTCGGCTGTAGCTTCCAGCCCATATCGATTAAGGGTCATTTGGTTGGCAGCGTCGTTGTATTCGGCTTCCACCCAACCGTAGCTGAAGGAGCTACCTCCATTGTCCAAACGGAACGCGAAATAGTTGATTCCCGATTGTTCGTTCCATGGTCCGTTACCTTCCTCTTCAAATTGTATGCTGTTGATTCCCCAGTCAAGGCTGCCGTCGATGGTCGCACCGAAGGTCAAGCGATCAACGTATGCGCCAGATTTCCCAACTTGGATTGCGCCACTGGCAGTAACTTGTGGCTTTTCGGTATCAGAAACTCTGAAGTCGAAACTCAGGGTGTTTCCCGTACGAGCGAGGGTGTAGCCAGTCGGTGTGATAGCGCCGATATTCAAAGTTGAGCCTGCAGCGGTAAACGTCATCCCGATATCTACGGGATTAATTTGGGCATCTGCGGATGGCGCGACTCCGAGAGCGGCACCCACCGGAGCGGCCAAGGTCAGGATCTTTTTCAGACGGATGGAAGTGCAGGGGAGGCTGTTCATTTTCGGTAAAGTTGTGGTAGGAGAGAGGTGAAGGTCTGCTCGAGCTCGAAAAAAAAGACAAAATTCTGACGACATGTCAAATCCCACTTTTGCGTAGCCTGAACGCATTTAGGATTAAGTTATCTAGTTCTTTTCGATAGCCTGTTCGGGAGTGCGATCAGTCGCGTGCCCCAATTCGATTTGAACAGTTATGGGCCTGAGTTGGGAATGAAGGTCAAGGCGGCATGGCCCCGGAGGGTCACACTCTTGCGCCAGGTCGGCGTGGGATTGCACAACGTCATAACTGGAAACGCTCGAAACAACGCAGTTAGCCCAATCTGCATTTCTTCGATCCCAAGATGGGCTCCGAGGCAGCGGTGGCTACCCGCGCCAAAGACGAGATGGCCCCGGCTGTCGCGATTGAGGTCGAGGACATTTGGCTGGGGGAAGACGTCCGGGTCTCGATTGGCGGCGCCCAAATAAAGCATCACCCGTTGGCCGCAGAGAATTTTCCGGCCACGAAGTTCAACGTCCTCAGCCGCGATTCGGGAGGTGCATTGAAACGGGCTTTCAAACCGGAGTAACTCGTGCACGCCGTTAGCGGAGAGTGCTTCATGGTGCTTCCCCGCGGTCTTTGTGGCATCGATTTGAGCCAGTGAATAGATCCCATTGGCTAATCCATGGGCGGAGGTTTCCTGACCGGCAAAGAATATGAATGCGGTCGCCGGAACGACAAAATCGGCCGGTAGATCTTGGCCCGCGGCGGCTAGGCGGCGCATGAAATCGGAGGAGCCGCGCGCGAAGGTTTTGTCCAACCGGGCCAGCATGTCTTGGGTGACCTCATTCACGGCGGGGTAGTCCTCCAGCGGTAGCGTTGAGTCCAGCACCTGGCCGATGCGATGACACGCGATTTGGATGGCCGCGGAATCGTCATCGGTGAGACCTAGCAGCCGCCCGATGGTGCGGCTGGCCAGTGGCTCCGTGTAGTGGGCTACGAGGTCGATCGGATCGGGGCCGTGCAGATCCCGTAGGAGCTCGGCGACCACATCCGCGCAGACCCGTGAGACCGTCTCGAGAGTTAGCGATGTCATCGCGGTTCGAGCCATGTTGCGCCATGCGTTGTGCTGAGGAGAATTGGAAAACAGGAACATGCCCTGAATGAAGCGGTTCAGGTGGTGGAGATTGCCGCCTGACTTCGCCAACAGTTCGCCCCGTTTGCGCAATCTTTCAGGAATGTCGTCCGCGATGAAGCGGGCGTCCTTCAGGACGGCTTTGATATCATCGTGCCGGGTGAGATACCACAGCCCGACTGGGCTCCAGTGAACGGGATCGTTTTCCCGTAGTTGCCGGTAGGTCGGATAGGGATCGGCGAGAAAGGCGGAAGCCAAGGGGTTGAAGCGCACAGGGTCATTCATGGTCCGGACTGACGGTCAGCAAGATCTTGCGCGAGTTGGTTAGCCAGAGCGCGCAGGCTGGGTTGGGCGAAGAGCGGAGCGGCATCCAATTCCACGCCGAAGCGGTCCTCCAAGGCGAACGCGAGGGAAATCATCAGAGCTGAATCGATGCCCAGGGTGTGCACTGACCTATCCGGATCGATGGACTCCGTCGGCACGTCGGTTGCCCGGGCGATGGTTTCGATGAGCCATTGGAGGGTTTCGTCTGCGGTGGTCATACGGTGCTGGTGATGTCGGGCCGCGGAAGGCGCGCGATTCGGTGCCATTGGGCAATGGAATCGAAACTACTTTGGGAAAACTGGTGGCGGCAAGTTTGTCGCTGTAATTTTCCACTGGTGGTCCGGGGCAGGCCTCCGGGCTTGAGTAAAACAAGATGATCGAGGACCAGATCGTGGTCACGGTTCACCGCGATTTGGCACGCCTCGACGATGGCATCGATATCTGGGGCGTGGCGATGTTCTCGCTCCATCTCCGCGCAGATGACCAATTCTTCCCGATCACCATCGCGGTCGACCGAGAAGGCCGCGATACCCGCGGGCCGAATCGCGGGGTGAAATTCCTCGAGGCCGGATTCAAGGTCCTCGGCCTGATGCTTGATCCCGCGAATCACGATCAGGTTCTTGAGTCGGCCGGTCAGGAAAAGCCGCCCCGACTCATCGACGAACCCAAGGTCGCCGGAGCGCAAAAATGGTCCCGAGGCGGAGTCGTCGGCTAAGCGGACGGCAAAGGTCGCGGCGGATTCGACCGGGCGATTCCAGTAACCGCGCGCCACGCTAGTTCCGTGGATCCACACCTCGCCGATTTCGCCGGAATCGAGTGGGGTCAACCGCTCCGGATGCACGATGCGGATCTCACACTCCGGGACCGGGTAACCGCATGCGACGATGTCATGACCGGATTCGGGATTTGAACTAATCACCGGCTCTTCCCGAGCATGGACTCCGGTCACCACGGCCGTCGATTCGGCCAATCCGTAGGCGGGGCACCATGCGGTTGGGGTGAACCCGTGGCGGGAAAATGCGGTTGCGAATGCCTGCATCGTGGCGGGCCGAATCTTCTCTGAACTGTTGAACGCCACCTGCCACTGCGAGAGGTCGAGTCCCGTCCGTTCTCGCTCGGGGATCTGACGCACGCAGTGATCGAAGGCGAAGTTGGGACCGCCGCTGAAACAGGCACCTTCGCGGGAGATCGCCCTGAGCCAGCGTTGTGGTTTCTGAATGAAATCAACGGGCGACATCAATACGCAGCGTGTGCCAAGCATCAGACTTTGGGCGATCACGGTTACGAGTTGCATGTCGTGATGCTGGGGTAGCCAACTCACAAATGGGGCGCTCACAGGATGGTCGCAGCCCTGTTGCAGGGCGCGGATATTGTGGAGCAGATTGGCATGCGTGACCATCACCCCTTTGGCGGTGCCGCCGGTTCCGGACGTGTATTGCAGGTAGGCTACAGACGAGCGTTCGGGGGAGGAAAGAGGCTGCGCCGGAAGGGCTGCTGGCTTCGTCAAGTGGTCTTCGAGCGAGGCGAATGCGGTTGAACTGAAGGGCTCGAGCTTATTTTGCAGAGGGGCCAACTCAGCCGCCGAGCTGAGGCATAACGCCGGGGTGCAATCTCGAAGTATGGCGATAGTGCGGGCGATGGTGCGTGGGTTGCGGGGGAAGGCTGCCGGAACGGGGACGGCGCCAGACTGAAGGCAGCCAAGAAAGGAGACGATAAAGTCTAAACCCGGCGGGAAGGGCAGCAGCACCCGCTCATTGCGCAGGCCGGCAGCTTCGAGAGATGAGGCCAACGCGTGGGCCCGCTGGTTGAGCTCGCTGAAAGTTAGGCGGGCGACGGGCACCGGATTGTCCCCGGAGAGCCATTCCAAAGCGACTTCATTGGCGCGTTCGCTGGCATGGCGTTGAACATGGTCAACCAAAGTCGCGGCAGGTTCAGTGCAGTTTGATGCCATAGCTGTGGATTTCGCCGAGTCGGTTGTATCCAAGGGCGCAGGCCATCTTGAACATGGTGGGGTTGGAGACTGGGTTGGTCCGAAAGTAGAGGCTGCCCGACCAGTTACGCTCCTCGCAACGTTGAATCCAGCGTTCGGCGAGGAGAAACCAGCCGAGGCCCGCCCCCCGATCTGGCAAAGGGGTGACGGCCAAAGCGCGGGTGATCATGAAATCAGGCTCAAACTTGACGAGTTGGGCTCCGACCAGCCGGCCCGAGTTTTCTTCGATTAGCACGGTGGACCATGCAGGATCGAAGCCCGGTTCAATACCCATTATTGGGGTAAAAGTAGCCCGAATTTCTCGGGGAGAAATCAAGCGCTCTTGATCGGCTAGAAGTTGTTGGAGCTCGAGCACGTGGCTGGCGTCGGGGGATTTAACCAACAGGCCGGAAGCATCAGCATTACCGAAAATACGCCGTAGCCGTTTCAAACGATCCCGGCCCCATTCGTAAGTTTCCTCGAACCTGACCGTGGTGTTCTGGATCTCAAACCCGGCGGTGGTCAGCGTCTGCGCGACAACACTGTTCGGGGTGTGCATTTTCTCCGACTTTAACAGGCTGGCTGGCGAGACCTTCGCCAAATGAGCCTGGAGCTGCACCAGGAATTCGAGTTCACTCGAAGTGCCTGCCCAACGTGGAATCATCCGCCAGGAAAATTCAGCGATTTGCTCGGAACCTCCCATCGAACGATCTTGGGAGTCCGTTTCGAGCACGTGCCAGAATGCTACGCCGACGATCCGTTCGATGGGTTCGTCTGAGATGGCGACGAAACAAGCCGAGTGCGAATGGAGCGGTTTTAAAATTCCCGCGGCTCGGCTGATTTCGTCGGACCGGGCTGGGCGGTAGTTGATCACGGGAATGCGTTGGGGGTCGGATGTCGAAAGTGGGGACGGGTCGAGAATAGTTAACTTTTCTCGACTTCGCTAGACATAAACTCGCACCGACATGAGTCCACGACCAATCGGACTAAACCCTTCCTCTCGGAACAACCACGCCCCCCTCCCCTTGTTGCAGCTGGATAAACAGTCAGAGAACTGCTGGAGAAGTGTGCTAGTAGACCTGCTCGTTCCACCTTCGCCAAGGCTTCGGCGGACGGGCCGAGGACTAATAAACTTGTTCGTCCAAGAGGGCTAAAAGCTCTTGTTCGGTTACTCGGCGTTGGGCCATGGAGTCGCGTTCGCGGAGGGTGAAGGTGTCGCCTTCGCCTTCAATGGTTTCGAAGTCGATGGTCACGCACCATGGCGTGCCAATTTCGTCTTGGCGGCGGTAGCGGCGGCCAATGGCGCCGGTTTCGTCGTAGAAGCAGGCGTAGCGGCGTTGCAGCTTTTTGTAGAGTGCTTTGGCGCGGGTGGTGAGTTCTTCCTTCTTTTTGAGGAGAGGTAACACGGCCACTTTGACTGGGGCGATTCTGGGCGAGAGTCGCAGCACCGTGCGGATGTCGGTTTTGCCTTTGTCGTCGGTGACTTCTTCTTCCGCGTAAGCGGCGGCGAGCACGGCGAGGAAGATACGATCAACGCCGACGGCGGGCTCGATGACGTGGGGCACGAATTTCTTTTTCGTTTCTTCGTCGAAAATTTCCTGCGGCTTGCCGGAGGCGTTGGCGTGCTGAGTGAGATCGTAGTTACCGCGGGCGGCGATACCCCAGAGCTCTTGGACACCAAAGGGGTATTTGAACATGATGTCGGTCGTGCCGCGGGAGTAGAACGCGAGCTTGGCCTTTTCATGATCGAAGAGGGAGAGGTGCGATTCGGGCAGGCCGATGGAGACGAGCCAGTCCCAGCACCATTGGATCCAGTCTTTGTGGGCGGTTTCCCAATCAGCGTCTTCGTGGATGAAGTATTCCATCTCCATTTGCTCGAATTCGCGGGAGCGGAAGATGAAGTTGCGGGGGGTGATTTCGTTGCGGAACGATTTGCCGATTTGGGCAATACCGAAGGGGAGTTTTACGCGCCCGGTGTCGACGACGTTTTTGAAATCAACGAACATGCCCTGAGCGGTTTCGGGGCGAAGGTAGGATTTTGATGAACCGTCGCGCAGCGCGCCAACGTTGGTGTCGAACATCATGTTGAAGTCGCGGGGAGGTGTGAGGCTGCCAGGCTCGCCGGTGGCGGGCGAAGGTATGAGCGGAATCTGCTCAGGAGTGGCTTCGGTGAACTCTTGGACGACCACGGGAGCGAGGGTGCCTTGGAGGGCTTGTTTGCGCTTTACCTTTTCGGCGGCGGCTTGGAGGTCGGCGGTGGTGTCTTCGGATTCGAGGGCGGAGACGTAGCCGTGCGTGGTGTCGTCAACGACGACGGCGGCGAAGAAGAGTTGGTCGGCGCGGAATCGCTGTTTCGACGCTTTGCAGTCGACGAGAGGATCGGTGAAACCACCGACGTGCCCGGAGGCTTCCCAGACCTTCGGGTGCATGATGATCGAGGTCTCAATGCCGACGACGTCGTCGCGGCGGCGCACCATGTCATCCCACCAGCAATCGCGGATGTTTTTCTTGAGCTCGATACCGAGGGGGCCGAAGTCGAAAAAGCCGTTGTAGCCGCCGTATATTTCAGAGGATTGGAAGATGAAACCGCGACGCTTCGCGAGCGATACGATGGACTCCATCAGGTTGGCGGATGACTCGGCTGGCTTGGACATAAGGAAAGGGTTTAGCGAGAATGGTGACCCGTGGTCAACGCCGGGGTGCGAGGGCGAGCCGAAATCCAATGCCGGAGTTGTTGATATGTGAGACGGCCCAGTGGCGAAAGGCGGAGCGGCAGGCCCCGGCCTGATGGCCCCAGCTTCCGCCGCGCAGAATGTTGAATTGTCCGGTGGCGGCACCGATCGGATCGTTCACCCGACCTCCGGGATAACTGCCATACCAACCGGCACACCACTCCATGACGTTGCCGTGCATGTCATGGAAGCCCCAGGCGTTGGGCTGCTTTTGCGCGACCGGATGCGTTGCCCCACCGCTGTTGATGTCATACCAGGCCATGGCATCAATATCCCCCGAGAAAATGCCAGTGCGGCCGGCCCGGCAGGCGTATTCCCACTGGGCTTCGGTGGGCAGCGAGTATTCGTAGTCAGCGGGGAGTCGGCCGGCGGCACGTTCCTTGGTGTTGAGTCGGGCGCAGAAAATCATGACGGTATCCCACGTGACCTTTTCCACCGGGCGCTCTGAACCTTGATAGTGGCTGGGCAGTGGCACATAGGCCATGACCGCCTGCCATTGGGCCTGCGTGACCTCGGTCCGACCGAGCCAGTAACCTTGCGTGAAGGTGACCTCGGTGTCGTCACCGAGACCAAAGGTGCTGCGCAGATAAAAGGTGCCGGGCCGGACCCAGATCATCGGCAACCGGGGGGCGGTCAGGGTGAAATTATCCCCGCTCACGGGTGAGTGGAGGGCGGCGGTCGGTTGGGCACGCGAGACCGGAGCCAAACTACCCAGCATCAACACGGTAACAACGCAGCGAAGCATGGGGTTCAAGCTGGGAGGCGGCGGTGTAATCTGCAACTGGGCATTTGCGGTCTTCAGGTGCCGAGGTGATTTACTTCGCCAAACCCCTGAGGTGCGCAAAATGTGCTTTTCGATCATGTGCTTCGCAAAAACCGATGGTTTCCTGAAGTGGTGGAGTCGGGTAGTGACGGCGGGAGTCGGGTGTTGGGCTTTAACCGCCGGTCAACCGGTGGCGGCCCAAGGCAACGAGTTGGGGCATCCGATCCTGCGGGATTTCCCGCCGGGAAGATCAAACTTCAACCATGCTTGCCATGCCGTGATCCAAGGCCCGGACGATGTCATCTACATCGCCAATTACTCGACGGTGCGCTATTTTGATGGTGAGGGCTGGCCGGTGATCCAACTCCCCTCCGCGGCGGCCGGGGTGCGGAAGTTTGCCCGCACCGACCAAGGAATAATTTATGCGGGCGGGGCTGGAGTTGTGGGTTGGATACGCGTGAACGGGTTTGACCGGGAGTTTGTCTCCCTGGCCGACGAGTTATCGGCGGAGGATCGAAATTTTGAGGATATTTACGATGTGCTGGCCGTGGGAGACGCGGTCTATTTTTCGACGGAGCAGAAAATCCTCATCTGGCGTGAGGGGCGTTTCACCAGCGTCGCTTGTCCCACGCCGCCGCACTCAAACGGAGCCCGGTTTCACCGCATTGACGGCAGCGTTTATGTCACTGCCTTGGGCCATCCCCTGGGCCGTTTGGAGCACGACCGACTGACGGTCGTGGCCGACGATCCGGTCTTGCGGGAAAATCAGATCATCGAGGTGGAAGCGGGGCCGGCCGGGTCGCTGCGCCTGCTCACGGCTGAACGGGGGTTTTACCAAATCGCGGAAGGGCGCGTGAAGGTTTTCCCGACCGAGGCCAATCGGTGGGTGGCTGGCAAGCTCATCATCTCCATGCACCGATTGGCGGACGGGTCTTTTGTCGTCGCTTTCTCGTCGGTCAGTGGCGACGGCGGCATGCGCTTCGACACGGAGGGCCGTTACGGGGGGCCGCTGAACCAATTCATTGGACTTTACGTCAACACGATCAGGGCGTTTGGCAGTGATCGGGAAGGTGGTTTGTGGCTGGCCACTGAGACGGGAATGATCCGCGTGGAGTGGCCCTCGGCCGTTTCCTTGTTCGATGGGATCAACGGACTGGGAGTGGGCGCGGTGACCGCCGTGACGCGGCATAATGACCGGTTGTATGCGGCGACCGGTGAGGGAATTTATCGGCTGGAGCCCAGCGACTCGGCGGGCCGGGTGGCGCACTTTGAGCGGATTTTCGAACGGCCGGTTTATGCGCTGCTGTCGCATCCGAACGGGCTCCTCGCGATGGATTACACGGCCCTCCTGCGGCAGGAAGGAGCGGAATTCAAGACGGTGGCGGTCTTGGCCCCGGGAGGCGGAAGTCTGGTGCGATCACAACGGGACCCGGCGCGGGTTTGGATTGGCACGATGCGGGGCCTGCAATCCGTGCGGCACACGACGCGAGGATGGGTGGATGAGGGTTTGGTGCCGGGTTTCGATGGAAATATCTCGGCGGTGACGGAGGCCGCGGATGGTTCACTTGAGATGACCTTGGTCGATCGCAGACGAATCCAGGGCGTCATTGATGTCGCCACAGGTCGTCCGGGACGTTTTGAAAGTCGCGGAGATGCCGGCAGTCCGACTGCGCTGCTGGCGGACTGCCCGTCTGGGCAGACCGGGGCCCGTTGGATCGCCCGCGCCGAGGGGATTGAGCAACTCCCGGCGGATGGAGGTCCACTCCGGCGATTGCCTCAGCTGATCAACCGGTCGGTCGGCCCCGTGACCCTGTTGCGCGAGGAAAACGAGGCCTCCGGGGCCGTGCTTTGGGTGGGCGGGGCAAAGGGACTCGCGCGTATTGAGTTAGCGGGGGCATTTCCCGCGCCGATGCCGTTGGTGGTTCAGCTCAACACCGGGGATATCCGGGAGGGCGGAGAAATCGAATCCGGCCCCATGACCCTGCGTTTTGCCTACTTGGCGTCGCGACACCAACTGGAGGATTCGGTGGAATACCAGAGCCGATTGGTCGGCTATGAGAAGGGGTGGACCGGGTGGACCAAGGAGCGGTCGCGCACCCTGAGTAATCTGCCCGCGGGGGACTACCGCTTTGAGGTTCGCGCCCGTGATGCCGACGGGCAATTGAGCGACCCATCCACTCTTTCGTTTGGGGTATTGGCCCAATGGTGGGAGACGCGGTGGGCCTATCTGGGCTACGCGCTGCTAGGATTGGTTTTGTTTGCGGGAGGGGTGCATGTCCGCACCCACGCCTTGCACCGCCGGGCTGATCGGCTAGAGGCGCTAGTCAGGGAGCGCACGGCGGAGTTGGCGCGGCGAAATGTGGAGCTAGCCCGGCTCAATAAACTGGAACTCGATGAAAAAACCTCCGCGCGGTTGGCCGAGGAAAAGGCCCGGTTGGAGGTGTTGCGCTACCAACTCAATCCGCACTTTTTGTTCAACACTCTGGCCTCGATTAGTGCTGCTTTGCCGGCCGGCCGGACCGCGGCGCGCACCATGGTGGAAAGGTTGGCCGAATTCTGCCGACTCACCCTTTATCGGCCGGATCACCGGGACTGGACCACCTTGGGCGGTGAAATGAAGCTCTTGCGGGCTTATCTGGAAATAGAGCAGTCGCGCTGGGGCGACCTGCTGGAGGTGAAGATTGTCTGCGATCCGGTGCTGGAGGAAGAGCACCTGCCACATTTCCTGATCCTGCCGTTACTGGAAAACGCCCTGAAATATGGTCGGGCCACCAGTCAGGATCGAGTGGGGGTGAGTCTCGGGGTCCGGCGCGACGGTGACGGGGCTCTGATTCTGGAGGTGGAAAATACCGGGGAGTGGATCGAACCCGACGCCAAAAAAACCGTATCCTCCCTGGGGATCGGACTTGATAATCTGCACGAGCGACTCGCCCGCCATTTTCCGCAGAGGCACGAATTGGTGTTTTCACATGGCGAAGGATCTGTCAGGGTGACGCTGCGCCTCTGGCCGACCCCGCGCACCGAATCCTAACCATGCACCGCGCCCTGTTGATCGAAGACGAAGCCCTCGCCCGGGCGGATCTGCGTGCAAAGCTAGCGGAGCACCCCGAAGTCGAGGTGGTGGGGGAAGCGGCAACGATGCGTGACGCCCGGACCCTGTTGGCTCGCACCGACTACGATCTGGTGTTGCTCGACGTGCAATTGATCGGTGGCAACTCCTTTGACCTCGTGCCGGAGGTGCGGGAGGGCGCGCGGATTATCTTCGTGACGGCTTATGACTCCTACGCGCTGCGAGCCTTTGAAATCAACGCGCTCGACTACCTGCTCAAGCCGGTGGCCCCCGCGCGATTGGCCGAAGCGCTGAGCCGGTTGCGGACCGCTGAGTTACCGTCGGATGAAGGTGTCGTGGAAAATTTTCCGGGGCCGACCCTGCAGCCCGATGACACCGTTTACCTGCGGGAAGGTTTGTGCGCCCAATTCACTCCCTTGGGTAACATCAGCCTCATTTCCGCCCGGGACAATTATTCCGAGGTGCGACTGGCCGACGGGTCCAAGATCTTTTTGCGCAAGACCCTGAAATCGTGGGAGGAGGCGCTGCCAGCCACGCACTTCATGCGCGTGCATCGCACGCAAATCGTGAACCTCACCCGCGTCACCCGTTATGACCGCGACCGCGACGAACACACGTTGTTGCATGTAGTGGGGGCGAAGGAACCGGTGCCGGCCAGCCGGGATCATTGGAGTGAACTTCGGGATAGGTTGAGCCGGATTCACCCGAGCGTTTAACCGTGAGCCTCTCACCTAGCGGTGGGAGGGAACGACGTATTTCCGCGGTTCGCCACCGCTGCTCCGCGGTTCACGGCATCACCATCGCCACCGGTTGCTCGGTGTGGGTCCACTCCGTGCGCTTCAGTCACCTGTCCCCAACCTTCGTCATACCCATGAAACTATCCCTCCCTTCCTTTTGTCGCCAGACGGCGATCGCCCTGCTCGTTACGGCCAGTTTGTTGGCGGCCACCACCGGTTTACACGCCCAGAGCGTTTTCCTGACCTTTTCCGGCGGCAACGGGGTTTCCCCGGTCACGGTCTCTTGGTCAACGCCCATTAACTACACCCTCGATACCTCCAGTCCAAATTTCGGAGTCGCCCCCTATTTCGTTTTCCAATCAATTCCCAATGGCCAACTTGCATTCCCGGTCGCGGGCGGGGTTGCCGCCGTGGCTCCCACTTACTCAGGGACTGGCACGGGAAGTAGCGACGGGCTCCAGACCATCAACCAACTGTATGGGGTTACGGTGGCAGACGCTCAAAATGATGTATTTCACAATGACGTGGTTTTCAGGAGTAGTAACGATAATGACGCCACCATTTTGACCTCTGGCGATACCATTATGCTTTCGATCGGTTCTATGGTTTATGCCGCGCCCAGTAACGGGTCTTACTCCGGGACGCTACCTACTAGCGGATTTTACAACACCATTGTAGTGGATGCAGCTTACGAAATGGTGGGAACCGGATCAGCCGTTCCTGAACCCTCCACTTACACTCTAATTGCCGGCGTGGCAATGCTTGGTTTTGTGACTTGTCGTCGTAGAAAATACGCGGTCTGAAATTCACGTTTCCCCTTTTTTGAGGACCCGATCTCGGAGGCTACGCTGGGTTCGGTTTCCGAATTATCGCACTCCGCGACTGGACTGCGATATTCGGCAAATAGGGGGGGGGGACGCCGGAACGGGGGAGCGCGGAGATGTCCGAAAGCTGGGCTTAAGGCGAAACGGGGAGATGAAAGCGGGAGCCCTTTGGGCGACTGAAGAACAAAGGCATCACTGCCGCTAGGCACTGAAATGTTTTTGATTCTGAGGGGGCAGGGTGGAATTGGCCCACGAAAGGCATGGAAGGAGGGACGGTGGGGTAGATGGATTTTTGACAGGAGGGAACAGAGGGAACGGAGCCGAGGGGCAGCATGGATTTGGCCCATGGAATACACGAGAGGAGCGGACGACGGAGACGGAGGCGCGGATGACTTTGTCAGAATTTGGAATTTGGGTCTGGGAATTTGGATTGGGTCGGAACCGAGGGGCAGAAGGGTAGAGCGAGGGGTCGGGGCGCGGATGAAATTTCAGGGCCGAGCACTCTTATGAGGGGAGGGGTGACTATTGTATTGCCGATGCGGTTGCAGCTTTCAGAACGGAGAAGTCTACCCCCGGCAGTTTGTTGGCCTGCGCCGTTGATGCGGCGACTTATCGACCCTCTATGAATCTTGAATACATAACCCTCGGCGCCTATTTTGTGCTGCTGATCGTCATCGGCGGCGTCTTTTCGCGCTTTAACAAAAACCTGAGTGATTTTGTGCGCGGGGGCGGGCGCGGCACCTGGTGGATGGTGGGCACGAGTATGCTCATGGCGGGCATCAGTGCGTTCACCTTTACGGGTAACGGGTCAGCGATCTTCGAGGCCGGGCCTTCGGCGATCATTATTTATGCGGCGAATATCCTCGGTTTCTTGCTCGGTGGTTTGTTTTTGGCCCGATGGTGGCGGCAGAGTCGGGCGCACACGTCGGGTGATTTGGTGCGGGAGCGTTTTGGGGTGGGGCCGGAAAAAACCTGGGTCATTTCTTCGACCGTGATCCAACCGCTTAACGCGGCGATTCAACTTTGGGCGTTGGCGATCTTTGTCAGTGCGGTGTTTGGCCTGCCGGTGATGTGGATGATCGTGATCATTGGGGCGATCACGGTGGCCTACTCCACCTCGGGGGGCATGTGGGGCGTGATGGCGACGGACGTGGTGCAAGGGGTGATCCTTTACGGGATGACGATCCTCATGGGCGTGCTCTGTATCATGGAGATCGGCGGCGTAAGTTCGTTCATCAGCCACTTCAACGAACTGGCGGATGAGGGTTCCTACCAGTTGATCAAGCCGGAGGGGGCGTATTCCGGAAATCGTTACACGGGTCTATGGTTTCTGATGGCGTTTGCGATGCAGATTATTTCTCAGATTCACCTCGGAGCGGCGAACAAGAATCTGGCGGCGAAGGACGGGCGCGAGGCCTCGCGGGCGAGTTGGTTCTGTATGGCATTAATGACCGTGGGGGTGGTGGTGTGGTTCATCCCGCCCATGGTGGCGCGCTTTCTCTATGCGGAAGAAGTCATGGCGGCCGACGTGTCCGATCCGGCCACCACCGCGTATGCCGTCGTGGCGGCCCACGTGCTGCCGAAGGGGTTGTTGGGCGTCATGATCGCGGCGATGTTCTCGGCGACGATGAGCAGCATGGATTGGGGCCTCAACACGACCACCGGGGTGGTGGTCAACAACCTGATTATTCCGTTTCGCAAATGGCGGGGTAAAGTCGACCTGCCGGACGAAAAACAGCTCAAGCTTTGCCGCGGGATAACGATTCTACTCGGGGTCTACATAATCGCGATGGCGGTGGGACTCTCGCAGCAAACCCGCTTCGCGATGTTCGATTCCTACATGATTCTGGCCTCGGTTGTGACGGTGCCGGTGACCTTGCCGCTGGTGGCGGGTATCTTTGTGCGCCGGATGCCGGGCTGGTATTATTTTGTGATGCTCGGCGGTGGTCTGATCGTTTCGACTGGGACGATTGTGAACGAGCAGATGACAGGCTATGTTTGGTCGTTGCAGGAGCGCAGTTTCTGGGTGGTCTTGGGGGCGATGGTCGCCCTGGTGATCGCGTTGCCGTTCCGTAATCGGCGCAGCGCGGCGGATCTTGCCCGGGAGTTAGCGTTTTGGAAACGCACCCAGACGCCGATCGATTTTGAGAAGGAAGTCGGCGGTTCGCTTGATGGCGCGCAGGCGCGAATCACGGGTAATTTGATCCTCGTGACCGGGGCGCTGTTGCTGGCCTTTCTGCTCGTGCCCAACACGCCGGGCGCGCGGTTCGCGATTGGGTGTCTGGGTGCATTTGTCTTGGCCTGCGGAGGCTTGTTGCGCTGGGCGGGTGGCCGAACAGTCGACAGCTGAGTGGGCAAATTCAACTCTGCGATTGCACCGAGGCATGACACGGCCGAAGGTGCGATTTCGCCCGGCAGGGCTGCACGCATGAACGTTTCGTTTACACCACAAGAATTCACTCGGCTCCTGGAGTTGCTCAACTTCGGCATGCGCACGGTGCTGTCGCGGCAGGGCGGTGAATCCCCGCATCTCGAGCGCTATGCGGGGCTCGAACAAAAACTGTTGGCGAAGGCGAGTGACTGCGGTTGCGGCAATTTGGTGGACGTGAGTGGCGACGGGAAACTGGTGCCCTCGATGAAGATGGATTCGGACGAACTCCTGCGGAAAATCGCGGGCGAATCGGACAACGATATTTTCTGGCACGAACTGATCGCGCGCCTCGCGGATCGGGATTTAGGCGTGGAGCAAACCCTAGCCGCGCTCTCGGGCAAAGGCGGACCTCCAATCAATGCGGAAGTGCGGTTGAAAGAGATCGAAGACGCGTATTGGGCGGAGTTTGAGGGGAACGATTTGGCCAAGATCGTGGTGCTGCGGGGCGGCAAAGAGTAGGCGGCCGGAGCCGAAAATGAGTTCCGACTAGGCACTAATAGTTACTGCGGCCGAAGAGGCTGCAGAAGTTTGTTACCTATTAAGTGACAAATAGTTTTGAGGACGCAACGGAGCGGGCGACGGGGGAAGGTGAGGGCGGTGGGAGCGGAGAGAGGGCGGCGAGGGGGCGGAGGGGGGCGGCAGGGCTAAAAAATGATTGGGCGTGGCGATTGCTTATGAGGGGGAGATGCGTCATCTCGATGCAAATGATCGTTTCTTCGCTGACGACTAATCCGTTTTTTCTGCCGGTCTGGTTTGAACTGGGCGCAGTGGGGTTGTTGTCGATGTCGGCGGCAATCGTGGCGATTAAACGGGGTTACGACGTGGTGGGTTTGGTGGCGCTGGCGCTGATCACGGGCATGGGCGGTAGTTTGATCCGTGATGGTATTTTCATCCAAACGGGACCGCCCGCGGCGATGACGGATCCGCGTTATATTCAGATCGCGCTTTTGGGGGCGATGGTGGGGGCGTTACTGGGGGAGCGGGTGCACTACTTCCGGCGGATTATTGCGGGCGTGGACGCGCTCGCGCTGGGCGCTTATGCGGCGTTTGGCGTGCAGAAATCGCTGGGTGCGGGAATGTCGGTGCCGGCGGCGATTTTGGTGGGGGTGATCAATGCAGCGGGCGGCGGTTTGTTGCGTGATGTGATCACAAATGAAGAGCCGTTGGTGTTTCGCCCGGGGCAGTTTTATGTGTTGGTCGCACTGTCGGCAGCGACGCTGTTTGTGGTGCTGACGGTGGAGGTGGGATTGGCCCCGATGTCCTCGGCGTGGATTGTAATCGCGGCGACGTTTGTGTTTCGCATGTTGACCATTTTGTTCAATTGGAAGACGGCGCCGATGGCGCCGCCGACAAGCGCACCGCCGTCGATCTAGGATGGGTTTCGCAAATACCCCGACGGTCTGGCTCGAGCCAGCGGGAGAGAAAGAAATCCAGCTGGCCCGTCTCCGACTCGGTTGTCTGAGCCGAGCGGGGTTGCTCCCTCGCGATCCGTCGGACTACGGCCGAAGACGTTCTAGGGTATAAACCCTGCGGGATACAGTTTGCGTTGAGGTGATATTAGTGGCGGAGTGGGGTCTCGGTCCCGCGTTGATCTTTTTTACCCCTCCTTGCCGCTATGAATGATCTCTTACTCACGAATTTGGAATCGGTGCCTGGTCGCCATATTGCGGAGCATTACGGGCTGGTTTCGGGTAACACGGTTCGGGCTAAAAACGTGGGGCGCGATATCGCGGCGAGTTTTAAGAATTTGGTGGGGGGAGAGCTGAAAGGTTACACGGAATTGCTCACCGAAGCCCGGCAACAAGCGACGGCTCGCATGATCGAGCAGGCGCGCGCGTTGGGCGCGAACGCGGTGCTCAATGTGCGATTCTCGACCTCGTCGGTGGCGCAGGGAGCGGCCGAACTTTATGTTTACGGGTCCGCGGTGCGAGTGGAGTAATGCAGAGGAATCAGTCACACGATGGATCCGTCACAGTCCCAGAATTCGGAGCTGATTTTCATGCTCATTTTTTACGCCCTGCCGGTGGTGGGGTTAGTGGTGTTTGGCTTGATCGGGGTAGTGGCGGAGCGCCGGCATTTTGCGTCGATCCGATTGCGGGAGCAGACGGGGCCGCGCATTCCGATGGTGACGGTGCGCAAGTGTGATCCGAATCGGGCGGTGGCAGAATCACGATTGGTGACGGGGTCGGTTGTGGTTTCGCTCGACTACTTCAAACGATTTTTGGCGGGATTGCGGAATCTATTCGGCGGACGGGTGCGGTCTTACGAATCGTTGATGGATCGGGCGCGGCGCGAGGCGACGTTACGACTTCAGGCGGAGTGCGTGGGCGCGGATATGGTGCTGAACTTCCGGATCGAGACTTCGGCTCTCGCCAACACGCGAGGTAAAAAGGGGGCGGGGGGAGTGGAGGTTTTGGCCTACGGCACGATGGTGCGTTATGTGCCGATGGATGCGATGCCACCGCCATTGGGGTGAGGGGGGAGAGGCTGCCGCGCGATGAAATTTGTGCAGAAGGATTTGGGCGACGCGGCGGAGGCGAGCTCGGGTGGCGGTGAGAGAGGATTGGCTCGCGAGATTTTAACCCTAGGGGGCGCGCTGGTGGCGCTGGTGGGCGTGGGGTATTTCGGGGTGGGGTTTCTGGTCGAGTGGAGTTTGCCGTGGGTTTCAGTGGAGCGAGAGCAGCGGTGGTTTGCGGACTTTCCGGTGGAAGGAATGGCGGTGGTGCTCACGGATGATCGACATATCCAATGGGAACGGGCGCGGGTGGTTTTGGCGGAGCTGCAAAAAAGTAATGAAGTGCCCGCGATTGAATTTAAAATCGTGCTGCTGCCGGATGCAGAGCCGAACGCGTTTGCGTTGCCGGGCGGCACGATCGCGGTGACGTATGGGCTGATGGATGTGGTGGGGGCGGACGAAATCGCGTTGGGTTTCGTCCTCGCTCACGAGCTGGGCCATTTTATCCAACGAGATCATTTGCGCGGGTTGGGTCGGAGTATCGGGCGCGGGGTGGTTTGGACGCTGGTTTTTGGAGGAAATGGCGGGATTGATTTACTGTCGGATCGAGCCACGCGGTTACTGGACTTGGGCTATTCGCGGGACCAGGAAGTGGGGGCGGATCGCTGGGGCGCGCGTTTGGTGATGGCGGCCTACGGATCGCTAGATGGAGGCGATCGGTTGTTTCGCTGGTTGGCGATGAATGAGGAAGCTGGCGCTGGCTTGACGTTACTTTCCTCGCACCCCGCTCCAGCTGATCGCGTGACCATGCTTCGGGCAGAAGCGACCAAATACGCAGCTGAAGCGGGGGTTAATTGAGGAAGGTTAAGGTTGGGAGGGGTTAGCCTCGGGGTGGAGGCGTGAACAGATGGCCGGCGGGTTGCGGCGGGGGAAGGTTGCGATGCTGATGTCGCTCAGAGGCGACGAATTCGGGTGCGATGGCGCGTTCGGCCCGGCGATCCCAGAGACGCTAGAGGTTGCGGATGAAGGTCATGAATAGATAAGAAACAGGTGATTAACATTAGGTCGGTTTGGTGGGGTGGCGGGGCTTCGACTCGAGGATGAGTCTAGGCGAGGAGGGCGTTCCAAAGGTCGAGCACTTCGAAATCGGCCCGGAGTTTATCTTCACCGGCGACTCGGAGTTGGCGGGCCCGTTCACGAGAAACGCCGAGTTCCCAACCGATGGTGTCGAGGGTGACGTCATCGATATGGTAGCGACGCACGGCGTGAGCCTGCTTGGCGGGGATGCGCGCGAGGGCGTCGAGAAGTTGACTCAAGATATCGCCTTGTTCGGCTTGATCGACGGGAGAGGGCGCCATGGGGTCGGCGTAGTTCTCATCGAGGATCGGAGCGCCGACCTCTTCGGCGGCAATATCGACTTGAGCAGCCAATACTTCGCGGCCGGAGAAGCCGAGGTGGGCGGCGATTTCGGCGGGCGACGGTGAGCGCCCAAGCAAGTAGGTCAACGCGTGCTCGGCTTGAGAGACCGCGCGGACTCGCTCCCGACGCCGGCGGGCGAGGGGGTCGAGGCGACGCAGCTCATCGAGCATGGCGCCACGAACGCGGACGAAGCAGAAGGCACGGGCTTCCTCGAGCGATCCTTCGAAGCGCCGCGTCGAATTAACGAGGGCTTCGCGGCCGGCCGAGAGGAGGTCATCTCGGTCGACGTGAGTCGGTAGGCGGGGAGCTAGACCAGCGAGCGCGCGGTCGACCAGATCGAGTAAGGCGACCGGATCAGTTGGGCTGGAAGGAAAAGGACAGAGGGTATTTGGTGTTATCATGGCGAAACGCCCGCCGCGAGGAGTTCACGAGTTCCAATGGGGGGGAAGTCTCGTCCGGAGGTGGGTTTCGCGGGCAAAAAAAATCCCACTTCCGGTGAGGAAGCGGGCGGCGTGACGGCGAGTTTTAAGAAAAGCTCAGGGTCAAGTTACACCACTTCCCGGGTTGTTGCGGTCGTATCCGGTGACATTGCCGGTGCGACGAAGCCGACGGCGGTCATGACGGATGGAGTCGGCAGACATGACGGATTTAAACGCCATTGCCGGACACATGATGGCCGCTTGCGTTGAACGCATGGTATTTAAAGCGGCTGGGATCATCGTCATGGAGCGGGGGTTAATATCAGGAGGGGGAGGAGAACTTGTTTCAAAAAGGGACTACGGACGTGGATTGAAAGGGATCAAGGGGACGGCGTAACTTTTTTGAGAAAAGTGATAAAAAGTAGGGGGCGTAGTGGTAGTAACCCTACTTTTTCGTGGATACGGCGGTGAGTTGAGGCGTGAGGTCAGGGCAAGTGTTGCCGTCGAACCAAGTGCCTTCCACGTAAGTGGTGGTAGGAATTTCGGGGATGCCGTATTTGTTGTAATGGAGTTGGCCGGCGAGGATTTCGATCGCGAGTTGGCCGACGGTCTCGTGGTTCTGGCGCACGCCAGCGGTGGCCCCATCGCAGTCCTCCAGGAATACGTCAATGAAGGCGACGTCCCCGGGGATCTTGAGTTTCATCGCCGCAATGGCGGGTTCGAGGAAAGAGCGTTTACTGATGATGACGTCGGGTTTGTGCTGCTTATACCACTGGGCGAAGTTCTTAGGCTCGACCTGCACTTGGTCGCGAGTTTCAGCCATCCAGGTCGAGACGGGCTCGTAGTCGGGGAATAAATACAGGGGCACCTGATCTTTGGGGGCTTGGAGGGATTGCTCAGCGAGAAATCCGGCGGTCCAGAGACGATCGACGCTGTGATCCCAGCCACGGTCCATGGCGAAGCCGATGCGTTTATAACCGAGTTTACGAGCATGCCGTATGGCGAGGCGCACGATGCTGCACTGGTCGTTGGTAACGTTGTGCAGTTCGGGTTCGTGGGGGAAGTAGTCGATCTTGATGGCACTGAAGGCTGACCAGTCAAAATGTAGCGCGACGTCGGTTTCGCGGCGATGAGAGGCGATGATGAGACCGGTGATGCCGCGGGTTTGCAGGATTTTGCTCATGCGGGTGTGAGTGAGTCCGGGCTCGCTCATCCAAAAATGTTCGAGCGTGAAGCCGAGTTCCTCAGCCTTAGCTTTGGCCCCGGCGAAGAATTCGGGGTGAGCCGTGACCCGCTCCCAGCCGAGACGGGTGCTCCAGTTGGTGAGGTAGGCGAGGGTGGGCGGATTGCGCCGGGTCATCACTTTGCCGCGGTAGGCCACGAGGGCTTGAAGCACGGGATCGGGCCGGTAACCGAGTTCCTGAGCGATCTTCTTGATACGGGAACGCGTGCGCTCGGGTAGGCGCGGGTGGTTGCGCAAAGCGAGTGAAACAGTGGTGACGTGGACATCGGCCTGTTTGGCAATGTCTGAGAGGGTAACGCGGCGGGGTGCAGGCATGAGGTTCCGGGAGGGGGTTGACGAGCAGCTACGTGGTTACACACACTCTCAACCCCTTATTTAGTCAAATGTTAGTCTAGTCGGGTCGTTGCGAGGATCGTCCTCGCAACGGTTCATCACTTCTCCCCCTTGAGGTACTCCCTAGACCCTCCGACTCCTTAGCCATGAAAACAAACCATTTTGCGGGCATTCCCGCGATACCCTACGAAGGCCCCGGCACGGATAACCCGTTGGCCTTCCGCCACTACAACTCAGCCGAAGTGATCGAGGGTAAGACGATGAAGGAGCACATGCGCTTTGGCATCGCTTACTGGCATTCTTTCCGCGGCACGGGCGCCGATCCGTTTGGCCCCGGCACCATCATCCGCCCTTGGGAAAAAGGTAAGGACGAGATTTCCGTGGCGAAGACGCGCATGGACGCGGCCTTTGAGTTTTTCCAAAAGATCGACGCGCCTTACTGGTGCTGGCACGACCGCGACATCGCTCCCGAGGGCAAGACCCTCAAGCAGTCGCACCAGAACCTCGATGCGATCGTTAAACACGCCAAGGCTCACCAAAAAGAGACCGGCATCAAATTACTCTGGGGCACGGCGAACCTCTTCTCTAACCCCCGCTACATGTGCGGTGGCGCCACCAATCCCGACGCCCACGTCTTTGCCTATGCTGCGGCGCAGGTGAAGAAGGCCATGGAAGCCACCGTCGATCTCGGGGGAGAGAACTACGTGTTCTGGGGCGGTCGCGAAGGTTATGAGACTTTGCTTAACACCGACATGAAGCGGGAACAAGACCACCTCGCGCGCTTCCTGCATATGGCGGTCGATTACGCCAAGGAGATCGGCTTCAAAGGACAGTTCCTGATCGAGCCCAAGCCGAGGGAACCCACCAAACACCAATACGATTTCGACGTCGCATCCGGGGTCGCGTTCCTGCGCACCTACAAACTCGACCAGCACTTTAAGTTCAACATCGAGACCAATCACGCGACCCTGGCCGGCCACACCTTCAATCATGAGATCGAAGTGGCTGCCGCGCATAAGATGCTCGGCTCGATCGATGCTAACTCCGGCGATATGCTCCTCGGCTGGGACACCGACCAGTTTAACACCGACGTAAAAGAGCTCACTCTGGCCATGGTTTCGATCCTGCGGGCCGGTGGACTCGGTCGCGGTGGGTTCAACTTCGACGCCAAGCTCCGCCGGCCCTCGACCGATCCGAAGGATCTGTTCTACGCCCACATCGGCGGTATGGACGCCTACGCGCTCGCCTTCAAGCTCGCCCGCAAGGTGCTGGCCGACGGTAAGTTCGCCGATCACGTGAAGAATCGCTACAGTAGCTTCGACACCGGCTTCGGTAAAGACGTGGAGAAGAAGAAGCTCGGGTTCAAAGACCTCGAGAAAATCGCCTTCAAACTAGGCGAACCGAAACTCATTTCGGGTCACCAAGAGTATCTCGAGAACTTGCTTAACACTTACCTGCACGGCTGAACGCCGCGGGTTTTTTCCAAGGGCGTCCGGTAGGTCGGATGCTCTTTTCCACTCTTTCGGATGTCGGGCGTAAAGCCCGACCCACGTTTTCACTTCAAAATAGGTCGCGCGTAAAGCCGGGCTCATGTTTTCACTCTTTCGGATGTCGGGCGTAAAGTCCGACCCACGTTTTCACTTCAAAATAGGTCGGGCATGGAGCCCGGCTCACAAAGTTCCATTCTGGCGTAAGGCCGGGCTCATGTTTCCACTCTTTCGGATGTCGGGCGTAAAGCCCGACCCACGTTTTCACTTCAAAATAGGTCGGGCATGGAGCCCGGCTCACAAAGTTCCATTCTGGCGTAAAGCCCGGCTCATGTTTTCACTCTTTCGGATGTCGGGCGTAAAGCCCGACCCACGTTTTTACTTCAAAATAGGTCGGGCTTAGAGCCCGGCTCACAAAGTTCCATTCGGGCGTAAAGCCCGAGCCACATCGATTAAGCGTTGTGGGCAGTTCGATTCCGTTGAATTTCTACCCCTTGCCCCATGAGTGACCCCACCAATGTAAAACTCTCCTTCCGGGAGAAAGCTGGTTATAGTTTCGGCGATGCTTCGGCGAACTTCGTGTTTCAGATGTTCATCTTTTTCCCGACGGCGTTCTACGTGGACTCGATTGGGATCAGCGCGGCGGCGATGGGCGCAATGTTACTTTGGGTGCGATTGAGTGACGCGATCACGGATCCGATCATGGGAGTGATTGCGGATCGCACGACGCACCGGTGGGGTAAGTTCCGCCCGTGGTTGTTGTGGTCGGCGATTCCTTTTGCGCTGATGTTTTGGGCGGCATTTTCGGTGCCGAGTGGGTTCAGTGATTCGTCCAAGCTCTGGTATGTGATTATCACCTACACCGTGCTGATGATGGCGTATACGGTGAACAATGTGCCCTATGCCTCGCTTAACGGGGTCATGACCAGTAACAGCAGCGAACGCACGGCGCTCTCCTCGTATCGTTTCGTGGCGGCGATGACTGCGACCTTCATCGTGCAGGGGTTTACGCTACCGTTGGTCACGAAATTTGGAAATGGTAGTGTCACTGATCCAAAAGGATGGTCGGTCACGGTGGGGATTTACGCGCTGATTTCGGTGGGGTGCTTTGTGGTCACATTTTTCTCGGTCAAGGAGCGGGTGCAGCCACCGGCGGGACAAAAGGCGGACATCAAAAAGGACTTTAAGGATGTGCTGAGCAACCGTCCGTGGATGGCGATGTTTGGGATGACGTTGTTTGTCTTCATCACTCTGGCGCTGCGTGGCAACGCGAACTACGTCTTTGTTACGCGTTACCTGAGTTCCGATGCTCTGCTTAAATTTGTGGAGGGGTTGGGTCTGACGGCGACGGCGGCGGATCTCCTGAATCCCTCGTTCGGACTGCGAGCGCTCGATCTTTTCGGCATGGTGGTGAAGCCCGGAGGAAGTCCGTCGGTGGTGGGATTCAGCGTGTTAAGCATGATCGGCACCTTTGTGACGATTGTGGGGGTTTTAAGTGCGAAGCCGTTGGCCGATCGGTTTGGTAAGAAGGTAGTGTTCACCGTCGGGTTGGCGTTAGCGGCGTTGTTCCAATCGCTGCATTATTTCATCGCGCCAGAAAATGTGAACCTAATGGTGACCCTCACGATTCTGACGAGCCTCAGTTATGGCCCGACGATTCCGCTGCTTTGGGCGATGATTGCGGACACCGCCGATTACAGTGAATGGAAGAATCATCGGCGCTCCACGGGTTTTGTTTTTTCCGGGGTGGTATTTGCGTTGAAAGCGGGACTCGGTTTTGGGGGCGCGATCGCGGGGGGATTACTTTCGATGTATGGTTATACGGCGGAGACAGCCAATGATCCGGCGGTGTTGGATGGGGTTCGCACGATGGTGAGTCTCCATTCGGGCGGATGTTTTTTCATCGGCGTCATCTTTATGCTGATTTATCCGATCACGAAAGACGTCGCGATTAAGATGAGCGACGAACTGGCGGCTCGACGTGCGGCGGCGGGTTAGTTTGCTCACGACGATGAAACGTCTGCTGCTGGTTTTACTTCTCGGAACACTCGTAGCAGGTGAGCTGGTGGCCGAAGACGGCTACCGGCTCTGGTTGCGCTATGATCGCTTTCTGTGGAAGAAAGTGCGCGAGTCGTTCAGTGACGATTTGAAGACGATCGTTTTGCAGACACCGAAGGGCACCGAGTCTGAGATTCTGGCGGCGGCGGAGGATGAGTTGATTCGAGGCATGGCCGGGATGATCGACCACAAGCCGCGGGTTTACGTCGTGGCAGGTGATGCGATGCCAGAGCTGAAGGGGGATGGCTTTGCGGTGAAGCAGGTGACGGTGGATGGGCGCGCGGGGGTAAGGATTGCAGCGAATTCCGAAGCGGGGGTTTTGTATGGAGCGTTTGATCTGCTCCGCCGACTGCAGTTGCGTGAATCGATGGAGGATTTGGACTACTCGTCGACGCCAAAGATCGCGCGACGGGTGTTGAATCATTGGGATGACTTGAATGGGTTTGTTGAACGGGGTTACGCGGGTTTCTCGTTGTGGGAGTGGTCGTATCTGCCGGAGATACGGAGTCCGCGCTATGAGGACTACGGGCGGGCGTTGGCCTCGCTGGGTATCAATGGCTCGGTGATTACGAGCGTGAATGCCAATGCGTTGGTGCTGACGCCGGGGTATTTGGAAAAGGTGGCCGCACTGGCGGATGAGTTTCGCCCGTGGGGTGTGCGAGTTTACCTGACGGCGCGGTTTAGTGCGCCCATCGAAATCGGCGGGCTCGATACGGCTGATCCCCTCGACCCGGCGGTGCGGGCCTGGTGGGACGCGAAGGTGGATGAGATTTACGACTACGTGCCGGATTTTGGTGGCTTTGTGGTGAAAGCAAATTCCGAAGGGCAACCGGGACCGCACGAATACGGTCGTGATCATGCGCAAGGGGCGAACCTATTGGCGGCTCCACTGGCTAAGGATGGTCGCGATGGTATCGTGATGTGGCGGGCGTTCGTCTATGCGTTTGAGAACGACACCGATCGGGTGAAACAGGCTTACAACCAATTCGTGCCTTTGGACGGTGAGTTTGCGGACAACGTGTTGGTGCAGATCAAAAATGGGCCGCTCGATTTCATGCCACGCGAGCCGTTTAGTCCGTTGTTTGGGGCGATGCCAGAGACGCGGTTGATGTTGGAATTACAGATCACGCAGGAGTATCTCGGCGCGTCGAAGCAACTGGCCTATCTGGCGCCACTCTTTGAGGAAGCGTTGGATCAAGACACGTTTGCTCAAGGCAAAGGCTCAACGGTGGCGAAGGTCACGGATGGTTCGCTCAAAGGTCACGAGTTGTCGGTAATCGCGGGAGTGGCTAATACCGGAACGGATCGCAACTGGACGGGGCATCCACTGGCGCAGTCGAACTGGTATGCGTTTGGGCGGCTGGCGTGGGATCACTCGCTCAGCTCGGAGGAAATCGCAGACGAGTGGGTGAAGCTGACGTTTGCCACCAAAGAACCTTCAGAAGAAGAAACGGCGGCGCATGCCGATATCGTCGATATCCTGATGGGCTCTCGCGAGACGGTGGTGAATTACTCGATGCCCTTGGGGCTGCACCATATTATGGAGCGCGGTCACCACTACGGGCCGGGGCCTTGGGTGGAAGGAGGTCGGCCGGACTGGACTTCACCGTATTATCATCAGGCCGATGAAGTCGGTCTGGGTGCGGACCGCGTGGCGAGTGGATCGAACGCGATTGAGCAATATGCGCCGGAATTACAGGTGCGTTGGGGGAATTTGGATACGGTGCCGGAAGAGTTTTTGCTGTGGTTTCACCACGCGCCTTGGGATCATGCGATGGAGTCAGGTCGGCCGCTGTGGGACGAGCTTGCGCTACGTTATCAACAAGGAGTGGACGAGGTCCGCACGATGATTTCGCGATGGGATGAACTGAAGGAGACGATCGATGACGAGCGTTGGGCGGCGACGCGGGAGCGTTTAGTCGTGCAGGAAAAGGATGCGGTCGAATGGCGGGATGCGTGTTTGTTATATTTCCAGCAATTTTCGAAGCGACCGTTGCCGGAAGGCGTCGAGCCGCCAGCGTATGATTTACAGCATTACATCGAGGTGAATCGACGCTACTTTCCGGGACATCCGGGGGAGTCCTGACTGGCGCAGGTTTTTTTGATTTGGACAAACCACGAAACACACGAACTACAAGAAAGCGTTGGGAAGACTCGACGAGGCAGCGCTGTTTCTTAACCCATCTAATGGGCCGGTGGCAGCTGGCGGTGGGGCATTCTCACCGTTGCTAAAGCATCGGCATAATGCCCTGACCTCATCGGGATACCCCAGGACCTAGGGTTGCTCCGGTTTGGCCGGACACGGGGATTTAGATTACGCAAGGTAGGGAGCCATTGGCTTTTTGCTGATAACGGCAATTCCTGACTCCACCCGGTTTCGTATTCCCGCCGGGAGGCCGCAGGCTCATCAGGTCGGGTAGGATATCTGGAAATGAAAGCCTGGCTTGATACGAGTCAGGATCGTGCTTCTGAAGAATATGAAATAATTGGATGGTTTCGTTCCGCCAGCGAACCGCATCGGGAGAGTCGAGTGCTGCGGATCGAATCAGGCGCTTTCCTTCGGGGTTACGAGGGTGAATACAGCCATCATCTGTCACGTAAACCAAATCGCCATAGGCATGGCGGCATGGATCAGGCATTTCTTGGGTGGACTTTGCACTGTTACAGGAGACGCAGGCGTAAACGAGGTTAGTGTATTCGAGCTCAAGCTCCGGTGCCTTTGCGCGAGGGATGAGGTGTTCGACCACCCATTGTGCGCGTTTGCGTTCCCAGATTTCGCGACGTAAGCAATAGACGCAGATAAAGTCGAATTCGTCGCGTAGCCAATCGCGGTAATACTCCCATTTCCGATAGCCAGCCGGTCCGTGTTTTCGAATGTGCGGGCGGGTTGCGTAGCAAAAAGGAATGGGACGCGACTTATTCATCCCATTTACCCTCTTGCTTGAGGCGTGCGATCTCCTGGTCGAGTTCGGCCCGTGGATAGGGAGCAACCAATTGGCGTCTTAGAGATGCGAGGTTTTGCAGGTGCTCAAGCTCGTTAAGTTCGGATGCTGCGATAGCGCCTTCGTATTCTTTTTCGATCAAGATCGAGCGGCGCTTGTTGTGTTCACGCCAGTTGGCTGTAATTGCGAGCAGTGCATCCAGCGTGTTAATGCCATTGAACTCTAAGGGGAAATATTTGGTTTGGCCGAACGGCACACGACCACGCGCGTGACCCGAGAAGTAATCGAGTAAGTGGCGCTCAAGAGCAGGCGGCAGTTGATAAAGACGAAGCACGGCCGCATCGATGCGCCAGTGTAGATAACGTAGTGTGTCCTCATCCGTCGCGACAAGTGTTGCACCGGCGTCGCTCAAAAGCCCCGGTAATTCGGGGGCGTTTTCTACAGAGGCCGAACGGCGCGATCGTGTTCTGGTGCGAGGAGAAACAGCCGGGGATGCATTCGCAGCAGCACGGTATTCATGAACAGCGGTTTCGATTTCCCGGAGCTGGATATCTGAGGGTGTCGGCAGGGGTAGTTCACGCATGGTGCCTGCCAATATATCACGTTTGCTCGTGAACGATTTGCTGAACGCGTTGGCCACGGGGGAATTCAAGACCGCCCAAAGGAACTCCAAACTGTAACGTGCTTCCAGTGGTCGAACGACTAGGAATCGCGAAGTAGCCGGGTGACCCTTGGCATCAATATAGGCGGCAATGCGCCATGGGCCTCGACTGATGGGGGCGTAGTTCAAAACGACTTGGGGAACTTCGGATTCGTAGCCGGAACGGCGCGGTCCGATAGAATCTTGATTTCGATTGAGCCAAGATAACGTAGGCACTTGGTGTGTTAGATCGCTCTTAGGAAAATCATAAAACCCGAGCAAGTAGCCTGCTCGTTTAGTCTTTGATACTTTAGTCTGATTTGCTGGGAAGGTTGGATTGAACTCAGACTTAAATGAAAAGCCCTGTCCTACCTTTGCGATAGCACTTAAGGGGCTAGCGTATTTGAGGTAATCCCAGACGTCAGCAAGATCTGGAAGTAGCATTGTGTAGGGTCTT
>Ga0208413_1000347_pt1 | contig 36705 bp, 27 predicted proteins | sample AntAceMetag02UKD_FD_184761 | JGI IMG/M metagenome (GOLD analysis project Ga0208413, IMG submission 184761) | Saline lake microbial communities from Ace Lake, Antarctica - Antarctic Ace Lake Metagenome 02UKD (SPAdes) (version 2) | ecosystem: Environmental > Aquatic > Non-marine Saline and...
CTAATTTGTGGTGGTTATCGGCCAGCTTATTTGCCGTTGGTATTCCTGCTGCCGCCATGGATGTAGCGATCAACGCACAAGCTGTTGTTCAAGAACGCCACATGCAACGCTCGCTCATGGCACGTTTTCATGCGTGCTGGAGTGTGGGTGCTTTGTTAGGTGCATTGGGCGTTGGTCTGGCATTGAACTGGCATGTTCCGCCCTGGACTTTTATGGCTCTGGTGGGCTTGTTGTGCGCTTGTGGCTTGTGGTTCAACAGCAGCGCTTTGTTGCAAGAAGACAGCGACGTCGACACCCCCAGACGTGCGCCCAGACTGCAACTGAAAGCACCCGTGTTGTTGGTCGGCTCTATGGTGGTTGGCGCCTATATGGTAGAGGGCGCAGTGAGCGATTGGAGCGGTTTGTTCATGCGTGACATTGTTGGCGTCAGCTTGTCGCAGGCCCCCATGGCTTTCGCCGCGTTTTCCTTTGCCATGGTGGTGGTTCGCTTGTTTGGCGACCCCGTCATTGATGCCCTAGGAAATGTTCGGGTGTTGCAACTCAGCGGCAGTCTAGGCGCCTTAGGTATGGCTACCAGCTTGGTGGCTCCTAATGTATGGGTGGTCTTGCCAGCCTACGCTGTTGTCGGTTGCGGCATGGCGTTGGCAGTGCCAGTTTTGATGCGCTGTGCGGGTCAGATAGACGCTGGCAGTGGCGGACAGGCTCTCGCGACTGTGGCGTTTATGGGCACTATGGGCATGTTGATCGCGCCCCCACTGCTCGGTTGGTTGGCCCACGTTACGTCGCTGCGCTCGGCCTTGTGGTTGGTGCCTCTTATGAGCGCTTACATCACCCTGCAAGCACGGCGGGCCGTGCATGCTCGCCAGTGACGTGACACAAGCTGGTGCCGCATTAGTTTGTCCCAACTGAGACAAGCGTCACACAATTTAGCGCTACCATTGATCAAAATCGAACGAGCGTTCTTTTTTCTTTTTTATAAGCCAATTGTTTAAACATTTACCGGAGGCCTCATGACTGCGCATTACCAAGCCAGCGGCAACATCGCCGTAATTACCCTAGATAACCCGCCTGTTAATGGCTTGGGTTTGTCTACGCGCCAAGGCATTGCCGCGGCCATGGAACAGGCCAATGCCGATAAGGCCATTACCGCCATTGTCATTACTGGTGCAGGAAAAGCCTTTTCAGGCGGCGCTGATATCCGTGAATTTGGCTCACCCAAGGCCATGGCTGAGCCAAACTTGCTCAGCGTTATCAAGCTGTTGGAACAGTCCAACAAGCCTGTGGTCGCTGCCGTCCACTCTGTGTGCATGGGTGGCGGTTTGGAGTTGGCATTGGGATGCCATTACCGCGTTGCCGCGCCAAACTGCAAAGTGGCGTTGCCTGAAGTCAAGCTGGGTTTGTTGCCAGGTGCAGGTGGTACGCAACGTTTGCCGCGCGTTATTGGCGTTGAAGCAGCATTGAACATGATCGTCAGTGGCGACACAGTCAGCAGTGACATGTTGGCCGCTATCCCAGGTCAACAACTCTTTAACAAAATGGCAGCCAGTGCTGACAGCTTGCTAGAGGAGGCCAAGGCCTTTGCCACTGGCATGGCCGATGTCCGTCCAATGCCGTTGGTGCGTGACCTCAAGTGCAAACACCCAGATGGGGATGCCTATTTCCAATTTGCCCGCAACATGGTGCGCGGCATGGCTAAAAACTTCCCAGCACCAGAGAAGTGTTTGGATGCAGTACAAGCCGCGACCAAACGCAAGTTTGAAGACGGCATGGCCTTTGAACGTGACCTGTTCATCAACCTCATGTGGACAGCAGAAAGCCGCGCCTTGCGCCATGTGTTTATGGCTGACCGTGCTGCCAGCAAGATTCCAGATGTACCCGCTGACACACCCAAGCGGGAGATCAAGCAAATTGCTGTGATTGGTGCTGGCACCATGGGCGGTGGTATCAGTATGAATTTCCTGAATGCCGGTATGCCCGTTGTCATGCTCGAGACCAAGCAAGAGGCCTTGGACCGTGGCGTGGCCACCATTCTTAAAAATTACGAATCGCAAGTCAAAAAAGGCAAACTAAGCCAAGAAGTGTTGGACCAGCGCATGGGGCTGTTGTCTACCACGCTGACCTACGACGACCTCAAAGACGCAGACATGGTGATTGAAGCGGTGTTTGAAGAAATGAATGTCAAAGAGGCGGTTTTCAAGCAACTCGACGCGGTGATGAAGCCTGGCGCTATTTTGGCGTCCAACACCTCGACTTTAGATGTCGACCAAATTGCGGCCTTTACCAAGCGCCCGCAAGATGTCATTGGCACACATTTTTTCAGTCCCGCCAACGTGATGAAATTGCTGGAAGTGGTGCGTGGTAAAGCAACTGCGAAAGACGTGTTGGCAACCGTTATGGCCCTGGGTAAGCGCATCAAAAAGACATCTGTGGTGTCTGGCGTGTGCGACGGCTTTATTGGCAACCGAATGATTGAGCAATACAGCCGACAAGCTGGCTTCTTGTTAGATGAAGGCTGTACACCTGCCCAAGTTGACAAGGCCGTAGAGAAGTTTGGCTTTGCCATGGGTCCATTCCGCATGGGTGACTTGGCTGGCAACGACATTGGTTGGGCGATTCGCAAGCGACGCGCCATCGACAAGCCAGACATCACTTACAGCAAAACAGCAGATCTGTTGTGCGAGTTGGGACGCTATGGTCAAAAAACGGGTGCCGGCTGGTACGACTATGCGCCAGGCCAGCGCAAAGCTATTCCAAGCAAATTGGTTGAAGACATGGTGTCCGAGCACCGTGCCAAGCTAGGCACACCAACATGCAAGATTGGCGATGAAGAAATCGTGCACCGCTTGGTGTTCTCCCTGATCAACGAGGCTGCGCATATTTTGGAAGAAGGCATTGCCAGCAAAGCAAGTGACATAGACATGGTCTACCTCACAGGTTATGGCTTTCCGCTGTGGCGCGGGGGCCCGATGCGCTACGCGGACGAGTATGGCTTGTTCAACGTGGCACAACGCATGCAACAGTTTGCCGCCAACCCCCAAGACGACGCCACATTTTGGCAACCCGCACCGCTGCTTGCGCGATTGGTTGCTGAGGGCAAAACGTTTACCGGTTAAGGCCAAGGCTGGCACCGCGGGTAAGGCTCAGCCCTCTGTCCGAACACTGACTTATTGCATATATTAATTTGAATTGCGGCCAGAGCGCCGCACTGATTGAACAAGGATTAAAGCTATGACATCCGCATTGATTGTTTCTACTGCACGCACGCCTTTGGCCAAAAGCTGGAAGGGCTCTTTCAACATGACCCACGGAGCCACCTTGGGTGGACACGCCGTGGCTCAAGCTATTGCCCGTGCCGGCATCGAGGCCGGCGAAGTTGAAGATGTCATCATGGGTTGCGCCAACCCCGAAGGAGCCACAGGCGCGAACATCGCCCGTCAAATTGCCATCAAGGCTGGCTGTCCTGTTGAGGTCTCCGGCATGACGGTCAACCGTTTTTGCTCATCTGGTTTGCAAACCATTGCCTTGGCTGCGCAGCGCGTGATTGCCGGCGAGGCAGACACCTTTGTGGCTGGTGGCGTGGAAAGTATTTCTTGTGTGCAACAAGAGATGAACTTGCACATGATCAACGACCTCAGCTTGGCCAAGCAAAAACCAGAAATTTACTGGAGCATGCTGCAAACCGCTGAGCAAGTGGCCAAGCGCTACAACATATCGCGCGACGCCATGGATGAATACGGCGCCAGCAGCCAGCAACTCGCGTTTGCGGCACGCGCAGCAGGTTTGTTTGCCGATGAAATAGCCCCCATTACCGTGACCATGGGTGTGGCTGATAAAAAGCGGGGTCTGATGACCAAACAGGTAACGGTTGAACACGACGAAGGTATTCGCGACGGCACCACCAAAGACGGCATTTCTGGTATCCGTTCCGCGCTACCAAGCGGCGTCATAACAGCCGGTAACGCCAGTCAGTTTTCTGACGGTGCGGGTGCTTGCGTGATCATGAACGAAAAATTAGTGAGTCAAAAAGGGCTGCAACCACTGGGTCGCTTTTTAGGCTTTGCTGTCGCTGGTTGTGAGCCAGATGAAATGGGCATTGGACCTGTTTTTGCGGTGCCTAAGGTGTTGAAAAAATTAGGCTTAACAGTTGATGACATTGACTTGTGGGAACTCAACGAAGCCTTTGCCGTGCAAGTGTTGTACTGCCGTGACCGCTTGGGCATACCGGCCGACAGACTCAACGTCAACGGCGGCTCCATAGCCTTGGGCCACCCTTACGGTGTGAGCGGTCAGCGACTAACAGGCCACGCCCTGATTGAAGGCAAACGGCGCGGTGCAAAGCGGGTGTGCGTGACCATGTGTATTGGTGGCGGTATGGGCGCCGCTGGTGTATTTGAGGTTTTATAAGCCGTACCACCGTCAACATACACCGCTACCGCTGAAAAGGAATCGCTGCACATGGCCTTGCGCAACACGCTCAACTTCTTGTTGTACGACTGGTTGAAAGTCGAGAACCTCAATACGCTGGCGCGCTTTGAAGACCACAACCGCGAAACCTTTGATGCGGTACTTGATACATGCGAGCGCATTGCGCGTGAGAAATTTGCACCGTTCAACCGCCTTGTCGACACGCAGGAGCCCCATTTTGATGGTGAGCGTGTGCACTTGCCACAAGCCACGCACGATGCCAACGCCGCCTATGCCGAGTCGGGTATGTTGGCAGCGAGTCAAGACTACGAGTGGGGCGGTATGCAACTGCCGCACACCATAGAGTCGGCGGCCAATGCGTTCTTTGCGGCTGCTTCTGTGAGCATGGGCAGCGGCTTACTCACAGTTGGCAACGCCAACTTGCTGATGGCGCACGGCACCGACACACAAAAAGACGTCTTTGCAAGACATGAGCTCAGTGGCCGATTCAGCGGCACCATGTGCCTGTCAGAGCCGCAGGCTGGCTCAAGTCTGAGCGACATTTTGACGCGTGCGGTACCTGATGGTGCAGATTGTGACACCGAGGCCTTGGGCGCGCGCTACCGTTTACACGGCAACAAGATGTGGATATCCAGCGGTGAGCACGAGCTAACCGACAACATTATTCACTTGGTGCTGGCCAAAATTCCCGATGTCAACGGGCAACTGGTACCGGGTACCAGAGGCATTTCTCTGTTCATTGTTCCCAAACACCTGGTGAACGAGGCTGGCGAGTTGACTGGTGTGCGCAACGATGTGGCATTGGCAGGCTTGAATCACAAGTGTGGTTGGCGCGGCACCACCAACACCTTGCTCAATTTTGGCGAAGGAAAGTACCCAGTTGACGGTAAAGCCGGCGCTGTTGGCTATCTTGTTGGCAAGCCTGGCGAAGGCCTCAAGTGCATGATGCACATGATGAACGAGGCGCGTATTGGTATTGGCATGGCCGCCACTATGCTGGGATACGCCGGCTATCAAGTCAGTTTAGACTACGCTAAAAATAGGCCCCAAGGCCGCCACATTGGCGGCGCTGGCAAAGACACAAGTGCCCCGCCAGTGGCCATCATTGAGCACGCAGACGTCAAGCGCATGTTGCTGGCCCAAAAAAGTTACAGTGAAGGCGCCCTTGCGTTGGCTTTGTACTGCGCACGGTTGGTCGACACACTCAAAACAAGCGATGGCGACAGCGATGATGGCAAGCAAGCTCACCTGTTGCTTGAGGTCCTCACACCCATTGTTAAAAGCTGGCCTAGCGAGTGGTGCCTTGAGGCCAACTCCTTGGCCATTCAAGTACTCGGTGGCTACGGTTACACACGTGACTTTCCAGTCGAGCAATACTGGCGTGACAACCGCTTGAACATGATTCATGAAGGCACACATGGTGTGCAAGCGATGGACTTGTTGGGACGCAAAGTCACCATGAACAACGGCAAGGCTTTAGTGTTGTTGGTTGAGCGGATACAAGCCACAGCAACAGCGGCCAAGAGTCACCCGCATCTAGCAATGTACGCAGACCAGCTTCACACGCACACCGATACGCTGGCTCAAGCCACGCAAGCTATCTGGACTTTTGACGGCCCACCCAATGCACGTGAAGCGTTAGCAAATGCGGTGCCTTACATGCAGGCCTTTGGTCATGTGGTGTTGGCTTGGATGTGGTTGGATGTTGCCATGACGGCAAGTGTCGCGTCCAGCGCTGCAAACACCGGGCGCTTGGCGTCGTGTGCCTACTTTTTTAGGTACGAGTTGCCAAAGACAGCTGCGTGGTTGCACGTGGCTCAAACCCGTGACTCAACATGTGCTGATATGGCCATTGAAGCGTTTTAAAGAACAGCCAACCCATGATAAAACACATCGTTTTTTGGTCATTTAAAGACCACACCGCAACGGGCAGCAAAGCCGACAACTTGTCACAGGCTGTGGCGTTGCTAGATCGGTGTGCGAATTTGGTGGCCGGCATTGAGCAGTTTGAAGTGGCTCTAGGCTCTGACAACCCGGCTTGTACCTGTGATTTGGTCCTGAATAGCGCATTCATATCGCAAGACGCGTTGGATGCCTACCAACAACACCCGGACCACGGACCGGTCAAAGTATTTATGAAGCAAGCAGTGGCCTCGCGCCATTGCATGGATTACACCTTTTAACCCCCCACTAACTTTGTAGGAGACATTGCGATGACAAGAAGCATTCAACAACTGTTTAATTTAGAGGGCAAAAACGCCCTTGTCACTGGCGGCTCACGCGGCTTAGGTTTGCAAATGGCCGAAGCCTTGGGTGAAGCTGGCGCCAAAATCATGATCACCGCTCGTAAATCAGCCGAGCTAGAAGAGGGCGTTGCCCACCTGCAGTCGCGCGGTATTGACGCGCGGTGGGTAGCCGGCGACTGCGCCGACCCAGTCAGCATCGCACACGTGGTTGATGAAACCTTACAGCGCATGGGCAACATTGATATTTTGGTCAATAATGCTGGCGCAGCATGGGGTGCACCTGCAGAGGACCACCCCCTTGAGGCGTGGGACAAGATCATGAACCTCAACGTGCGTGGCTACTTCTTGCTCAGCCAGTTGGTCGCCAAAAAATGCATGATTGACAACAAATCAGGGCGCATTATCAATGTGGCGTCTATTGCAGGCCTAGGTGGCAACCCAGTCGACATGAAAACCATTGCCTACAACACCTCTAAAGGTGCGGTGCTGAACTTCACGCGCGCGCTGGCAGGCGAGTGGGGGCATTACGGCATCACGGTGAACGCCATTTGCCCAGGTTTTTTCCCCAGCAAAATGACCAAGGGATTGCTTGAAACCATGGGAGAAGATCGACTCAAGGCGGGCGCTCCATTACAACGTTTAGGTGATGATGAAGACTTAAAAGGCTTGTGCTTGCTGTACGCCAGCGACGCCGGCAAGCACATCACTGGCCAATGGCTGGCCGTTGATGGTGGTGTCAGCGCATTGGTTGGAGGCTAGGACGTTTAATGGATTTTTCTGTACGTATCCCCTTTGTGGAATTGCTGGGCTTTGAGCTGCTTGAAATGGCCGATGGTCAAGCCCGCCTTGCTTACACGCCTGCACCAGAGCACCTCAATTCCTTTGACGTCACACACGGTGGGGCCAGCATGACATTAATGGATGTGGCCATGGCACACGCTGCGCGCAGTGTGGAGCCTGACATGGGGTGCGTAACGATTGAAATGAAGACCAGTTTTATGCAACCAGCTATTGGTCGCTTAGAAGCGGTTGCCACGCTGCTGCACCGCACCGCCACCATGGCATTTACAGACGCCAAGGTATTTGACTCAAAGGGCCGCTTGTGTATCCACGCCAGCGGCACCTTTAAGTTCATACCGCGTCTGGCATCAGCCACAGGCAAGGTGCACAAACTCAATAAAAACTAGTTACAAGTCCAACAACTGCCTGTTACTTTCTACATTTTCAAACCATGTGCCTCAGGGCTTTGGTTTACCCCTAGGAGACATCACCATGCCAAGCAACCAACAAATCGTTTTAAAAAGTCGTCCCGAAGGCGAGCCTTCTGTAGACAACTTTGAACTGACAACATCGGACACCCCAGCCCTTAAAGACGGCGACGTATTGGTTAAACACCATTTTTTGAGCCTAGACCCCTACATGCGTGGACGCATGAATGCGGGCAAAAGCTACGCCCAACCTCAGCCTCTAGACGAAGTCATGATCGGTGGAACCGTTGGCGTCGTTGAGGCCAGCATGCACCCCAAGTTTCAAGTTGGCGACACCGTGGTTGGCATGGGTGGCTGGCAAACATACAGCGTTGTCAATGGCAATACGCCCGGCATGCTGCGCAAAGTCAGTACCGAGCTGATTCCATTGAGTGCCTATTTAGGCCCTGTAGGTATGCCGGGAGTCACGGCCTGGGTCGGCTTGCATCATATTTGCGAGCCAAAAGCAGGCGAGACAGTTGTGGTCAGTGCAGCAAGCGGCGCGGTAGGAACGGCCGTCGGACAATTGGCCAAGGCGCGCGGTTGTCGCGTGGTAGGTATCGCTGGTGGGCAAGATAAATGTGATTTTCTGGTCAACGAAGCTGGCTTTGATGCCTATGTAGATTACAAGGCCCACACAGATCCAAAATCCCTATACCGAGCGCTGAAAGAAGTGACACCTGATGGTGTGGATTGCTATTTCGAAAGTGTTGGCGGTCCTATTTTGGACGCTGTCTTGCTGCGTACCAATGCCTTTGCGCGTATCGCTGTGTGCGGGATGATTGCCGGCTACAACGGTGAGCCCTTGCCTATGCAAAACCCATCTCTCATCTTGGTCAACCGTATCAAGATACAAGGCTTTATCGTGAGCGAGCACATGGAGTTGTGGCCACCTGCGCTGCAAGAACTGGGCACCATGGTGGCGAGCGGCAAACTCAAGTACCGCGAGACAGTAGCTGATGGGTTGGCTGCTGCCCCTGAAGCCTTTTTGGGCTTGTTGAAGGGTAAAAACTTTGGCAAACAACTTGTCAAGATTAATAGCTGATAGCTGATAGCTAATTGTTGAAATTCGGGATGCATTCTCAATTTCAACTGTGAGTTTTTTTCAACAACAGAGACAACCGTATGCATAACTTTGAAGGTAAAACGGCCGTACTCACTGGTGCTGGCTCTGGCTTTGGTTTGGCGTGTGCACGTATTGGTGCGGCCAAAGGTATGAACTTGGTGTTGCTAGACGTGCAAGCCGATGCATTACAAGCCGCGGAGGCAGAAATAGCCGCCACTGGCGCGCAGGTCTTGAGCCGGGTGATTGATGTGTCGGACGAGTCCGCGATGGCGCACATGGCGGCGGATGTGTTGGCGAAGTTTGGCGCACCACATGTTGTATTCAACAACGCGGGTGTTGGCGCTGGTGGCCTCATTTGGGAAAATACCGCAGCGGATTGGCAATGGGTGTTGGGTGTGAACTTGATGGGTGTGGTTCATGGCGTGCGTTTGTTTACGCCCATGATGCTGGCCGCGGCCAAAGCCGATCCAAACTACCAGGGGCATATTGTCAACACCGCCTCAATGGCTGGCTTGTTAACGGCCCCAAACATGGGGATCTACAACGTATCCAAACACGCTGTTGTTGCGTTGACTGAGACCTTGTACCAAGATTTACACCTGGTCACCGATCAAATCAGTGCCAGTGTGTTGTGTCCGTACTTTGTACCAACTGGTATCAGTCAAAGCCATCGCAACAGACCTGCTGAATTAAAAGCCGGTACAGCGACACAAAGCCAGCTCATTGGACAGGCGATGTCAGAAAAAGCCGTCAGCTCCGGACGTGTCAGCGCGGCAGATATCGCTCTCAAGGTATTTGATGCGGTTAGGGATGACCAGTTCTACATCTACAGCCACCCGCAGGCATTGGCCAGTGTCGAAGCGAGGTTCACAGCATTGGTGGCTGGTCAACAGCCGCCTGATCCGTTTGAGTTGCGCCCTGTTGTGGGTAGCCAACTTCGAGAAGCTTTACGCCGATCAGAAGGCTGATCAGCTGGCTTGCTGTGCCATACCCCTATAAGCGCTGCGCACGCCGTCACGTGCGCCAGCACTGCACAACGCCAACAGGGGTGTGCGGGTGGTACTGAGTGCTTGGCAATACTGGTAAGGTGTGACGCACTGCATGTACTTGCGTGACAGGTCGTCAGCCAAGCCGGTGTCGCCCACCTGATCAGGCGCTTGAGCCCCAACGTGCTTGTAACACTCCATGCGTTTGTTGACTATGGCGGTGCGACAAGCTTGCGGCTTCATACCCAGTTGTTTTGCAACCGTATTGCAACTGCTGGCCAGCGAGTCATTCCACAAGCTAAAAAAATCCCACTTGGGTATGGGCGTTTCGCTAACCTTGTCTAAAGCGTAAGGGCTTTGCTGGTGATTGGCCATGCTGCTGACGGCCCATACATAGGCGGCCAAACTGATAATGGCAACTGCTGCAATATACAAATAGCGAGAAACGCTGCGCTTGTCGTTGTTCATAAAGTACTCAAAAAATAATATTTATATTATTTTAATAGTACTAGGTTATTAATTACAACAAGTCGCAACCCGCGAAAAAAATTATCCTAGGGTTTGACCTCAAGGCCTATGGCAAACTGCTGGACTCAGCCATAAAAGCCATCACTTACCACCCAACCAGACAGCCTGTAACAGGGCTGCCAAGCCAACACATGACCGATATCGCAGCGCAATTGGCGCAGGAAATACGAATTCGCCCGCAGCAAGCACAAGCTGCTATTGATTTGTTAGACAGTGGCGCAACCGTGCCATTTATAGCCCGCTACCGCAAAGAAGTGACAGACGGACTAGACGACATTCAATTGCGCGAGCTAGAGGCCCGTTTAAGTTACGTCAGGGAGCTCATAGCCAGACGCCTGGTAGTCCTCAGCAGCATTGAAGAGCAAGGCAAGCTGAGCCCAGCTTTGGCCAGTGCCATTGCCGGCGCCGCGACCAAACAAGAACTCGAAGACTTGTACTTGCCCTTTAAGCCCAAACGCCGCACCAAAGGGCAAATTGCCAAAGAGTTTGGTATTGAACCTTTGGCTGATGCGTTGCTGGCCAATCCAGATTTAGACCCGCTAGCCCAAGCGCTGGTATTCGTGCGAAGCGAAAAAGGTGAGGCGGGCGAAGATTTCACCACCGCGCAAGCGGTGTTGGATGGCGTGCGTGATATTTTGAGTGAGCGCTGGGCAGAAAACGCCGCCTTGGTTCAGCGCATGCGGGAGTGGTTGTGGACCGAGGGCTTGTTTCACAGCAAACTGGCCACCGGACAAGATGAAAAGCATGCAGATACGGCCAAGTTCCAAGACTATTTTGACTATGACGAGCCCATTTGGCGTGTGCCGTCACACCGCGCACTGGCCGTATTTAGAGGGCGTAGTCTCAATATGTTGGATGTCAAGCTTGTGGTGCCAGAAGACCCAGCAGCAGACAACCTTCATGCCACCTCTGCAAAGCCCCACAGCCTGGCAGAAGGCATGATCGCCCAAGCAATTGGCTGGCGACACAGCGGACGAGCAAGCGATGACTTGCTGCGCAAATGCGTGTCTTGGACATGGCGCGTGAAGCTGAGCTTGTCGGTAGAGCGCGACCTGTTTACACGCTTGCGCGAATCCGCGGAGCAAGTAGCCATCAAAGTTTTTGGTGACAACATGCGCGACCTGTTGTTGGCAGCACCTGCTGGCAGCAAAGCTGTGATGGGCCTAGACCCAGGTATCCGCACAGGTGTGAAGGTGGCCGTGGTTGATGCCACAGGCAAATTGGTGGATACCGCCACTGTTTATCCACACGAACCCAAACGCGACTGGGACGGTGCCTTGCACACATTGACGCAACTCAGCATCAAGCACAAGGTTGCACTGATCGCGATCGGCAATGGCACCGCCAGCCGTGAAACCGATAAGCTCGCAGGTGATCTTATTCAATTATTGGCCAAGCAAGACGGTCTGGTTACACCACAAAAATTGGTGGTGAGCGAGTCTGGTGCGTCTGTTTACAGCGCCAGTGAGTTTGCCAGCCAAGAAATGCCAGATGTAGACGTGACCTTGCGCGGCGCAGCCAGCATAGCAAGACGTGTTCAAGACCCATTGGCAGAGTTGGTGAAGATAGATCCCAAGTCCATTGGTGTAGGCCAATACCAGCATGATGTGAACCAAAACGACCTCGCCAAACAACTCAACACAGTTGTAGAAGATTGCGTGAACGCCGTCGGCGTTGACTTGAACACCGCCAGCATTCCGTTGTTGTCTCGTGTATCGGGCTTGTCCAGTGCTGTGGCCAAAGCTGTGGTGCGTTGGCGCGACAGCAACGGTGCATTCACAAGTCGTCAGCAGCTGCTGGAAGTGAGTGGTTTGGGTGCTAAAACCTACGAGCAAAGCGCTGGTTTTTTGCGTATTCGCGGCGGTGACAACCCACTTGATATGACCGGTGTGCACCCAGAGACCTACGACGTGGTGCAACGCATCATGGTCCATGCCAACAAGCCTATTGAGGCCTTAATGGGCAAGCCTGAGTTGTTGAAAGCCATGCCGATCAAGCTGTTTGTGACGCCGCAGTTTGGCGATGTCACCGTTTCAGATATTTTTCTGGAGTTGGAAAAACCTGGGCGCGATCCTCGGCCTGACTTTGCTGTGGCCAGGTTCAACGACGGCGTAGAAGACATCAAAGACTTGCGCGAAGGCATGGAGCTTGAGGGCACGGTCAGCAATGTGGCTGCATTTGGTGCGTTCGTAGACATCGGTGTGCACCAAGACGGGTTGGTGCACGTTAGCCAACTCAGCAACCGATTTGTCAAAGACGCCCATGAAGTGGTCAAGACCGGCGACATTGTAAAAGTGCGCGTGGTGGAAGTTGATGCGCTGCGCAAACGCATCAGCCTGACCATGAAGCTCGACGCGCCTGCGACGACCAAGCGGGACTCACCCCGCGATAATAAGTTCGAACAGGCACCACGGTCTGCGCAGCGTCCACAACAGAATCAGCGCAGCCATGCCTCACACAGCACACCAGTTGCAGGCTCAGCCATGGCGCAGGCCTTTGCCAAGCTGCAACCCAAATAAAGCGCCTCTTTTGACGTATTGACAGACTGAAAGGCTCACCATGACCCAAATCGACACCTACCACCCCAACGCCAAACGCTACGATGCAGGCATGGCCTACCGACGCACAGGCAACAGTGGCCTGCGCTTGCCAGCCATCACTTTGGGGTTGTGGCATAACTTTGGCGATGCCACTTCCATGCAAACGCAGCGTGACATGCTGCGCACAGCGTTTGACTTGGGCATCACGCACTTTGATCTGGCCAACAACTACGGCCCACCTGCAGGTAGCGCTGAAATTAATTTTGGCGAACACCTGCGCCGTGACTTCAAACCCTACCGCGACGAGTTGATCATCTCCAGCAAAGCAGGCTGGGACATGTGGCCTGGACCTTATGGTCAAGGTGGCGGTTCACGCAAGTACCTGTTGGCAAGCCTAGACCAAAGCCTGCAACGCATGGGGTTGGACTATGTGGACATTTTTTACTCACACCGTTTCGACCCCGATACACCGCTTGAAGAAACCATGGGTGCATTGGCCAGCGCAGTTCAACAAGGCAAAGCGTTATACGTTGGTATTTCTAGCTACTCTGCGGCCAAGACTGCCGAGGCAGCCGCCTTGTTACGGCGTATGGGTGTGACACCGCTGATCCACCAACCCTCCTACAGCATGCTCAACCGCTGGGTAGAACAAGACTTGCTCAGCACCTTGGAAGACGAGGGCATGGGCTGCATCGCGTTTAGCCCGTTGGCCCAGGGCTTGTTGACCAACAAATACCTGAACGGTGTGCCCGCTGATGCGCGCATGAACCGCCCCGGTGGCGGCTCGTTTAAAGAAGCGCATTTAAGCGACGCCAACTTGTCACGCATCAAGGCACTGAATGACATTGCACTGTCACGCGGTCAAAGCTTGGCTCAAATGGCCGTGGCTTGGGTGTTGCGCCACGAGCGCGTCACATCCGCGCTTATTGGTGCCAGTCGCCCAGAGCAAATTACAGAGCTGGCTGGCGCTTTACAGCAACTGAGCTTTACCGAGCAAGAACTCACAGCTATTGACCAGTACGCCATAGACGGTGATGTCAATTTGTGGAAAAAACCCTCTACCGACCAACGCCCGTGAGCGCCAGTGCGCCCAAAGCCCTGGCTATTTATGCAGGGCCCGTAGCCAGGGATTTGCTGCAGCGCGAAGGGTTGCAAGCGCGCCACGTAGCCGCTATTCCAGCTGCTGCGGGTGGGCCCAAGGGCTTGATGCTGACACGGCTTGACCAATTTTTGTTTGGCGAATGGCTTCCCCAAGCCGATCAAGCCATTGACCTCATAGGTGCATCTATTGGCGCGTGGCGCATGGCCACTGCCTGCATGCCCGACAGTATGGCTGGTTTTCAGCGACTTGAATCTGACTATGTGAGCCAGCGCTATGACATCCCACCTGGCAAGCGCATGCCCAGTTCGTCCAGTGTGAGCGAGGCATTTGCCCGCAGCTTGCATGCCTTTTACGACGGCCACGTAGACGAGGTCTTGGCGCACCCGCGCTACAGGCTGCACATCATGACCAGCCATGGCTTACACATGCTTAACAAGCAAGGCAGCTTGCGCACACCAGTAGGTTATGCCTGTGCTTTTTTTGCCAATGCGGTCTCCAGAAAAGCATTGGGCTCATGCATTGAGCGAGTGGTCTTTACGGCGTCTGAACCTGGCCACGTGGTGCCTAGCCTGCCGTTTGCCCACAACGACTTGTCAACACGCCAATACCGCTTAGACGCCAACAACTTCTTTCAAGCCTTGCAAGCGAGTTGCTCCATCCCGTTTGCACTCGATGCTGTGCACAACATTCCAGGAGGCCCAACTGGCGCCTATTGGGATGGTGGCATCACAGACTACCATTTGCACCTGCACTACAAGACAGCACCGAATCAAGTGGTGTTGTACCCGCATTTTCAGCGAGCTGTAGTCCCAGGTTGGCTAGACAAAACGCTTAAACATCGGCATGGCGCCACAAGCGCTTTAGACAGCATGGTGGTCATCGCACCCAGGCCTGAATGGGTGCGCACGCTGCCAAGCGGCAAACTGCCTGACAGGCACGACTTCATGACCTACAAAGACGACTTTGCTGGGCGTGTCAAGGTATGGCAACAAGCGGTCGATGAAAGCCAACGCTTGGTTGATGAACTGAGCATGTGGCTGGACAATCCCGACATGAATGTGGTGCAGTCTCTGTAACCCCCTGCGTCTTACATGCTGTCGTGCAACATGGCTTGGTAATCGTCTGTAGAGGCAATTCGCGGGTTGGTGGCATGGCAATGGTCTGCCAGCGCGCCAGCAATGACCGCATTGAATTGGCCTGTTTGTACACCCATGGCACCAAGACCAGATGGCAAGCCCAAACGCTGGTTCATGTCCTTGATGGCATCACCCAACTGGTGGGCGCCAGCCAGCCCCATGGCTTGAGCCATGCGTTGTAAACGTTGTTCACGCTGCACCGATTCGCTGCTGGCATTGAAAGCGATGACGGCAGGCAAAAACATGGCGTTGAGTGTGCCGTGGTGCAGGCGAGGTGACACGCCGCCTAAGCTGTGACTCAAACTATGCACGCAGCCCAAGCCCTTTTGAAACGCCATGGCGCCTTGCATAGACGCACTCATCATGTGACGGCGTGCCTCCAAGTTGGTACCGTTGTTCGTTGCCTCTTCAATGTGTGCCCAAGCGCGGGTAAGCCCATCTAAGGCAATACCATCGGCAGGGGGGTTGAACGGCGCAGCCATGAAGGTCTCCATGCAGTGGGCCACGGCATCCATGCCGGTTGCTGCGGTGAGCATTGGCGGCAAACCCACAGTCAGTTCTGGGTCGCAAATAGCGACTTTGGGCACCAAGTACCAGCTGTGAAACCCCAGTTTGCGCCCGTCATTCACAATCACAATCGCACCGCGTGCCACTTCACTGCCAGTGCCGGCGGTGGTGGGTATGGCAATAATGGGAGCCACTTGGTTGGTAATTTTAGGTGAACCGCCCTCTATGGTGGCATAGGTGGTCAACACGCCGCCATGCGTGGCCAATATGGCCACGCCCTTTGCGCAGTCGATGCTAGAGCCGCCACCCAAGGCCACGATGCCGTCACAGCCTTGACTGATATACAGGTCTGAAGCGGCGCGAACGGCCGCCTCGGTAGGGTTGCTGGGGGTCTGGTCAAACACCACGACAGGCAAGGTGCCCAAGTGGGCCAATACCTTGTCCAATAACCCAGCGGCTTTGATACCTGCATCGGTGACCACCAGGGGTTTACTGATGCCATGCGCAGCGCAACTGGCAGGCAATGTGGCCACAGCGCCAAAGTCAAATTCAATGTCAGTGATGTACTTGATGAATGCCATGGTGGTGTGCTCCAAATGCTTGGCTAAACAGGCGCATCCACATGGTGCGACAGTTAAAAGTTGATAGTTCACGTATCCTAGCCTGTGTGCCATGCGTTGGTGCGTCTCCTTCATGACCCCACAACCGACTCTTATGCTGACTCCTCAAATTAAAGACTTATTGGCGCGCATGGCGCAAGCCGCCAGACCACCTATGCACCTCATGCCTGTTCAAGCGGCTAGGCTGTTCTATGGCGCCGCAGCAGGGGTACTGAGTATTGACCCTCCACCTATGGCGGTAGACACAACGCTCAGCATTCCCACGCGCGATGGTCATTCACTGCACGCGAAGCTGTGGGTGCCTCATGCGCACGCCCGCGGCGTGTTGTTGTATTTTCACGGCGGTGGCTTCACCATTGGCTCATCGGCCACACACAAAGCCTTGTGCCAGCACATAGCCTTGGCCGCAGGGTGTGCGGTGGTATCTGTGGACTACAGACTGGCACCAGAGCATGTTTTTCCAACAGCCGTTCTAGATGCATTCGACAGCCTGGAGTGGTTGCATCAGCACGTGGCCACGCTGGCACCCGAGCACATCAGCCATCACGCCATTGCTTTGGGTGGCGACAGCGCAGGCGGCACATTGGCTGCTGTTTGTGCCCTGCATGCGCGCGACACCCACATTGACTTGGCTTTACAACTGCTTATTTACCCGGGCTGTGGCGCACAGGCAGACACCCAGTCGCACGCCAAGTACGCAGATGGCTATGTATTGACAGCAGCCGACATTGCCTACTTTTTCAACCACTACATACCCGACAAAGCTGAGCGCGAAGACTGGCGTTTTGCGCCGCTCAACGCGCTTGACCATGCTGCAGTGGCACCCGCTTGGATAGGTTTGGCCGAATGTGACCCTTTGTTTGATGAGGGGGTTGCTTACGGCGACAAGCTGCGCGCTGCTGGTGTGGTCGTTGACCTTGAGGTGTACCGCGGCGTGGTGCATGGTTTTGTAAACTGGGAACGCGCGGTACCAGAAGCCAAGATAGCCCATGCCCAAGCCGGTGCAGCACTGCAGCTCGCATTTACCTAAACACCAACGCCTACACCTATGACATACCGTTACCATGAACGACTGCGCGTGCGCTGGTCTGAAATTGACTCACAACACATTGTCTTTAACGCCCACTACCTGACCTACGCAGACACGGCCATTGCAGGATACTGGCGTGCGCTTGGTCTGCCGTATCACGAGGCCATGACATTGTTAGGGGGGGACACTTACCTCAAGAAAACCACAGTCGAGTACCATGCATCGGCCTTGTACGACGACGTGCTCACAGTTGGCTTGCATTGCAAGCGTTTGGGCACATCGAGCTTGGTATTTGACGCACACATCCTGCGTGGTGACACATTGCTCACCAGCATTGAGCTGGTTTACGTGTTTGCCGACCCCCGCACACAAACCAGCCAACCTATACCGGCGGCATTGCGACAAGTGATTGAGAACTTCGAGGCGGGCAAAGACATAACGCAGCTGCACTTGGGCGGTTGGGATACATTGGGCCAACAAGCCGGCGAGGTAAGGACTGCCGTCTTCGTGCAAGAGCAAGGCATTGATGCTCAAGACGAATGGGATGCCATGGATGCGCAGTCATTGCACGCGGTGCTGGTCAACGGGCTGGGGCAAGCGGTGGCCACCGGACGCTTGCTGCCCAGCGACAATGGCCAAGCCAAAATAGGCCGAATGGCAGTGCTGCGCGTGTTGCGCGGTACTGGCCAAGGCGGACGTATATTGCAGGCCTTGTGTGCGCAGGCGTTGGCGCGCGGTGACACAGAGGTGTTTCTGCATGCCCAGCGCAGCAGCCAAGCCTTTTACAACGCGTTGGGTTTTTCCGTGGTGGGCGAGCCGTTTATGGAAGTCGGCATTGCGCATGTGAGCATGTCCAAGCGCTTGGGTTGAGTCAGCAGCTGGGCATTGTCATCAAAGCGCCACTCGGCCATGTGCACAGTGCGTGGCGCTGCCTGCTCAACCCACATCAAGGTGCTGCTTCTTGTGCCGTAACTTGCCTGCGGCCAGCGCACGAAGACACTTGATAAGGGGTCTTGCGCCAAACGGGTATCGTCGCGCAATGCCTCTACCAGCTTGTTGCGCATGGCCAGGTCATGAGCCGCCTGTGTCACCCCATCAGCTTGGCTGTGGTGGCGTTTGAGTTGAAGTTGCAAAGCCATGGCGTTTTTTAACTGCAGCAACTTAGGCCAAGGTGTATCCAAGTCGGCATTTGACAGGCCATAAATGCCTGGTGTGAGTTCGCTGGTGTACCACCCGCTTGGATGCCACGCATGAGCGGGGCTGGCTTGGTTGCGAGCAAAGTGCCATGTGCCCTGATGCAAGTCGCCCAACACCACATTGCAGCCGCCAAACGCATGACCAGAGTGACTGTCTAACCATGCCGGCCATGACATGCCACCCAGCCAACTGCTGCACAAAGCACCACGGCTTTGCGCTGCTGCTGCTGGTTTGTCTGAATGATCCACTGGGCGGATATTGGTAAGCAACGCCACACGGCCATTCTGTCCAACACCCATCCAAGTGCCACCTGCCAACAGGTCACGACCAGCCAAGACATCAACGCCGTTGTCCAAACGCCATGCCGACAGCCCAAGTGTCTGGCGGCGGTAGGACTCGTCTCGATTCGCTGCGACCAACAAAGGCAGCTCATGCGACTCACCAATTGCAAAAGCTACCAAGCACATGGCAAGCTACCGGTCATGGGTCACCTATTTCGAAGCCAAGGTTTGGCGTCTTTAAATGTCAGTGAGCAATGCATAAGGTACATCAATCAGCTGCATCGCATACCCTTGAGAGCCTTCGGAACAAGCCAGCCTGAGTTCAGTAGCCGCTTGTACAGCAGCAGATTGACCACTGAAGCACAACACGGTTGTAGCATCACGTGTGGCAACGCTGGCGACGACGCCACAGGCCTCGAATACATCGGGCGCCTCAGCTGTGTTGGCAAACACCTCGTCGCCAGCGACAGGAACCCCACCTGTTTCACCGGCGTTCAACTCGCCCAACATGGCCCGGCGCTTGATGGCACCTCTAAACTGGCTGCGTGCCACGACTTCTTGCCCGGGGTAGCAGCCTTTTTTGAAGTTCACGCCACCTACAGACTCATAGTTGAGCATTTGCGGCACAAACGCCTCAAACGTCGCCTCGCTCACCAAAGTAACGCCGCTTGCCACGTAGGCGTGGTGCCAAGCGGCAAGCGCTGGGGCATCAGCGGCAATTGTCCCGCCTTCTGCTTGCGCGTGCGAGGCCCCATGCTGCGGGTACAGCACCACACAGGCTTGGTCTTTGTGTGACGCAGGCCATGTGAATAACGAACTACTCACTCCGTTGACCTGCATGGTGTGGCGTTGCCAAGCGGGTAAGTGGTTGCTAGACCTGACACAACCCAACACCTTGTAGGCGTCTGAAGCATCAACCAACGTGCACTTGGCACGCATGACAAACATAGACAGTCGCTTGAGCGTTTTTTCAAGCAAATCTTTGTGCAGCACCAGCGCAATGTCGTGTGTATTCAGTCGCATCGCCACCATGCTGGCTTGCATCCGTCCTTTGACATTACAAAAAGCAGCTAAATGGACCTGCGCCTCGCCCAAAGACACAATGTCATTGGAGAGTTGGTTGTGTAGAAAATTAGCGGCATCCACGCCACTGGCTGTGATGACGCCCCAGTGCGTCAGCTCAACAAGTGGGCTGGTATCTGAAGACGTGGCAAAATTTTGTTCGGACATACCGATACCCTTAATCTGATTAATGGGATGATTATGCGTTGACACCACACCTTTTGTGGCTTGTAGCTCAATTGAGCTTTTCATTTTGGCGACTTTTACATGCTTCGATTTATCAAGTTTGCAATCATTTTCAGCGTCGTCGCGGCCATTGTTGCAGTGGCTGGCGTGGCGTGGTGGAGTCAAAAACCGCTGGACCTGAACTTGTCAAACGAGCAAGTCCTACTGGATTTACGGGTACCGCCCAATGCCACAGCCATGACGGTGGCCAGATCACTTAACGAAGCCGGCGTGAGCACACCTACGCGCGTCTTATTTGAGTGGTTTCGGTGGTCTGGCAAGTCACGCGACATCAAGGCTGGCAGCTATGAGTTATCACCTGGCATCACGCCTACACAGCTGGTCGATATGTTGGTACAAGGGAAACAAGCGCTGCGCAAAGTCACCCTGATTGAGGGGTGGACCTTCAAGCAAGTCAGGGAAGCGCTGGCCCTGGCCAACGACTTGCAACCAGTCACGGACTCATGGCAGGCAGAGCGCATCATGGATGCTTTAGGACGCTCAGGCCAGCACCCGGAAGGACGGTTTTTCCCTGATACCTACATCTACCCCAAACACAGCGACGACCTAAACGTCTTGCGTCAAGCCGCCAAGCTCATGGACAAACAATTGGACATCGCTTGGGCCAAGCGAGACAAGCGCACACCGGTCAACTCGCGCGATGAGCTGCTTATTTTGGCCAGTATTGTCGAAAAAGAAACCAATCACACCCCGGACAGGCCCCTCGTGGCCGGTGTTTTTGCCAACCGCTTGCGCATTGGCATGCGTTTGCAAACCGACCCTACTGTGATTTACGGCCTGGGCGACGACTTCGACGGCGATCTGCGCCGCATTCACTTGCGTGAGGATACGCCTTACAACAGCTACACGCGCGCTGGCTTGCCGCCCACACCTATTTCTATGCCGGGTGCGGCATCACTGCAAGCCGTCATAGCACCCGCATCAACCAAAGCCTTGTACTTTGTGGCCAAAGGCAACGGTCAAAGCGCCTTTAGCAACAACCTTGCTGAGCACAACCGTGCTGTGCAACGTTATATCTTTGGGCGTTAAGCTAGACGTTCTGTATTTACAACTATGTGGTCATCATGAGTCAGCTCAAACGCGGGTTATTTATTAGCTTTGAAGGCATCGACGGTGCCGGAAAATCCACACACATTGAAGGTTTAGCCCACTTGTTTAGTGAGCAGGGCCGCATTGTTGTGCAAACACGCGAACCCGGAGGCACGCCGTTGGCAGAGCGCCTGCGTGAACTGGTGTTGCACGAGGTGATGGACCCGTTGACTGAGGCCTTGCTGATTTTTGCTGCCAGACGCGACCACCTCGTGAACGTGATCGAACCTGCATTGGCCAGAGGTGACGTGGTCCTGTGCGACCGCTTTACCGATGCTACTTTTGCCTACCAAGGTGCTGGACGGGGCTTTGACTTGCCCACACTCAGCTTGCTAGAGGAGTGGGTTCAACCCAAACCTGTTGTTCCCGGTCAGGCTGGACAGCAACCCACACTGCGCCAACCAGACCTGACCTTGTGGTTCGACTTGCCCCCAGAGGTGGCAGCCAAGCGTTTGGCCGATGCGCGAGAGGCTGACCGTTTTGAAGCCGAATCACTGGCGTTTTTTGAGCGTGTTCGCACAGGTTATCAAGCACGCTTCAGTGCATCACCCAGTCGGTTCGTTCGCATCAACGCTGACCAAACCAAACACCTTGTGTGGCAGCACATTACCCACCAAATGGTGCAACGAGGCTGGCTTGCCATCATGGTCAACAGCGCCGCTTTTAAACCTGCAGGCATGCGCACAGACCAGCGCGCCAGTTCATGACAGAAAGCGTCAGCAGCGGTCAAAACGCTGTACCAGCATGGTTACAAGATCAGCTGCTCAGCTTGTTGCAGCAGCGCGGTCACGCATTGCTGCTGAGTGGTCCGCCTGGCTTGGGTCAATATCCTTTAGCGTATGCCTTGGCCAAAGCGTGGCTGTGCGACCAGCCCACCCTAGCTGGCGCTTGCGGTCAATGCGCTTCTTGCCACAGTGTCGATGTCAGAGCCCATCCTGACTTGCATGTGCTATTGCCAGAAACAGTTGCGCTAGAGCTGAATTGGCCTTTGCCCAGCGCTGCGCAGGATGAGATAGACAAAAAATCACGCAAGCCAAGCCGCTGGATACGTGTAGACGCTGCGCGCGCAGCGGTCGCGTTTACGCAAATGACGCGGGCCAGAAGCCGTTTTCAAGTCGTGCTGATTTACCCCGCCCAGCGCCTCAACGTTGAGTCTGCCAACACCCTGCTCAAAACACTAGAAGAACCACCAGGCGATGTTCGGTTTGTCTTGGCCTGCGAAGCCTCGCACATGCTGTTGCCCACTATTCGCAGCCGCTGCCTGACCCACAACATGAGCTGGCCCAGCACAGAGACTTCCCAGCAGTGGTTGGCGAGCACCTTGCAACCTACACCCAGTCCAGAAACCGCCACAACGTGGCTGCAAGCCGCAGGTGGGCGACCCATGGATGCCTTGACGTGGGCCGAGCTTGGTCTGACCCATGCACAATGGAGCAGCTTGCCGAAATCTATCGCCAAGGGCCAGTTGGGCCACATGCAAGACTGGACGCCAGCTGTGATTTTGGACACGTTGCAAAAAGTAGCCCATGACACGCAATCGGCTTGGGTGGGGGCCACACCGCGTTTTTTTGCTGCTGCTGACTTACCCACTTTGCCTCACTTGCGCGCGCTAGAACAATGGGCGCTGCGTTTGTCAACGTGGCGACGCACCGTTGAACACCCGTATAACGCTGGGCTTCAGACTGAAGCTTGGCTGTGCGACGCCGCCATTGTTTTTGCAACTGCTGCTAAGCCCCAACGTGCTGGCAGCCCCACGCCTCATTGACCACTTATGTTTATTGATTCTCATTGCCACCTCAATTTTTCCGAACTTAAAGGCAACTTAGACGCTATTTTGGACAACATGGCCCAAGCCAATGTTGACCAGGCCGTATGCATATGCACACGGGTTGAAGAGGCCGACGAGGTGCTGCAACTGGCCGAGCAACATGCCAACTTGTGGGCAACTGTTGGCGTACACCCTGATAACGAGGGCGTTGCTGAACCTTCGTTTGAGTGGTTGGTCGCCAGGGCGGCCAACCCCCGCATTGTGGGTATTGGTGAAACGGGCCTTGATTACTACCGCTTGAATGGGCGCTCTGTTGCCGACATGCAGTGGCAACGTGACCGGTTTGCCACGCACATTCACGCGGGTAGGGCAGTGGACTTGCCTGTGGTGGTACACACCCGCAACGCCAGTGTGGATACCATGGCGATGTTGCGTGAGCTCGGAGGCTTCAATGACAACGCCGGTGAGTTGCCCCAGTCACGCGGTGTGCTGCACTGTTTTACCGAGAGTTTAGATGTCGCCAAAGCCGCGCTGGATATTGGCTTCTATATTTCCTTCTCAGGGATCATTACTTTTAAAAATGCCTCAGACATCCGTGATGTGGTGGCCTATGTGCCCAATGACCGCTTACTGATTGAAACCGATAGCCCTTATTTAGCACCCGCGCCACACCGCGGCAAAACAAACAGCCCTGCTTTTGTGCCACTGGTGGCCCAGCAAGTGGCACAGACCAAGAATTTGAGTCTGGAGCAAGTAGGGCGCTTGAGCACAGATAATTTTTACCGTTTGTTTTCTAAAGCCACAGAGCTGACAAGCGCGTAAACCTTTAAACGGCTGTCATTTCAACTTAATGTTGCATGTCAAACTACATGAATACACACCTTAAAACTGTTGATATACATCAATTAATTCTAGCCTTATTCCTCGCCTTGTTGCTCATGCCCAGCTTGGCTTTTCCGACCCATCTGCTGGCTCAAACAGTGTTTCCCAGCCCCTTCGATGACAGCGAGCCAGAGTCCTCATCTGTCGCGGCCCCTGCAGTCGTCAACCCCAGTGCGCCGGTTTCCTTAACAAGGCTGCAACAGCAATTTTGGACAGCTATCAAACAAGACGACGATTGGGCATTGAGCAATGCGATTTATGCTGGCGCAAGCCCAACCAGTCGGCTGGCCAATGGCAACACCGTATTACACCAAGCGGTCGTCATACCGTCGCCACACACAGCAGCCATGCTGTTAAAGCAACCCGGTGTGGATATCAATGCCCGTAACAATGCGGGTGAAACCCCGTTGATGTTGGCCGTTTTGCGCGGCCAAATAAAGATGGTTCAATCCTTGGTGAGCGCACAAGCAGCAGTGAACCACCCGGGTTGGACAGCGTTGCATTACGCCGCATCGGCCACCTATGAACAAGCGCCAGAGATGATTGCCTTGTTGCTGGACAACTTTGCTTATATAGACGCCGAAAGCCCCAACGCCACGACACCGCTGATGATGGCGGCACGTTATGGTTCGTCGCCAAATGTTGCGGTGCTCCTTGAATCTGGTGCTGATCCCAAGCTCAAGAACCAGCAAGGCCTCAATGCATTGGACTTTGCCACAGCTGGCGCCATGCCAGACTCTATTGAGATGTTAAGCGAGGTGTTACTCAAGATAGAGACTTTGCCCGCAGGCACTTGGTAACGCCTTAGGTCTTAGGCCTTTCAGACAAGAGCGTGTCAGAGGTAGCTAGAGTCAAATCGATACGTTCTTAGCTGCTGTATAGATGCTAGATCCTATGGTATAAATATTCCACAATGTATATTATGTTAAATTGTAAATAGGCCGGGTGGATTCAAGTCTAAAAACGAACTTGGCCTAGGAGTCGCCTGCTTGAACGCACGGTCGACATTCAATAGAAAAAAACCACAAGGCGCGACAAACGCGCACCCATAGCCTCGAACGAGCAACATACAGTTATCTGGCAAGCTGAACAAGCATTTGTGCCGCCAATCACTGAACCATAAACAGCGCGGCGCTTAAGCACCATGGGGGCTTGGGTGGTTTTCCTGTTACTTCAGCCTTTGCTGTCATGCGCACCTCCGGTCATACGACTCATTGGCAGCTATGGCTTTCCATATCCGAAACCCGTTGAAACGCGCATCCCGCGCGTCAAACGTGCCGTCTTGGTTGCTGTCAAACACCTTGGCCAAGGCTTGCAAGTCGGTGTCTTGCTCCGGTGTCCATTGCGCCAACGCTATTTCTTTGCTCTGCGTGATCTGACCATCTCCATCCAAGTCAATCACCAACAACCCGTCGTCTGCACCGGCCCACGCCGTGCGCTCTTTAAACCCATCGTCGTCAAAGTCAAAGTAGGTCGCACTTCTGCTCAAGGGCTTGATCTCTACACCGTCGCCGTCTAGGTCAATGATGATGGGAAAGCCCATGCCATAGCCATAGCCGGCGTCATAGCCAACACTGCCACTGCTACCGCTGGAACTGTAGGCGTTGGGGTTGTCTGTTCCCGCATTGCTACCTGTGCTACCACCATAAGACGCACTGGAATCTCCGCCAGACTCTGATGAGCCCGATGAGCCCGTCCAGCCTTGACTGCTGATCAGCGAGCCTATCGGGTCACTCGAGTTATTGGCATCCGCTATGGCTTGGCTGGACACGCTGGAGCCTCCTGCACTGCCTACACCCTCCTGGCGCAACAACCGCGCCTGCGCTTGCGCGTTGATCTCGGCGGGTGTGCTGGCGCTGTACGCGCTAGCCGTGTCTGAACGAGCCGCCAGCGTGGGCGGCACTGCTGACAGCCTAGGGTCATTAAAGCCCGCGCCTCTGTAGTTGAAAGGCAGGAGGCTCGCCTGCAACGGCGTGCCCAAGCCTTGGTTGCCGTAGTTGGGGTTGTTGGGGTTGGAAGCAGTTGGTTGCTGGGATTTGGTTGTTAGATTGAAGCCGTATTCAATCACTGTGATCCCCACACCGGCTGCAAGGCCCCAAGGGTTCGATTTGTAAATGCCCATACCCATGCTGGCCAGATTGCCCGCCAAATTGGCGGCTTGGGCACCGGTGATGCTGAAGGTCCCAGTGGTTTGGTAGTTGTCGTAAACCTTCTCACCTACGTTTAGAACACCCCAGAGGCCAATAAATGCCTGAACAGGCCCATAAGACTTGCCTGCCATGGCGAACTGGCTCTCCACCGTCGAGGCCACTCCCTGCGCTGTGCCGGTACCTGTGTTGACCAAGCCCAATTGACCATTGAAACCACTTAATACATTAACGACTGCGTTGCTCATCTGTAGTTACCTCTGCTCATGCGAAAAAAAATTGAAAGGAAGCCTAACGGCATCAAGAAAAAGACACCAGTTCCAAAGAACCACAAATTAGGATCGCTGCGGCTCACCACTGCGTACGGCACAGTCAACCCCAAATTGGGACACTCCACCTGCCAAATGCGGTAGCGTGTCCACAAGGTGCCCACCGGAATGTCGTACCACACTGCGCCCCTGCAACCTACTAAGTTGCGGTTGAATTGACCGAGGTTGCGGATAATTCCTCTTGGCGGTTGCTGCCCCAACGTGTTCAAAAACACCGGGAACTCCATCGACATGTTCACGCCCTCGCGGGTTTTGAGGGTGACGTGAGGGTTTTCTTCTCTCGTGGTGTGGATGGTGCCCTCTACCAGCTTGAGTTGATCAAAAGGCGGCGGTTCACGGTTGATGTAGGTGGTCACCCACGGGTGAAATGCAATCAACACCCAGGTTGTGGTGGCCATAGCCAAACTTTTGTAAAACTCTTTGGGCAACTTGTCCAGCGGCTGCGAATACGCATCGCCATACACCCACCACTTCCAACTGCGCAGGCGCACGCGCCATGGGGGCTTGGGTGGTTTTTTTGTTGCTTCAGTCTTGACTGTCATGCGCACCTCCGGTCATACAGCTTTTAAACAGGAATACTTTTTTAATCTAACGTTGATTAATAAATAATACTTAAGAATTTTTAAGTGATAATTTCACTTCATAAATACTTCTTAAGTAATATTTGCATGAGGCTGCTACCAACTCCAGATTTTCGATCCTTGGCCGCCCAGGTACTCGCTGTCGGCCTGTACGCTACAAAAACATCTAGCATAAGCGCCTGTTTGATCTGTCTGTTTGCGTTGTGCGCTGGCACCTCTTGGGCTCAGCCCGCCCCCCCCGCTCAATCAGCTGCCGAAGAATATCTACGCCAGCAAGAACGCACATTTTTGCTACGCGCGCAGCAAGAACAGGTCCCTGACGTGCGGGTAACCTCCCCCGCTATACCCCCCAATCTAGAACGACTCACGGCAAACGAAGCACCATGTGTGAGGGTCAACAAGATCACCTTGATTGGCGATGCCGGCGATCAATTTCAATGGGCTTTAAGCGCAGCCAACCAAGCCGCCGACGGTACTGCGGATAGTCCAATAGGTCGCTGCCTGGGGACAAGTAGCGTGAACTTGCTAATGCGACGCATCCAAAACGCCATCCTCGCACGCGGCTATGTTGCTGCGCGTGTGCTCTTAGGGACGCAGAAAGAGTTGGAACCAGGCATCCTCCAACTCACCTTGTTCCCAGGGCGTATTCGCAATATTCGTTTTGCCCCTGATACCAGTATGCGAGCCAGACACTGGAACGCTGTGCCTGCCAAGCCAGGCGATTTGCTTAATTTACGCGACATCGAACAAGCGCTCGAAAATTTTAAACGTGTACCAACCGCCGAGGCAGATATTCAGATAACTCCCGCTGAAGGCGCTGGCATAGCGCTAGGTCAAAGTGACCTGGTCATCAAATGGAAACAAGGATTCCCCTTTCGACTCAATCTTTCTGCTGATGACTCCGGCACCAAAGCCACTGGCAAGTACCAAGGCAACGTCACCATTTCCTACGATCACTCGTGGACGCTCAATGATCTTTTTTACCTCAGTCTGAATCACGATATGGGCGGTGGTGATTCTGGTGCACGAGGCACAAGCGCGCATACAGCGCACTACTCAGTGCCCTTTGGTTATTGGTTGCTGGGATTCACGACCAGCAGCAACAGCTACCAGCAATCTGTTGCAGGGGCCACTCAAACCTACCTCTATAGCGGCGAGAGTCAAAACAACGAAGTCAAACTCTCGCGCCTCATCTACCGCGATGCCGTCCGTAAAACCACCTTATCCCTGCGCGGATGGACTCGAACCTCCAAAAACTTTATTGACGATACCGAGGTGGAAGTTCAGCGCCGCCTTATGGCCGGTTGGGATTTGGGCCTGTCTCACCGTGAATTCATCAACACAGCCAAGCTGGACTTGAGACTTAACTACCGCCGTGGCACGGGTGCATTCGACTCCTTACCAGCACCCGAAGAAGCCTTCGGTGAAGGCACGTCACGGCCCAAAATCACTACCGTCGAAGCACAACTTAACGCCCCCTTTTCTTTGGGCGAACAACGACTGCGCTACAACGGCACATGGCGGGCGCATTACAACGGTACCCCGCTGGTACCGCAAGACCGTTTTGGCATTGGTGGGCGCTACACCGTTCGCGGCTTCAGCGGCGAGAGTCAACTCTCAGCAGAGCATGGTTGGCTGATTCGCAATGACTTGAGCTTTGCAATTGGGGAAACAGGCCAAGAACTTTATTTGGGTGTGGATTATGGCCAAGTTGGCGGCCCAACTAGCCAAACCTTAGTCGGCACCCGACTCAGTGGTGCGGTGCTGGGTTTACGCGGCAGCGCCAAGGGATTCTCCTACGACGTATTTGTAGGGCAACCGATCCATAAACCGAGTGGATTCAAGGCGGCTGATGGCGTAGCCGGTTTCAGCGTCAATCTGTCGTTCTAAAAGTCATGCAATCGAAACCCACGAACCAGGCCCCACTCGACATCATCGCCCCTGGCCTGATCGAGCAAACCTGGAGCGAGGCCGATGTGCTGGGCAGCGTTGTGTGGTTGTGGATGCATTCACCAGCGCACCGAGACATGCCCTTGCACACCTTGTCTGCGCTGCTGCTACCTGCCATCAAGTACCGCCAGTTCATCTTAGTAGCCCAAGACGGGCGTGCCGTGTTTTACCTATCGTGGGCCAACCTAAGCCTAGAGGCCGAGCAACGCTACTTGCAACAGCACCCCACGCTGATGGCAGATGCTGACTGGAACAGTGGTGATCGGATGTGGTTGCTCGATTGGGTCGCACCCTTCGGCCACACCAGAGCAGTCCATCACCTGCTAAGGCGGCAGCTTTTCGCCAATCGGTGGGGCCGGATGCTGTATCACCGAGGCGATGAGCGCGGCATGAGGATCAAAACCATTCAAGGCATGGCGGTGCTGCCCGCCGAGGTGCAAATGTGGTTTGAAACGCATCCTGTCGCAGTCGTGCCCACTCGAAACCGAAACCGAAACACTCTAGAGGAAGTCAAAAGCATATGAACAAGACCTGTTACCGCATCGTTTTTAACCAAGCACGTGGCCTATTGATGGCGGTGGCTGAAACCATCACCGGCCAAGGCAAAACCAAGGGCGAAACCTCGGCCAACGCAAGCACACCGGAAAGCTCTAGCAGCGAGCCTTTGATTGCCACCGTGCGCACCCTGACCTTTAGTGTATGGGCCATGTTGGGAATGGTGTTGTCCCCCAGCGCCCATGCGCAAATCGTCGCTGACCCGAGTGCGCCTGGCAACCAACGCCCAACGGTGCTCGCCGCACCCAATAACGTTCCTCTGGTCAATATTCAAACCCCAAGTAGCGCTGGAGTTTCGCGCAATACCTACAGCCAGTTTGACGTACAGCAACAAGGTGCCATCCTCAACAACAGCCGCACCAATGTGCCAACCCAGCTGGGCGGCTGGGTGCAAGGCAATCCGTGGCTGGCCACCGGCAGCGCCCGCGTCATCCTCAATGAAGTCAGCTCCAACAACCCAAGCCTGTTGCGCGGCTACGTTGAAGTAGCCGGACAACGTGCCCAAGTCGTCATCGCCAACCCGGCGGGCGTCACCTGCGATGGTTGTGGCTTCATCAACGCCAACCGCGCCACCGTCACCACCGGCACGCCAGCCGTCAATGGCGGCAGCCTAGAGGGCTACCGGGTACAAGGTGGCACCGTCACCATTACGGACAATGGCATGGACGCCAGTACCACCGATTACACCGACCTGATTGCTCGAGCAGTGCAGGTCCATGCGGACATCTGGGCCAAGCAACTCAAAGTAGTTGCCGGTGCCAACCAAGTGAGTGTGGATCAAACCAGTAGTGATGCCAGCGCGACCAGCACCCTAGCGGGAGCAGGTGAAGCCCCCGCCTTTGCGATTGATGTTGGGCAACTGGGTGGCATGTATGCGGGGAAAATCTACCTCGTCGGTACTGAAGCCGGTGTCGGTGTCAGCAATGCGGGCAAGCTGTATGCAGGCGTGGGCGAAGTCATCATCACGACCGACGGTCGATTCGAAAACGCCGGTCGAGTTACCAGTACGACAGACACACAAATCGACTCCGCGCGAGGTATTCAAAACAGCGGCACCATGTATGCCCACGGCAATGCAACGCTCAACACACGCGGCAATATAGACAACACCGGCACGGTCGCCGCGACAGGCAATACCACTGTAGCGGCAACTGGCGCAAGCAGCAACATCATCAGCGCCAACACGTCCGTACTGGGGGCAGGCGTGCAGACCGACGGCAGTTTGGGCACAGCGGGCAATTTAACGGTCAATGCGACCCAAGCCCTCACAGCACAGGGGCAAAACTTAAGCGGTGGCGATCAAGCCTTAAGCGCACAAGCCATCAACCTCACTGGTAGCCAAACCAGCGCCCGCAACCTGATGGCGACCGCAAGCAATGGCGACATCAATCTTGCGAGCGCAACCGTAGCCATCGCTCAAACGCTCACGGCCAGTGCCAGCCAGACCCTGCGCACTGACAACGCCAATATTTCAGCCACCCAAATCAACGCCACCGCGCACGACTTATCCAACGTCCAAGGCACCCTTATTCAAACGGGCAGCGGTGATCTAACTCTGAACCTACCTGGCACGCTCAACAACACCCAAGGTCGCATCGCCACCAACAGCACCAATCTGAATGTAAGCGCCGCAACACTAACCAACACCGATGGCAAGTTGGAGCATGCGGGCATAGGTGCTTTGAACATTGTTGCGCCCACACTGAGCGGCACACGCGGCCAAATCACCACCAATGGCCTGCTTGATGTCACCGCCACTTCCACCACACTGGACGCCGCAAGCACCACTGCAAAGCAGATCAAAATCAACAGCAACACGCTATCGAATCGGGGCGGCACCTTGACGCAAACGGGTAGCGGCGCAACCGCGCTTGCTGCAAGTACGCTGCTGGAAAACACTGGCGGCACGATTGCTAGCAATGGGCATACCACCCTCACCGTGGGAGCCCTGACCAATCAAGGCGGATTGATTCAAGCTGCTGGCCCAACCGCCTCAAACCTGACCCTCAATGCAACGGGCAACATCGATAACCGCAACGCCGGAAAAATCTCAGCCAGCGGCACCACCACAGTCACTGGCGACAGCCTGAACAACACCCAAGGGCAAATCACCGCCGCACAAGCATTAAACACAAGCACCACGCAAGCTATCAACAACAGCCAAGGCTTGCTCACAGCCAACAACCAGGTCACGTTAAGCGCAGCGCAAATCAACAACAGCGCTGGCATCATAGGTTCCATTCAAAGCGGGGCAAGTGTCACGGCCAACACAGGCACCATCAATAACAGTGACGGACGCATTGAGGCAGCTCTTGCTGCTAGTGTCTCAGCGCTTGGCATTAGCAATACCGATGGAACGATGACCGGCAAAAGCGTGAATCTCAACAGCAATGCACAAACCTTGGACAACACGCGCGGACGGCTGACCGCAAGCGGCACAGGAGCCGCTGACACCTTAAACATTCAAACGGGTGCGTTAAACAATGACCATGGCTTGATTCAAGCGACAGGCGCGCTCACTGTCGATACCCATGGCCAAACCCTCACCAACACCAACTCTGGAACCAGTAGCGGCATCGTTGGTCAGAGCACAGTTGACTTAAACACGGGTGGCTTTACCAACCAAGCGGGCTATGTGGGCAGCGGTACCGGACTCACGGTCAACAGTGCAGCCATCACCAACACGCAAGGCGGCATTTTGGCCAGCAGCGCACAAGCTGCGCTCACCGCCAGCAGCTTGAACAACCAAGGCGGACAAATTCAGGCCCTTGACAATATCGATGTCACCCTGAGCGGCACACTCAACAACACAGCCAGCTTGGTGCGCTCCGGTCAAACCTTAACGGTCAATGCCAGTGCCATCACGAACGCCAATACGCAAGGCGTGGACTTGCCAGACCCTGCCGGTAGCCAGGGCCTAGAAGCTCAATCCGTCAGCCTAAGTGCCAACCAAATCAACAACAGCCAAGGCGCGATTCGTGCCAACAACGACGTCACGCTCACGAGTTCGGGCAGCATGGGCAACAGCCAAGGTTTAGTTAGCGCAGGCAAGATGCTGACAGTGCAAGACCTAGAAGCAACTAAAACGCTGGCCATCACCAACACCGACGGCACCTTGATCGCAGGGCAAAACTTGACTGTGGACAGCAGCAGCCTAAGCGGCGATGGCGCATTGCTCTCCCAAGGCGATATGACCGCCCTGCTCACGCACAATTACGCTCACACCGGCCAATTCATCGCCAATAAAACCGCCAGTTTGGAAACCACAGGCACGCTTACCAACCAATCGACTTTACAAGCCGGCACAGCGCTCACACTCAAAGCGGCCACCATTGACAACCAAGCCAACGGAACAATGTCGGGGCCACAAGTCAAACTACAGGCCACCGACAGCCACACCCTGACCAACCGAGGCTTGATCGATGGCCTAGAGACCATCATCGAAACGATCACGCTCAACAACATAGGCACAGGCCGCATCTATGGTGACCATGTGGCTATTCAAGCCACGACTGTCACCAACGATGGTGAAAACGGCGCAGCGCCTGTCATCGCAGCGCGAAACCGATTGGACATCGGTGCTGTCACCATCAACAACCGCGAACACGCCTTGCTATTTAGTGCGGGCGATCTCGCCATCGGCGGCAGCTTAGACGCCAGCAAACGCGCCACAGGCAGTGCCACCAACCTCAACAACGCCAGCGCAACGATAGAAGCATTGGGCAGCGTGGATATCAATGCGAGGCAAATCAACAATACCAACGAACACTTCAGTACGACCCTAGACACTTTGGCTTCACAAAGCATTAGTGAATACCAAGGCAGCGGCTCGCCCAATCGCTATACACCTGGCACGCCTGGTGTTTACGTCTTCAACGACGAATCCGATCATCTGCACACGCCCGAGGGCAATTATGCGAGCTGGTCAGCCTACAACTACACCCGCAACACCACCGAGACACGCGTAGCAAGCTCAGACCCCGCGCAAATTCTCTCAGGCAGCGCCATGCGCATCACCTCTGATACCTTGATCAATGACAAGAGTCGCATCGTTGCAGGCGGCACGCTCACAGGAACGATTGCCACACTCAACAATACGGAAGTCGCAGGCGAGCGCACCATCACTGATACTGGCAGTGTCACCTCCTACTGGCGCAACCACAAAAAAGGGCGAGATAACACGGGCAGCACCAGCGCTGGCTACAACCCCGCGGTCACCATTCAGGCCATCTCTTTAACGCCCACGGTCTACCAACAAAATACCGCGCAAAGTGGCACTGGCACACAGATTTCGGCTCTTACAACGGCTACGGTGAATCAATCGCCCACGGCAGCAGGTAGCGCAACTCCGACTATTAACAGCGGCCAAGTCATCACGCCCATTACCCAGGTGGCAGCGCTCAGTAGCAGCAGTGCCAGCGGCCTCGCTACGGTGGTGCGCAGCGGCGGCGTTAATACCAGCGTGCCCAACAACAGCCTGTTTGGCGTCACATCCAACCCAACCACGCACGCCCTGATTGAGACCGACCCGGCATTCGCCAACTACCGCAGCTGGCTCAGCTCAGACTACTTGCTCACCGCCCTGTCGATCAACCCGGCCTCAACACAAAAACGCCTAGGCGATGGCTTCTACGAACAAAAGCTCATCCGAGAACAAGTAGCTCTTCTTACTGGCAGAAGGTTCTTAGACGGCTACGCCAACGACGAAGCCCAGTACCAAGCGCTCATGAACAACAGCGTGACCTTCGCCACGGCACATAGCCTGATTCCCGGCGTGTCTCTGTCTGCGGCTCAGATGGCCCAACTGACCCGCGACATTGTTTGGTTGGTCGAAAAAGACATCACGCTTCCGGACGGCACCACAACCAGAGCATTGGCGCCTCAACTCTACGTCCACGTTCAAGAGGGTGACCTGCAAGCCGGTGGGGCTTTGATAGCGGGCAACAGCGTGAACTTCAACCTCACGGGCGACTTGACCAACAGCGGCACCATCGCTGGGCGCACCGTCGCCGCCCTCACCGCTAACAACATCAACAATCTCGGTGGCCGCATCACAGGCCAAGACGTTGGCATTGCAGCGAGGGGTGACCTGAACAACATTGCCGGTGCCATGGTCGCCAGCAACAGCTTGATCGCCAGTGCGGGCAACGACCTCAACGTCATCTCCACCACGCGATCACAAAGCAACGCCCAAGGCACCCGCACCAACATCGACCGTGTGGCGGGCCTGTACGTCACGGGTAGCGGCGGCACGCTACAAGCGCAAGCTGGGCGCGACATCAACCTCAACGGCGCCGCCATTCTCAATGCGGCGCTACCGCCAGCGGGTTCACCCGCAGGCAGCACCACGCTGCTTGCCGCCAACAACCTCAATTTAGGCACAGTCACGCAAAGCGCAAGCAACCGCATCGTCTGGGATGGCAACAACCGCCGCCTGGACACCAGCCGTACCGACGTGGGCACCGCCATTCAGACGCAAGGCGACCTCACCTTGGCTGCGGGTCATGACCTGAACGCCACAGCCGCCAACGCTGTCAGCAGCCAAGGCGCGTTGTTGGCCACGGCAGGCAACAGCGTCTTTCTCACAGCTGGGCAGGCCAACCAAACCGTAGACGAGGCGCACCAACACAAAGGTCGCTCCAGCCTCTTTTCAAGCAAAACGACCACCACACGCGACACGCTGGATCAAACAACGGCGCTAGGCACAACGCTGTCAGGCACAACAGCCACCGTACGGGCCAACCAAGACATCCGCGTCGTGGGCAGCAATGTGGTCAGCGACAGCGGCACGCTACTGGCCGCTCACAACAACATCAATATCGAAGCCGCAACCAACACCACCGTCGAGACCCATCTCAAGGAGGAGAAAAAATCGGGCATCTTCAGCGGTGGTGGCATTGGCTTCACTATGGGTACCCAGCAACACAGCACAGACCAAACAGGCACCACGAAGACGGCAGCGGCCTCCTCCATCGGCAGCACACAAGGCGACGTGAACTTAAGCGCGGGCCAAGCCTACAAACAAACCGGCAGCGATGTTATGGCGCCAGTGGGTGATGTCAACATCGGCGCACAAAAGGTTGATATCCAAGAAGCCAGAGAAACCAGCAACACCCAAGTCGAGAGCAAGTTCAAGCAAAGCGGCTTAACGGTGGCCGTCACAAGCCCAGTCATCAGTGCCATTCAAACTGGGCAGCAAATGCGCCAAGCCGCCAGCAATACCAGCGATTCACGCATGCAGGTACTGGCGGCAGCGAACATCGCATTTGCAGGCAAACATGCCATGGACGCCATCAAGGCTGGTCAAGGCACCACCATCAACGGCAAAGACAACCAGATGCCCACTGGCAAAACCAATCCCGATGGCACAGCGCAAACCCGTGATGCCAATGCCGCAGACAAAGTCGGAGGCATCAACATCAGCCTCAGCGCAGGCAGCGCCAGCAGCGCCAGCAGCGCCAGCACAACCACGCAGACCAGCGATTGGGCAAGACAATCAACGGTTGCTGCGGGCAACAACCTCAATGTCACCGCGACTGGTGCAGGGCAAGCCAGCGACATCACCGTCCAAGGCTCAACCCTTCAGGCGGGCAATCGTGTGGCGCTGAACGCCGCGGACGAGATCAAACTACTTGCCGCTAAAAACACCACCGATCAGCGCAGCACCAACAGCAACCGCAGCGGCAGTCTGGGCATCAGCATTGGAGCCGGTGGCTTGGGTGTCACCGTTGCCGCGAGCCAGGGACGCGGCAACGCTGATGGCAGCGATGTCACCTGGACGAATACGCAAGTGAGTGCAGGCAATCAAGTGGCCATGACTTCGGGCGGGGACACCACAGTCAAAGGCGCGGTAGTGGAAGCGTCGCAAATTTCCGCCGCTGTGGGCGGTAACCTTAGTGTGGAGAGTTTGCAAGATACCAGCCAATTTGCAAGTAAGCAAAGGAGTGCCGGTGGTAGTTTGACGGTAGGTGTGGGCGTGAGCGGCTGGACCTAGACAAAAAAATGGACACCGAGTTCCTTTAAAGGTTTCAATGCAACCTGAGAGGAATTTTCATGATACGCAATTTCAGTCAACAGTTCAAAGAGCAAGCTATAGCGCATGTGCTTGATCATCCACAAGAGCCTATGAAGGCGTTGGCTCAATCATTGGGTGTGGGCTACTCCACGCTGGATGAGTGGGTCAGG
>Ga0208413_1000350_pt1 | contig 36595 bp, 31 predicted proteins | sample AntAceMetag02UKD_FD_184761 | JGI IMG/M metagenome (GOLD analysis project Ga0208413, IMG submission 184761) | Saline lake microbial communities from Ace Lake, Antarctica - Antarctic Ace Lake Metagenome 02UKD (SPAdes) (version 2) | ecosystem: Environmental > Aquatic > Non-marine Saline and...
AACTCAATAGAATATCGCGACATAATTCAATCTCTCTTTGCGCCCTGTTAGTATTTTGGGGAATCAAAAAGAGGCGACAGATAGCCTGGCACATAGGGAGGGCGCTGTGTATTTGTTGTTGCCTGAAAAAGTATACTAAGCGTTTCTGAATTCCAATAGTCATCATAATTCAGGACAAACTTATCGCCGTCATTCGTTCTAGTATCTAATTCTAGTGTCGTCTTATCGCTACTCACTACTATCTGATCCGAAGTATATTCACCATTAAAGTCGACAATGATGAACTTGCTACTCTGTGCGATGTACTCGCTTTTTTGCTCCAAAAGAGTAGTAAACAGCTTCGCTAAGGTATTCGATTTTCCACTACCAGTATTACCGAATACTCCTATATGGCTATTAAAGAGTCGCTCCCAGGGTATAGAAATGGACATTCCATTTTTAAGCATTTCCCCAATCACAAATTCACCCGCGTGTCCTTGACTATAAATCTCGGCTGTTTTCTCTTCACGCAGTAGAAACGCTGTGTCTTTAATCATCGGCAAATACTTGATCCCCTCATGAAACTTACCATGCTCAAAGTATCCAAGCGGTTTCGCATCCACAGTTCTGATGTATTTCGTTCTATTTTCTTCTTCAACGAAATTTTTTTCATCGAGGTACTCGCCCTCAATAACACAAACAATATCCCTGAACCCACGCTGTACGTAGACGTGCTCTCTAATTGAAACACCCCTATACCTTTCACCACCATGAAAGATAGTATCTTTGTTAGAATCTTCAAAAATTCGAAGCGTAACCTTTACCCCACGAATCCCTACAACCTCGCCAACCTTGATATTCACTAACTCACACCGCCCTGTACAGTTGTTAACACCGTGTCATTGAATACTGAAAAATCTAAAAGGCTCGCTGATGTAATGAACTCCACATTATCGAAGCCTTTGAAATAGCCTCTCATAGTGTTCAGTTCCAATTCGTTAAAACAACAGATGAATGTAAGCGTTCATTCCAAGCCGCCATTGACCCCAAGCTTCAAGTCAGAACGCATTGGGTTATTAGCAAACTTGTCCTTCCAAAGCCGTGGCGTCAACGATTCAACATCACTGGCCGGGTGCACGCTGACGCGCTGCAATACATCGGTTAGATAAACGTAAGGGTCGACCCCCTGCAGCTTACAGGTTGTCATTAAACTCTGGATGATCCCAACATGTTCGGCACCGAGTTCGGTCCAACAGAACAACCAGTTTCGGCGTCCCATCGGGATGGGCCGCAAGGCACTTTCCAGATGATTGGTATCCGGCGGTACAGCAGGATCCTCGAGGAACACTCGCAAAGCATCTCGACGTGCCAGCGTGTAGTTCACTGCTTTGATCAATGGATTGTCCGGCAACAGTTCAGGGTCGAGTAGCCGGTCTTCACACCATTCAAAAAACTCATCAACCACCGGTTTGCTGTGCTGTAAGCGATAGTCTCGCTTTTTCTCGTTATCCAGCCGTTTGGCTTTGATGTGTTTCTCAACACCATAGAGTTCACCAATCCTATCCAGCGCTTTCGCCACCAGGACGCGCTCGCTGCTTTCGGCTTCAATAAACTGGCGTCTTGTGTGTGTCCAACACTGGGCATGGGTGATACCAGCCGTTTGTTTTGCATAACGTGCATAAGCTGCATAACCATCACTTAACAGCGTGCCGCTGAAGTGGTGATTGAGTACGTCATCTAGATGCTGCCGGGCCCGACTATCGGCATAGGTGAAGACTATTTCATCATCTTCTCCATACACCGGCCAGAACCAGCCGGTTTTCATTTTACCCTTGCCTGCTCGACTTGCTTTAATCGGCGTTTCATCTATCGCCAACACTTTACTTTGCAGCACATGATCAAGTTGCGCTGACACGATTGGCCTTAGCAGGCTAATACTGTTTTTCACAAGATTGGTTAAGGTGGCGCGACTCAAGGTAATACCTGCTTGAGCCAGGCGTTGATGTTGGCGATATAACGGCAGGTGATACAGGAACTTGTCGACCAGAAGACCAACCAACAAGCTAACATCGGCCAGGGACTGGTCGAACACAGCTGCTGGCGCGGCAGCGGTTGTGATCTTCTCGCTATGCCGGTGTTTGACCACCGGCTGCTCATACTGCAGGACCACATAACTGGCTGGCCGCTGGGCCAAACGACAGGTGACTTTGGTACTAATGATGTCGTACTGGTCAGCATCCGGACCTGATAGTTCAGGCGCAGGCACCGGGATAACTTGTACTGGTACGTTATCGTTAAAGCGCAAGCCCGTGTCATGCACGCAATCGTCGGGGCGCTGCTTTTTCGCTTTGCCGCGCTGATAAGTGATGGTTTCGGATGCCACGGGCTCAATTGCGACAGGCTCGCCCAGCAATGATTCAAGCGCCAGTTGCTGAGGATTGGCTTCCACCAGCCGACGCTCGGACTTCTGACCAAACATCTGTTTTTGGAACCAGTCGACCTGCCGTTTAAGCGCATCGCGTTCACTCTTCAGCGCAGAGTTTTCCTCAAGAACAGAAGCATAGGTGGGTTGTTGGGACATGCCGGTATGTTAACAAAAACCGGTGTTTTCATCGAGCAAAACGTTTGTATTGTCGAGACTTTTCGACCTCAACGCCTTCCAACAACAGTTTTAGCTGAAGCACGTCCAGCGCTTGCTTGCCATGTGGTTTACCGCGGTAGTTGAACTGCCCCTGAACCAAGCGCTTACTCCAGATACAGTAGCCGGATCGATCAAAGTAGAGGACCTTCATCTGGGTTTTACGGCGATTGATGAACACAAACCACTGACCACTTAGCGGATCTTCATTGAGCTGATGCTTGACCAACCCAGATAGACCATCAAAGGATTTACGCATATCGGTGGGCTCGGTATACAACCAAACCCGCACCTGACCATCAGGAAAGAACATCAGCCGCGCTTCAGTCGCAGCGCCATGCCGCCACCTAGTTCGAGTTCAATGTCCCAGATCTGGTTGGCAGGCTCACCGACCAGCGAAGACAAATCAATCAGTGGAGCAGGTGCACGCTCACTGGATTGTTTACGCCACTTACAAAACAACTGATAGTTAAGTTGATGCTGATCACAATATTGTCGGGCCGACAAATTACTGGTTGCTTGATCATCAACCAGGTTTTGCCATTGTTGTGGGGTTCTGCGAATTTTTGTGCTCATGATCTTGTCTCATCGATAAAATGTGAGGTGAAGACTAGAGCGGAAATTGGGGCGCTGGAAGGATGTGCTGGAATGAACGCTTACCCTTCAACAGCCCTATCGGGTGTATTAGGACGCCCCGATTTCAGTGTGTCTACTCTGTCAAAGCCTTCATAAATAGGGCCGTGAACTAACTCGTTACGTTTTTCAAATGCATCTTTCGCAGCATCTAGTACGCTAATTAGGTCTCTACGACCTTCAAATTTAAAATTGTTTGATACTGATTTGGCCTTTTTGATTTTCCGACTTATCGGCCAGCGTTGCTCACTTTCTGCAAATTCTTCTATTACGGTTAGCATAAAGAGCAAGTTATCTATCTGCTCTTCGCAGTAAGCTGAATACAAGGTAACAAATCCAAGCGCTCTAACTATGTCATTGTCGTTTTGGATCATGGCTCGTTCTTTATAGACCTAACGCCTCAAACACCGGCGCAGTTTACTGCGTCCTAGTGTTTTGACTTGTAACATTTAGACTGTTCCATGATCTAATGGCACCACAAACCAGATTCATGTTTTCATTTAAATCTAATACTTCTGCTAAATTTTCTATTGTCATATGAGGGGCCAAATTCTCTGCCAGTAGAGGCTTTTTAGCATTATATTTTACGCCTTCTCCTGCGACTATATTATCTAGATATTCAAAAAATGACTCATATCTGTCGACTTGAGCGGAATGTGCAACACTCCAAAACGCATCCACCACTGTTGCTGGGATATAGTTTTCAATTTCTTTTCCCTTTGTTATCCAGCAGTGAGCTTCCATTGCTGCGAACTCATCTCTAATTCTTTGTTTCGTTTTATTTATTGGAGTTTGCTGCGTTCGCTTATCGCTATCTATAAGCATTATCGCATTTCGATTAGTGTTGAGAATAGATATACCAGATTCAACATCTTCAGGTGCTTCTGCATTAAGGTGGGAAAGCAATCTCCCCCCATAAAATATTATCTGGTAATGAGTGCCTTCCTTTAGCTCTCCGTCACTCCATAAGCTAATCCACTTGTTCAAATAAATTCGGTCCGATGGTCCCTCAACCCAAATAATACCGTTTGCCTGTAATAGATCACTAGCTCTAACGTCTAGGTCATCAAGAATTCCATTATTTTCGATATATGTGTTAGCTGTAGTGCAGGTCGCTACAGAATCGACATGCGTAACATGAATTATTTGGGCGTCACTTTGCTTACTAAATTGATCAATTAAAACATTCGAGTGAGTCGTTATAACATACAAAAAATCATGCTCTATTGCAGCTTTATAAATATAGTCATTTAGTCGCCGTAATAACGCAGGGTGAATATTATTTTCTAATTCTTCAAAACCGAATACATACTGCCTTAATGGCTTCTCTTCTAGGTGAGGAACTAATATGAGGCATGCAAGAACAGACATTACAGTTTTCAATCCGCTGCCTGATTGCGAAAGTGCTATGCGCCCTTTAAATTCTTCTTCTAGATATATTTCCCAATTATTGTCTTCATGCAGCTGGCAAACTATGTCAGTAAATACTGCATCGTGAGAAAATATTGAATTGAGGGCATCGAGGATAGAGATTTCAACTAAATTACTCGGTAAGTTAGATCTGTTTATAAAGTTCTGAATTGCGTTTGTTAAGCCGCTGCCATTATTTCCTATAGTGATATTTTGTGGTTCAGCCAACTCTGGAAGGATATCTCGTTCAGCAAAAAGACGCCTAAATGTTTTACCTTCGAGAGGAATAGGCATTCTGTTTGATAGTGATTGTGCATAGTCACCGGCATTTTTTAAAGGAGGATTAATCCCTTCATCGTTACAATCTAATAGCGCTGCGTTATTATCTCCGTTACCGCTCTTAGTCCACTTTAGGATTCTACCTACGTAGCCTTCCCCGTAGGTGCCGTGATTGCCGCCGATAACACCACCGCTTGTATCTGAACGAAATATTTGTCTTGTTACATTCTCAGAAATTACTGCTTCAAATATTATCTGTGGACGTTGATTGTCTCTCCAAGTCGACCTTTCAACTTCATATTTTTGAGTAACGACTATTTCAATCAAGTCTAATAATGACGATTTTCCTGCATTATTTCTTCCTATGATTAAATTAACTCGGCGAATAAAGTCAAAGCCAGTTTCTTCCTTAAAACACTTATAGTTCTTCACTCTAATTGCCAAGTCGTACATAGTTATCCTTCTACTAAAATGTAACAGCTTAGTGTTCGCCAAAAATGGCGAGTAACATTGGTTTCTGAATTTTGTCTTTTCATATCAAAAGGTTAACGTAAAAGTCGGCCAAGGCCCAAGTGCCAATCAATAGTTAATCGCCAGAAGTGGTTACATATTGAGTATAAATTAGCCAATTTTGTTGAGTTACGGCTTACCTGACATGAAAATTCTAGCGCCAATTTGCATTTGACCGATTCATCGCAGGCGCGGATTGTCAAAGTAAAATCATTTGCCTTTGGCCAGAATCCCGACAAAAGCCACATGGACCAAGCCTTCCGGTTCAAAAAACACATGTGTATTTTCTCTTGGTCGCGCGAGTACCTCTGAAACTTCAGTTGATATCTCGTGGGCTATTCGCTCTAGGACTCCTTCATCAGGAGGGGAGCGCAAAAGGACGCTGACAAAATTCGGCTCCACGGAATCGTTAGGGGTGGTGCCATTCTCAGCATAATAGATGTAGCGCGGTACTTAAGTTTCACTCAGGTGGCGCCAGGTTCTGATTCAAAGATTAGGCCAAGCCGATCTGCAAGCCGTTGCGTCAAGCTTGAGTCATACTTTTCAAGTTCACGGTTCACGACACATTCGATTGTGACTATTGGCATGTAGTTGACCTTAAGCTGACCTGAAAGGGTCCTAGCAACCAGTATCTATTTATTGAACAAATATTCCATGGTTTGTATCTTGAGATCTGACGCGGCTCTTAAGGGTTCTGGTGTACCCCTGGCCTCAAAACCGATCGTCTCGTAAAGCTTACGTGCGGGCGTATCACCGCAGGTGACGCCGAGGCGCATGCTGCGGGCACCGTGGGATAAAGCCCACGCCATTGCTTCAAGTAGCAACTTACGTGCTAACCCTTTACCTCGATAAGCGGGCGATACCCACATCTGATATAAATGAGCTGTTTTATCATTGGGCTCATCGAATTTGGCCCAGGCCATGCCAGCAAATTCTGTCCCTACTAATCCTGCTAACGGCAGATCTCTGTCGGGTGCTATTTGAGCCAGTCGATCCTGCCAATCACTATCTGCCAGAAGGGCGGCTGTTTCGTAAACGCTACCGAATGCATCGGGGGAATCCTTCAAAGCGTTTAAGCGAGTATCTCGATATTGTGGCCATTCAGTTTGGATGAATGGCCGAACAATAACGTTGGTTGAGGCTTCAGACATTTGAAACCTATCCTTCAGGAAGGGTGTTGCCACAATTCGCGGCCTTATTCGAAATCGATATCGAGCGCCGTGCCTGCCTGATGGCATGGCGATCGTGGCCGTTGGTGCAATAGCCGACACTGATGCCGGTTTCGGGATCGCCCCAACCAATCTGTCCGCCCGCGCCGGCATGGCCAAGTGCGCTGGCTGAGTTGGTATGGCCAAAGCCGCGATGGTTACGGTATTTGTCACCGGCGATGACAACACCCAATGCGCGGTTGACGGGGACGTTGGTCATCTGATCTTTAAAGTCGCCGGTTCGAACTTCAAGCGCAAAGTTGAGGGTTTCTTCAGTCCACAGGGTTTCACCCTCGGGCGTCTTACCGCCGTTGATCAAGCTTTGATAGAACAGAGCAATATCAGCTGCGCTCATAATGCCGCCGCCGCCAGGTACGCCAACCGCGCGAATCTCACGGGTATTGAAGGTATTGAGTACTTCTTCGTTCACCTCGGTTGCTGGCGGTACAGCTAAGCCCAGCTTTTTATAGTCGTCGTCGGTCATGGCATCACCGCAGTGGCTGATGATGGCGATGCGGTGATCTTCAGATTCGGGGCTGCCTACCCACAGGTCATCGAGACCCAGCGGTAGTGCAATCCGTTGCCGAATAAAACTCTGAAAGGGTTGGCCAGAGATCTGCTCGATGAGCTCGGCAATGATCCACATGGATGAAGTCGGGTGGTATTCGAATCTTGATCCCGGTGCCCAGTTCAATCGCCAGTCCCCATAGCGTTTCAGGCGGGCGGGTTTGTCGTGCCATAAGGTCGGGCGGAATGGCGCAGACGGGAAGCCAGCGGTGTGGGTAAAGAGTTGGTCGATAGTGATGTCTTGTTTGTCGTTCGCAGCAAATTCAGGAATCAGCTCGGCCACTTTTTGCGTGATATCTAACTGGCCTTCCTGAATCAGCAGCCAGGCAGCGGCTGAGGTGATGGCCTTGGTGGCTGAAAAAACACAATAGAGCGACTCGTTGTTGGCATCACCATAGGTTTCAAAGGCGACGATTTTTCCGTTACGTGCCAGAGCGATTTGCGCGCTGGGTAATAATCCCTCATCCACTTCTTTTCTGGCGCGAAGTAACAGCTCTTCCAGGGCGCCAGGATCAACGCCTTCAGCTGCTGCTGTGCTCATAAATTTTTCGTTTAACATACTCAGCCCTGTTCTTATTCTGATAACCTGCCGCGATACTAATAAAAATGCTGTGAATAATGAATTGGTTTCTTGCTGAGAACCGCACTCTGCGGTTTGCGTCCTTTGCGATTTACTATATTGCGCAAGGCTTACCCATTGGTCTATTAAGCATCGCTTTACCTGCCTGGCTGTCAGAGCAAAACGTCGCCGCGGCGGATATTGCCTCGTTCATAGCCATCTCAGGCTTACCCTGGGCATTCAAGCTGGTGGCGGGGCCAGTTATGGATCGTTTGTCTTTCTTGCCGATGGGGCGACGTCGGCCCTGGATTGTAGGGGCGCAGTTGGGCTTGCTGATAGCGATGGTGGGTTTGGCTCTGGTGCCAGACCCCGTCAATAATTTGATGTTGCTGACCTGGGTAGCTTTTGCCGTGAATTGTTTTGCCGCGGTCCAGGATGTCGCTGTAGATGGTATGGCGATTGATGTGCTGCCAACGGGTGAGCGAGGCCGAGCAAATTCGTTTATGGCTTTTGGTCAGGTCTCGGGTTATGCCGCCTCTGGCGCTTTGTCGGCACTGGCACTGGTTCAATTTGGGCTGCTAGGGGCAGGGCTTAGTATCACGGTTGGTTTGCTGCTGATCTTTATCTGGGGTGTGGTGGTACGGGAGCGAAAAGGCGAGCGTCTTCTGCCCTGGACCGAAGGCGAGGCGTTATCTCGTTCCATTACTTTGCAGTCAGACGACTGGATGAGTATTTTTCGCAATCTGCGCCTGGTGCTATTTCTTAAAGCCAGTTTGATCATGATTGCCGTCACGGGCTGTTGGCGCATTGCCGGTGGTTTCTGGTTGGTGGGAGCGCCAGTTATTGTGACCCAGGACTTAGGCTATGAATCGACGGTCTACTCCTATTGGACCTCAACATTCTCGCTAATTGCTGCAGTGCTCGGTCTACTACTTGGTCCCGTAATTGATAAGTTCGGCGCCAAACAAATTTTGATGGGTGCGTTACTGGTGTATGCAACCGTCTTCTTTATTGCCGGCAGCAATGTCAGTCTGTGGACGGTACCCGCGTTTACTCTGAGTATTGCAGCGGGTGAGGCGATGGTGAACCAGGCGATTTTTATTAGCTTTATTGCCGTACATATGTCGATTTGCTGGAACAAGGTGAGCGCCACCCAGTTTGCCATCTATATGGCGTGGGCTAATCTAGGCCGTTCTATTGGCGCAGAAATCTATGGTTCGATTGAGTCCAGCCTGGCGCAGGGCGAAGCATTCCTGATTATGGGCATGTCGGGCCTCGCCGCGGCCGGGATTTTGATGCTACTTAGGCTTGAAGATCACGATACGCGGATTGCGAAAATTGACGGCGCTGAATTGGCGCGCTAGTTAACTTGTTGGGTGTGGTCTTCAATCATGGGGACATACACCCGGCGGTTCCATAAAAATCCAAGTAAGCCCATGATGACGTTAGAAGCGGCTGCCGCACCAAAGATGCCATACACCCCCCAGAAGTGTTGGCCTAAAAATGCCAGCGGAACATACAAAGCAAACATTCTCACCAGCGACATAGTGGTAGAAATCAGCGGCCTGCCTAACGAATTAAATGTGGCACTGGACATCATCAACACGCCCCAGGCGCCATAGCTAAACGGCACAATCATCAAATAGAAGCTCGTGTAAGCAGTGACTTCGGGGTTATCGTCGAATATTTTGCCAATACTCTCGTGGGCAAAGAAGAATATGCTGCTGACCAAGAGCCCCCAGATCATCGCCCAGATGAAGGACAACTTCATGCCCTCATTCGCTCTGTCGCGGCGATTCGCGCCCCAGTTTTGACCGACAAAAGGACCAATACTCGCCGACAAGGCAAACAGCGGAATCACGGACAGTGCTTCTAGACGCGAGGCGATACCAAATCCGGCGACAGCCTCGTTACCAAAACCAGCCAGCAAGGTGATGATGATGGCGGTCGACACTGGCCCAATGAGATTAGTGGCCGTGGCAGGAAGCCCCACCGCAAAGATACGTTTCCAGGATTTAATGCAATCTGCGATCACGGGTTTGGTGAGATCAATAAGGTCTTCGCGATAGATCAGAATATAGAAGGTCAGGGCACATAAGATAACGCGCGACACCAGCATGGCCCATGCTGCGCCAGTCACGCCCATCTGCGGGAAACCGCCCAGGCCCAAAATCAGGATTGGGTCTAGGATCATTTGCATGATCGCGCCGCCCACCATTAGCCAACCGGATAACTTTGCATCACCCTTGGCCCGCAGCGCGTTGGCGCCCATTTGCGGCAAGGTGAAGAACAACAAGCCTAGATACCAGATGGCCATATACTCATGAATGATTGGGCTGGTCTCTGGTCCCGCGCCCATCATGTTAAAGAGTGGTTTGATGGTGAGAGTCCCGATGATCGCAACGATGGTCATCACCAGAGCCATCAGCAGCAGACCATCGGTGGCGAGCCGTTTAATCTCGGACTGGTTGCCACCACCGATAGACCTCGCCAGTACTGACGAGAGACCAATGGATAAACCCAGGGAGATTGATTGCAGTCCGGTAATGACGGGAAAGGTAAAGCTGTATGCGGCCAACTCGGTGGTGCCGATTAACCCAATCAGATAGGTCTCAAACAGCGCGGCCACGAGCGCCGAAGAAATCCCCAAAATCATGGGGACGGTCATGTACATTAGGCTACCGCTAACAGAGCCTTGGGTAAGTTTTGGCGTGTTAGACATTAGGCGGGCCTGGCAAACCCTTCTGGCGTCAGTTCTGGGCCGGGTTCTGGTAAATATTCCACTTTAAAGTTAAAGACAGCATACAAGTAAGAAATGATCGGACTGACGAGGTTGAAAACGCAGAACAACAGATAGTCTCCAGTGGCGACCCCGAGCGTTGCAGCCATAAAAGCGCCGCAAGTATTCCAGGGGATTAGTACCGAGGTGACTGTGCCAAAGTCTTCTAGTACCCGCGACAGGTTTTTCGATTTCAGGTTCATTTCCTGGAACTTGTCAGCATACATGCGGGCGGGGAGAGCGATCGCAAGATACTGATCACTGGTGATCATATTGGCTGCTAGAGAAGTCATACCCGCCCGGCGCATCAAAGCACTGCCGGTGTCGACGCCCACCAATAAATAACGCACCAGCACACTAAGAGCGCCTGACTTTTCCATCATGCCACCAAAAAACATTGCGGCGATAATGAGCCACACGGTATTCAACATGCTTGACATACCGCCACGAGACAGCAGGTCATCCAATACCGCATTGCCGGTATTGGAAGTAAAACCATTCGCGGCGACTTGCCAGATAGTTGCGAGCGCGTTGGCATGGCCAGTGAGGAGTTGGGGCTGAGCCACCAGGGCAATCATTGCGGCGATCATCGCGCCAATCATCAGCGACGTAAATGCCGGTTTGCGAAATGCAGCGAGGCCCAGTGTGACAATGAGTGGCATTAACAAAGGTAGGCTGAGATTGTAGTTCTCAGCGATGGCCGTAGAGATACTCTGGATGCGAGATTCATCGATATCAGTGGCGGCGGTAGCGGAAAAATAGCCAAACACAACCAGCGCTATCGCGATTGCCGGCAATGTTGTCCATAGTAAAAAGCGGATGTGCTCAAACAGTTCGGTGGCTGTGACAGCGGCGGCCAGGTTGGTCGTGTCTGACAAGGGTGATAGCTTGTCGCCGAAATAAGCACCAGAAATTACGGCACCCGCAGTGATTTCAATAGAGAGTCCAGACGCTCCGGCGATACCAATCAAGGACAAGCCGACCGTGCCGGCGGTGGTCCATGAACTACCGATCGAAATCGCGATAATTGCGCTGAGGAGAACGGCGGCAACATAGAAAATTTCGGGGATTAACAGCTGCAGACCGTAATAGATAATGTACGGGATGGTCCCGGCCAACATCCAAAGGCCGATCAAGGTGCCGACCATCAGCAGAATAAATATTGCGGGTAGGGCGCGTTCGATAGCTTGCGCGGCGCCTTTTTCCAAATAAAGCCAGGAATGGCCATTGATGACGCCGACCAGGCCTGCCAGCACGCCCGCGATCATGAGTGCTATTTGTCCGGGGCCACCCGTCGTGCCATCACCAAACATATAGATGGCGCCGCCCAGCATTGTGACGAGGGCGAGCAGTGGCATTAGCGCCAGTGCGGTGCTGGGTGTCTGGGGCTCACTGTTTTCGGTCTGGTTAGTTTCTGTCATTAGGTTGCATCGCCTGCCAAGTGTCGAGTATAACCCGACTGTTTACAGAAATTCTGCGGCGCCTAAATCCAATGCATGGCGACTGTGCCGATCCGCCATGACGCTAAACATTTCATCGCCCCGGTCTGTTTGCTGCACCAACATGGATGCCACCACCGTCACGGGAAATCCTGCAAAGGTGGCCCGGCGATAGTCCTGCCAGCATTGTTCAAAGTCGTATTCAATGCCAAATTCGGACATTGCCTTATGATAACTTTCGACCAATTGGCGTTCAACGGGGCGACGATCTTCGGGCAACATACCCGCACCGATAAAGTAGGCCACATCGGTCATGGGGTTACCCAGTGTAATGCTCTGCCAATCCACTGCGGTAATGCGTGGTGGTTGTTGGGTTTGATCGATCAACAAATTGTCGAGCCGATAGTCAATATGGATCAGACTAAAGGGTTCTGTCAGGCGCTTCGGGGCAATGTTGGGCGATGATCCGTAGGCGGCGATGATGTCTTGTTGTGCTTGATCTAAACGAGGACCGTAGCGCTCGAGAAAGCCCGGCAGTACCATTTGATACAAACCTGACACCATGGCGGAGGCTTTAGGGTCAGGGGCACCTACCCAATCGAGCGCCAGCAATGATTGATCACACCAGCTTGGTCCATGCAATCCGACCAGCTGGGTTACGGCAGCTTCGGCAATTCCGGCATCGCAGCCTTTAAGCTGGTCACCCTGTTCGCCGGGTGCAAGGTCTTCTAAGAGGAGCATGAATTCAGGTCCTTCGCCAACAATCTCAGCGAAGTAGCAGCAGGGTGTGTTGATGCTAAGCTTGCTTTGCATCTCTTGATAAAAGCGAACTTCTTTAAGGAAATTCTTTAGCTGAATGCCAGTCGCGCGGCTGGCAGGGTCGTCAGAGGGAAATTTGCCAATCAGGCTGGTAGGCGCATCAGGCGTGCTATCAACATACGTGAGTGCATAGCGAAAGCACATGCCGATTTGGCCGGTACCGACGCGTTTTTGCTCGAAGCTCGAGATAGTGCTTTCGATACCGTTGCGGTTTAACTGTGTCGTTAGCCATTCTGCGGTGACGGCTTCTGGTGTTGGAATGTTGCTCATTTGTTCCCCTCTATCTTTTGTTCTGCTGTCTCTTTGGTTGGTGAGACGTATTGCCAAATACCTGTAAAAGCGATGCCGCAGATACACAAAGCGAGTGAAACAGCGATTGCCGGTAGCAAGGCATTTAGAGTACCAAATATTTCGATGATATATCCGAGCACGACTGCGCCAATCGGCGCACTGCCCATCATGCCCAGAGTAAATACCGACATTATTCGGCCAAGAAAAGCCTTGTCAGCAGATTCTTGCACAATGGTTCTTGCCATAGTGGTCGTAAAGCCCATATTAACGCCCCAGGCGACAGTCGCCACAATGAGCAACCACCAGTCAGGTTCAATCCAGAGTAGATAAAGGATGACCATCCGGGAGAGCTGCATCAATAAGAACAAGCGGCCGGGTCTGATCAGTGGCATAAACTTGTACATCAACAGGTTTGACGCGGTCGCCCCAGCGTAGAAAACCGCCATCATAGCAGCGAGCAATAGTGCATCCCCCTCATAGATCCGTTTGATAATGAACGGGAAGACCGTAATGAAAGCGCCAGCATTAAAGATACTAGAGATGAAGTTGATCCCCAACACATGGTAGATCACCTTGTGTTCGTAAATGGCTTTTAGCCCCGCGATGATGGTGGTCCAGGATGATTCCTTTGTGGGGTTGGGGTTAACAGGAGCGCTTTCGATTTTTCGTACGGCGAGGACACCCAGACCGAAACACATCGCTTGAATGAGCAATACCAGTGGCAGGCCAATCGTTTCCATTTGACCTGCCAGCATCAAGCCTGTGATTTGCACCACAAATCCTGCTGCAGTTGCGATGGTCACGGCCTGTTGGATATTATTGCCAGACACACGATTCAAGATGGCTTGTTGCGCTGGAGACGAGAACGACATCATGACGCTCATGCCTAGCCCCCACAAAGCGACGGGCCAAACCGAGAGCGAAACAGTTTGATCGATGGCGATCAGAAAAAGCGGTAACAGCGGTGCAAAGGTGTAGCAGCGCAGGAGAATGATTTTTGGGTCGCTACGGTCTGCACTGGCGCCACCCCACAGCATAATGAATATACCCGGTAAGCCCATCAATGCTTGCAGTAAGCCGACACGGTCAGCCGTTAGATGTAGTACCCCAATCAGTATCCAGCTCACCAGCAGTTGTTGCATGGCGATGCCCATGCCGGTGAAAGCAGTGGAGTTGATATAGGCGCGAAAACCGGGTGATGCCCAGATGCCCAGTGCTTTTAATTGTGATTCCAAGATCAAATTCCAGCGGTAGCTGTTTCGATCATAGCCGCATTAAAGTGGCGTTGGCCATAGAGATCGTGCTCCCCCGAATGGGTGGTAGATGTTTCCTTTCGGTGAATGGCATGATGGTGAAACAAATCGGCATGTTGGGTTAATCTGGAGAAAAGATAATGGCAGTAGCATTACTTTGGCTAAATGGCCTTGGATTTCTAGGGTTTGGTCTGGTCTGTTTGGTTATGCCAGAACTACCTGCCAACTTAATTGGGTTTGACTTATTGGGGGTGGACGCAGTGATAGAAATTCGCGCCCAGTATGGCGGCTTGTTCACCGCAATCGGGTTGTTTGGCTTGTGGGGTGCGATCAAAGCGTCTATGCAGTCTGCCAGTGTCTGGCTGATGCTGCTGGTATACGCGGGGCTGGGCGGAGGTCGACTGCTTGGTCTGATTCTAGAGGGTGGCGTCGCCGGCAACTATACTTATGCTGCCATGGTCTTCGAGCTAATTATGACGGCTCTACTGGGTATCGCCTTGTATCTTGTCAGGTCCCGTATAAGGCCCCGTCAGATGGCGTTATAGGCATTTTGCTGAGACGGGATTATGGTAGGCTAGGGCAAAAGCCAACAACAATAACAATGGTAATGATGGGCGAAACTCTGTGACTGACTTAGTGGCGTGTCACGAATGTGACATGTTATTTCACCGTGACGACATTCCAGTGGGTGCAAGAGCCGACTGTACCCGCTGCGGTGCAGAGCTTTATCGTCACATTAGTAATAGCCTGGATAGAAGTCTGGCGCTTTACCTATCGACGCTGATGTTCATGGTGGTGGCGAACTTCTATCCCTTTATCACCATGCAAACTGCAGGCATCAAGGCCACCAGCCTGGTGTCAAGCGGTGGACTCGCCTTGTATCAGTTTGGGATGGGTGAACTCGGCCTGGTGGTTTTCTTGACCAGCATTTTGTTCCCCTTGATTTGTATCGTTGGCATGATCTATTTGCTGATTGCGGTTCGGTTCGGCACGCTGCCCCCCCTTTATGCCCCTATTTACCGAATCATCAAAGCCTGCGAGCCCTGGAGTTTGTTAGCCGTCTTTATGCTCGGGACACTCATTGCAGCGGTTAAGCTACGAGCATTGGCACAAGTCATTCCCGGTCTGGGCATGTTTGGCTTTGTGATGATGCTGATCACTTATTCTGCAGCACGTGCGAGTTTTGACCCCGAAGTGCTGTGGGTAAAATGCAAGGTAAAACAACTGGATTCAGATGAATTTCCCGGCGGCTCAAAAGAGGCGCGTGTGTTGACCTGTCATACCTGTGGACTGCTTCGGCCACTTGATTCGAATCTGCATCAATGTGAGCGTTGTGGCGCTGGCATACATTTCCGAGTAGTGGACAGTCTAGAAAAGACCTGGGCGCTCCTCATCTCTGCTTGCATCATGCTGATCCCGGCAAATCTATATCCGGTGATGAGTGTCAAGAAACTCGGCCGCGGTAATGCAGATACAATCGTGAGTGGTGTGATGCACCTGATGGAAGCAGGACTTTTTGGCCTCGCCTTCATTGTCCTGTTTGCGTCAATTGTTGTGCCGGTGATGAAGCTAACAACACTAGGATATCTGTTGTATTCTGTCCGCAACAAGTCGGATTGGCGCCCGAGGGACCGGACACTTTTGTATCGGATTACCGAGGTAGTGGGTGCCTGGTCGATGGTCGATGTATTTCTGGTAGGATTATTGTCCGGTTTGGTGAGTCTTGGGCTGCTCGCTAGTATTGAACCCGGCATTGGCGTGACATTTTTTGGTGCTGCTGTCATTTTAACCATGTTGGCCGCGCACAGTTTTGATCCGCGGCTGATATGGGACAACACATCGCTGGACCCAGATGGTTTGCCATCAAATAAATTGCCTAAAAATGAGAACAACATTCAGGCGCTGGCACAGACACAAGTACCACCGTCACAGACACCAGCACCATCAGCAGAAGGGCGTTTAGAAGCACAGTGAGCGAACACGGTCGACCAGAGATTAAACAAAAGGCTGGGCCATCTATTATCTGGCTCATTCCACTCGTCACGGCCATTGTTGGTGGCTGGCTCGTTGTGGTTACCCTTATTGATCAGGCGCCGACCGCAACGATTACTTTCAATACGGCAGAAGGTATTCAGGCAGGTAAAACCGCCGTCAAATATAAGAATGTCGAGATTGGCCTGGTGGATGAAATTCAGTTTGCCAAAGATTTTGATCACGTAGAATTATCCGTGACCTTCAATGAAGGAATGGATCAATTTCTAAGACGTAATACACGTTTCTGGGTGGTGCGTCCCCAATTCAGCCTGCGCGGTGTATCAGGTCTTGGCACATTACTATCAGGTTCCTATATAGAGATCGATCCTGGCCCGGGGTCGCCACAAAACCATTTTGTTGGGCTTGAAGAAATTCCGCTCATTACCCGCGATGACGCGGGCACCAAGATCACCCTTGTCAGTGATGAGCTGGGCTCTTTAGCGGGAGGATCACCTATTTATTACCAGGGTTTGTTTGCCGGTGAAGTCTTGGGTTACGAATTGGGTTCTGATGCGGAAAGCATCTATATTCATGCCTTTGTTCGTGACCCTTATGACCAACTGGTGCGCGGCAATAGTCGATTTTGGAATGTCAGTGGCCTCGATGTGTCAATGGGGGCTGATGGTATAGAGATCAAGACGGCCTCCATGCAAGCCTTGATGTTTGGCGGTATTTCCTTTGAGACGCCAACAACACTCGAGCCAGCAAACTCAGATGTCGAAAACCTGATCTTTACGCTCTATCCCAATCACGATGTGATTGATGAAGAAGCTTACACGCGCAAACTGCAATTTGTGATGTACTTCAATAGCTCTGTGCGTGGCTTAAGTCCCGGTGCGCCGCTCGAATTTAAAGGTATTCGGATTGGCAATGTGTTGGACGTGAAACTCGAATTTAATCCTGACGACACATCATTCCGAATTCCAGTGCTGGTTGAGATTGAGCCAGATCGAATCGTAGATCGAACAGCCGATGCCAATACTTCTGCCGGGAACATGCTACAAACTTTGGTGGAACGGGGCTTACGGGCGAGATTGTCGACGGGTAGTTTGCTGACGGGGCAATTGTATGTCGAACTAAATATGTATCCTGGCACCGAGGCGGTTTATCTCGGTGACGGCAGTACCCTGCACCCTGAGCTACCGACCATACCTGGCGCTTTCGAGGCGATGACAGAATCTGTTCAGAACTTCATTTCCAAACTCGAGACGGTTGACGTTGAGGAGATGGGTAACAATATTCTGGGCATTTTGGCTGGTACCAACGAGCTCCTCAATAAAGCAGAAACCGAGCAAACTGTTACCGACCTGCAGGCATCTATGCGCGCTCTGAAGAACATCCTGCGCACTGTTGATTCTGCGGATCTTGAGCAGACCATTGAGTCAGCGAACAAGGTGCTCGGTAACGTCAACAATACACTGACCATGATCGATGGTGTTTTAACGCCTAATTCACCACTGCAATACAACATTATCCAGGTGACCGGTGAGCTTGAAGAAACAGCACGTGCATTGCGCTCTCTGGTGCAGATGTTGGAACGACAACCACAGGCTATTATCTTTGGCCGCGGCGCTGAAGCGGGAGACAAAAATGAACAATAAAGGGCTCGCGATACTCCTCGGCTTAATTCTTCTCTCGGGTTGCGGCGGCGCGCCAATAGGGATTAGCTACTATGTGATCGATCCTGTCACTATGCCGGCTGTTGCTAATTTTGACACCCGGAGTGTGCAGATACTGGACCTGAAATTGCCGCAATATTTGGAGCGCTTCCAAATTGCACGCAGAGAGGGCAGCAACAGGTTGACCTTTTCCGCTAACCAGCAATGGGGAGAGAACCTGCGCAAAAATCTTTATCGCACTATGACTCGAAACCTCGCAGAGCTGCTCGCTACTGCTGATGTCGGTACGGCGATCAATCGATCATTTGGTAAGCCGGATTATGTGCTGCGCGTGAGTATTGAGGCGTTTGAACAGGGCGCAGATGGCCGGGTGCAGTTGGCCGCGAGATACCAGGTAAGTAATGGTGCGGGTAAACTGTTAGCGACCAGACAGTTTATTTCAGCGGTGGATCGGGACAGCGGTGATCGCTACGGCGATATGGTCGCTGATCTGCAGAAACTTTATGCTGAATTGTCGCGAGAGATTGCTATTAGTCTCCAGCAGTTGGAAGAACAACATGCGAGCTAAGGCAGCGATCGGCGCATTCCTATTGCTGACAGGTGTTTCTGCCAGTGCTGCAGAATTGCAGATTGAAGAGGCATCCGGACGAGCGTTAATGCAGCGAGTGTATGACACTCACCAACAGTACCCTTATGTGTATGAAGAGCAATCCATGGTGCTGATTGATCGCGAGGGTAACCGTGAAACTCGCAAGGTTAAACTCTACTCGCGTGTGGAATCGAACTTGCTGCAAAGAATTTTACTGCTGTTTGATTCACCAGAAGATGTGAAGGGTGTGGCAGTGCTCGCAGAGCGCAATGCTGATGGCGAAACGCGACAAGCAATTTATTTGCCCGCCTTGGTTAGTGCTATGGGCGGGGGTATGGTTGAGAATTCAGGCGAATCTGGCGATGCTAACTTTTTAGGCACGGACTTTTCTGTCGAGAATCTGACTGGCGAACGGCTTGAGGATTATGACTACCGCCGCAGGCGTGACGAGTTGATTAACGACAAGATGTATTCGGTGGTAGATGTATTTGGCAAAGACGCTGAAGCAAATCAAACCGCTTTACGACGGCACTACATCTCCCAGGAAAATCTTTATCTGACCAGGACCGACTATTTTGATGATTTAGGCAGAGTTCGTAAGCGTCAGAGCTCTCATGATATGGCGCAGGTGCTGGGCGATATGTGGCGCGCTAATATGCTACTGATGGAAAATTTTCAGAACGACCACAAAACTTTGATCAAAATTGATCGGCGGGTATTTTCAAAAGACTACGTGCCGAGCGAAGTTTTTACGACCGAATATCTCTACGCTTATAGTCATGCCGAAGGGTTAATCCCCGATGACGTGCCGGACCGGGCCGCTGAGGCAGAGCTTATCCCAGAGCTTATCCCATGATCGCTGCTATGTATTTATTAGGTGCTCGCCATCGAGCTATTGTGATTTCGATCATTGCGTTGATTACAGTGGTTGCCAGCTTTGGTTTAACGCGACTCGAGATTGATACGAGTTTTGATAGCTTGATTCCAAGTGATGACCCGGCACGGGTGGTCTACCAGCGTGTTATGGGCGAATTTGGTTCCGACAACAAAACCATTATCTACATTGAGGATGACGCGCTTTGGAGCACTGAGAAACTCAGCGCATTGCAATCATTGCATACTCAACTGAAACGTATCGAATATGTTAGCCGAGTCGATAGCCTATTTAATCTGCGCACCATAAGCGGTCAAAGTGCGGGTGGTAAAACGACGGTAAAGGCTGAAGCTGTCATGGAGCGCGTGCCACAAACCCCTTCGGAGGTCATAGCGGCGAAACGCAGGGCATTGGCTAATCCGCTTTATGTGGGCAATCTGTTTTCGGAAAATGGCCGGGTGACGGCGATGATTCTCACCGTCGAAGACAGTGAGGAAGAAAAGGACTTTAACGACCAGGTTTATGCGGATATTAAGATTGCCCTTGATGCCCACGATAACGAATTTAGTCGTCTTTTCCAGGTAGGTCCGCCACGGGTAAACGCAGAAATTCGTACCAGCCTCATTGAGGATTTTACGATACTGGGGCCACTGTCGGCGTTTGTCTTGATTGCTTCAATTCTGTTTTTTATGCGCAGTCCACTAGCGGCAGCAGTGCCGATCATTACCTCGGCACTGACGATTGTGTGGACGTTTGGTTTGTTGGGCTGGATTGGTACGCCACTCAATATATTGAGTGCCATGATTCCATCTTTGATTATCGTCATTGGTTCAACTGAAGATACTCACATTATGTCGGCGTTCTTTCGTGGCCTCGCTCTGGGTGACAAACCCGGCCTGGGGAGCCAGGAGGGAATGGACGGAAAGGAGAGCATGGAAAGCGATCCCCGTCATCGTGCTATTCGTTATATGGCAACCCATACGGGATTACCTTTGATCTTAACCGTACTGACGACCGCGCTCGGTTTTGCTGCCAACCTGTTCAGTTCAATCGGCTTGATTCAGGACTTCGCCGTGGCTTCGACCTTCGCGATTGTGGCTAACGGCATTATCACCATATTCGTTGTGCCGTTTCTGTTGGCCCAGTTTGGTCCAGCGAAAATATCCAGCGATATCGAGCGAGAGGAGGTTTACACCAACAATCTGCCAGATCGCATTATTGCGACCTTCCGAATTTCTCAAGATCGTTTTCCCATCTATACCTTAAGCTTGACGGCGATTCTGTGTATCTTCTTTACCTATCAAGCATCACATCTCTATGTCACGAACGATCCGATGTCTTACTTCCCCAAGGATCGACCCCTGGTTCAAGAAACCCAGCAGATCCATGAGGAGTTAGCGGGGATTAAGGTGTTCTTTATTTCCCTTGAGTCGGCTAACGACAAAGCTTTTTTGGAGCCGACCAATTTGCTCAAGCTCGAAAAGATTCAGGATTTTATGCGTAAGCAGGAAGTGTTCGATAACAGCCTGTCACTGGCAGATCACTTGAAGTATGTGAACCGTGAGATTCAGGGTGAGTTCGCCCAATTGAGCTTGCCTAAATCTCGACAGATGGTGGCGCAGTATTTATTGTTCTTTCATCGTAGCGAGCTTGAAAACTATGTAAGCCATGATTATCGACGGGCCAATATAGTGGTTCGGCACAACATCAATGATTCCAATACGCTCAATAAGTACGTTGAAGAACTGGAAGCTGCGGTGAAACAGATTGCGGGATCCGATTTTGAAGCCAACATCGTCGGTGAAAATCTGATGGTAAACAGGGCCGCAGAAGATCTTATGATTTCTCAGATCAAGGCGCTGGGTTTGTTATTGGCACTGATCTTTATTTTGATGTCGATCATGTTCACTTCCTTTAAAGGAGGTGCGATTGCGATGATTCCTTCTTTGATTCCCATCATGCTGATGTTCGGCATTATGGGCTTTCTGGGTATACCGTTAAATCCTGGCACCGCCATGGTTGCAGTGATTGCGGTGGGCATTGCGATCGATGGCACGATTCACTTGCTGGCACGTTATAACGAATTATGCCGATCGACCGCAGACTACAAGAGCGCAGTCAATCAGGCCGTAAAAGAAGTGGCGACACCGCTCATCGTCTCAAGTCTGGCGTTGTCCTTTGGCTTTGGCATTTTTCTGTTCTCCAACTTTACCGTTATCAAGCAGTTCGGAGCACTTGCGGCGGCCACCATGTTGATTTCGATCTTCGCTAATTTGCTGATTACACCCATTATCATGGCGAGAATTCGCCTTGTGGGCCTATATCAGATTATCTCGATGCAGGTGGATGAGAGCGTTCTCGATCAGAGCCCTCTGTTTAATGACATGACCAGCTATCAACGACGTAAAGCAATTCTGATTTCAGAGATCCATGATTTTGCGCCTGGCGAGAAGCTCTTAGAGCAGGGCGCCATGGGGCGCAGTATGTATATGATCCTTGCAGGGGAAGCCAATGTGGTTCGCCGGGATGGAGACGTAGAGCGCGTTCTAGCGCAGCTAGCACCAGGGCAGATCATTGGCGAGGTCGGATATATCCGTGCGATTGAACGTACCGCAGATGTTACGGCGACCACTGCAGTAACGGCGCTACGATTTGACTACGAGCGAATGCAAAAGGACCTGAAGTTTTTCCCTAATATTGTCGCCCAGCTGAACTTCAATATTAGTGCGATTTTGGGCGGTCGCCTCGCCGATGTGCTGGCAGAACAGAAAGGTTAGCTTTTAGCTTTTTCAAAAGCACTTAAGGCCAGCATGACCACCGCAATAATCGTAAACACCATGCCAGTACCGCTGCCTGCCAGCCCCAGAGAGTAGGCCAATTAGTAGCACCGACATACCGTGCCCATGACCTGGTAACTTAAGCGTTCTGTCGAATCGATGCTGTGCCTTTTTTTGCTTCTATTTAAAAATGCCGGATAAAACTCAAACGCCACAGCGCCATGTTCGACTTCCTCTACCTGGTGCCAAACCCACAGCGCTAATATGACGGGGTCAGCCTCAGCCATAAGCTCTTCGTAAAAGGTGAATGTCTCGTAACCTGCGGTAAGGCCGATCTTGAATCGTTTGTCGCGGTTGAGTTGTGCCACGAAGTATTCTTTTGCATGATCATCCAGTGTGGTTATTGCTGGATAGCTTTTAACCAGATGCTCCGTCCACTTGATGAAATTGAAGGCATGATGCGCCTCCTGGCCGATAATATTTTTCACATCTTCTTTGAGTTTGTCGTTATTTAACTCGTCGCGGTATTAACGCATCACTTTCACAAGAAAGCGTTCGAAATGGGATACTGGACACCGAGGGCATTAATGAGCATGGAAAACTCAGGCCAACTCTGGCTCCATACCGGGTTGCGATGGGTGTCCTCATCAAACTTAAAGCGAAGTTGGCGGACCGGAATTTCATCCATCACATGGGGCGTAGTACCCATCTTCATCGTTTCTAGCGTCTGTAACGCAACATGGCACCGCTGCCAACGCCCCTATGTTTGCCCTGCTGCAGGGCGATTTGACCATTCACGATCACAAGTTCAATGCCGATGGGTTCTTGCTTGGGATCGTCGTAGCTCGCCGTGTCGATAATGGTGGCTGGGTCGAATAACATCAGGTCCGCAAAGTAACCGGGTTGAATCTTGCCTCGATCCTTCAGCCCAAAGGTTTCTGCGGACAAGCTGGTCATACGTCTTATGGCTTCTGGGAGGGACATTAACCCGCGCTCTCGCACATAGTGGCCGAGCACTCTCGGAAATGTGCCAAACAAGCGAGGGTGGGGGCGACCATTCAGATCGGGAATGCCGTCGGAACCGACCATCATATCCGTATGTACCAGGTTGGTTTCTACATCAGCTTCATCGATGATGAATTGAATACAAATCGTGCGGTCACCCTTGGGGGCGGTCAGAATCTTATGGATGACTTCTGTGACGGGTAATCCTTCTGCCGCAGCGATCTCAACCGCCATTTTACCCTCGTAGTCACGGAATGCCGGACAGCTGGCAATCCGAATGTTTTCAGCTAGATCCTGATTGATATTATCAAGATTAAAATACTCGATCATGCGACCACTGCCGGCGGTATAAGGGTAGACATCCAGGGTGATGCGTTGTCCCTGTGCTAAAGCAGCATCGACTTTCTTTAAACTGTCGACGACCTTGCCCCAGTTTCTTTTTCCCGCTGACTTGTGATGAGAAATATGTACATGGACGTTACTCTCGAGGCCGATGGTGAGCGTTTCATCCACTGCTTCCAGCAAACGGTCTCCCTCATTGCGCATATGGGTGGTATATAACGCGTCGTGTGGTGCGGCGAGGGCCGCGAGTTCGATGACTTCTTCTGTATCGCTCCATTTGCCGGGCCGGTAGATAAGTCCCGTCGAAAAACCGCAAGCCCCTTGTTCTAACATGCGTTGCACATTGTCTTTCATGTGGGTCATTTGTTGTGGCGTTGGTTTACCTTTGTCGTAACCCATGGCCATAGTACGGACGGTGTTGTGACCCACCAACATCATGTTGTTGATGGCAGGTTTGAGCGCCATGACCGCATCGAAATAGCCATCTAAATCAGTAAAGTCTCCCATCACACCGGCAAGAATGCCGCCGCTGGCTTTAACTGTGTCGGAATTTGGATCTGCAGGGATTGCGCTGAAACCGCAGTTGCCCGCAACGACAGTGGTGACGCCCTGGGCTAACTTAAAACCCATACCGGGATGGCGAAAGAATGCCCCATCGTCGTGAGAGTGTGTGTCGACCAGACCGGGTGCGAGTGTTTTACCGCCGGCATCTAACTCCTGTTTTGCTTTGCCTGTGATGCTTCCGACTTCACTAATGCGGTCACCACTGATGGCAACATCAGCGTGTATTGCGGGCGCACCTGTGCCATCCAATACCGAGGCATTACGAATAATTAGATCAAACATATGAGTTCCTTATAAACCGTAGTCGGCTGGCCGAGTGCGAATCCACTCGCCTATTTTTTCGCCAATCATGATGGCAGTGAGGTTGGTATTGGCTCTCGGTACGAATGGCATAATGGAGGCATCCGCGACAACGAGATTGTCGACCTTGTGAGCTCGGCCAAACTGATCGACCACGGCCAAGGCATCATTGCCCATTTTCACCGTGCCACAAGGGTGATAGCCGCTACCGGAAAACTTTCTGCACAGTTGGCCAAGCGCCTCGTCACTATCGCCGCGTTTTAAATCTGGAAACTGGATGCCAGTCGTCATATCGCTCAGCGGTGATTGATGCGCGAAGGTCAGGGTATCTCGAAAGCACCCGACCAGGCGTGACAAGTCACGTTCGTCCTCACAAAACCGGTTATCAATTTTGGGTGCAACATGAGGGTCTGCACTGGTGAGGGTGAGTTCTCCACGCCCGTATTGATATTCGAGCACTGCAGCAATACCCATTTTCGGCGTGCCATCGTTTTGGCCGACAAAACTCAACTGCTCGATCTGTAGGTCGTTGCGCTTCTCAGAACCCTCGGCGGTATACCGTAGAATGGTTTGAATGAGGGGTGAATCGAAATCAATGTTGATGCCATCTTTCACTTTCATCACGACGGAGACTGCTGGATGATCGCAGAGGTTTTGACCGACCCCTGGGATGTCTTGTATGACAGCAATACCGAGGCTCTCTAACTGTGCTTTAGGACCTAATCCAGAATGCATCAAAATAGCAGGCGACATAATCGCCCCCGCGCTGAGGACGGTCGTCTTGGCTAAGATCCTTTCGACACCCTCGCTCGTTTCGATCTCAGCGCCGATGCATTGATTGTTCTCAATAATCAGTCTGCGGACAAAAGACTCGGGTTGAATCGTGAGGTTAGGTCTTGCTCGCGCCGGGGCGAGATAACCAATGGCACAACTGATGCGCAGTCGGCCCAATTTGTTCATCGGCTGAGGACCAGAACCCCAGCCGTTTGGATCATTCTGATCCGGGCAGTCGGGATAGCCCAGATCCTGCGCAGCTGTTAGAAAAGCTTGATGCTGAAGTTGCAGTTCTTCATAGGGGTAACGACGAATACTAATGGGCCCAGCATCACCATGATAATCGGTATCGCCAAAATCTAGGTCTCGTTCCAAGCGGTTGAAGGCTGGCAGAACCTTTTCCCAGCACCATTCGGTATTCCCCAGTTCCGCCCATTCGTTGTAGTCCTCGGGTACACCTCTTAGCGCAATAGTTGTGTTGACTGAGCTAGAGCCGCCAACGACGCGACCGCGGGGGAAGGGTTGTTGGCGCTCGCGGGTGGGTTCGTATTGAAACCCCCAGTCATGTTTTCGGTACGAATTATTGTGGCTGTTCACCAGATCAAATGGCGTATCTTCGATGCGTGCATAGTCCGGCCCGGCTTCCACCAGTAAAACATTCAGGTTTGGATTTTCCGAGGCTCGTGCCGCAATTGCACAACCGGCGCTACCTGCGCCAATAACGAGTAAATCAATCATAGAATAGTGTGTTTATTGATTAGGCCTAGATTGTTACATGGTGGGGCGACGGGTGCTAGTTGTCACACTTTTCGAGCCTGAGACGTCAGATAGGTAGGTTGATGTAGTGCGCAATCCCGATAAGCTAAAGACATTTTTACCGGGGTAGTAACCGAAAAAGATAGGCTTCTTTGATGTTGGGGTTTCTGGGGTAGTTGCCATACTTGGCATTATAAATCTCGCCTAAACGCTTGAACTCCTCGGCACTGGTAACGCGCTCGGCCTTTAGTTCGTAGAGTTTCCCTGCGTTTTCCAGGCGCAATTCCGAGTTTACCTGCAGATGTTCAACCCAGGTAGCAAGATTGGCGCCGGCATGAATGTAAGGCACGTTATCCATGACCGTGATCCATAATTTTACTGAGTAGGGTTCGCTCGGATTAGTTTCGATTTGGATGATGTCAACGGCCGCAATGCCTGACCAGCTATCAGGGATTGGTGTGATGGTACCGTCAAGTTTGCCACCTGAAAAAGGGATAAACGCGCACCCGCTTATTAGCAGGCAAAAGGTAAGGGCCATGCAAGTCGATAGATGGGTGCGCATGTGTTGCATTCCTTGATCGTAAAGTGTCGGAACATTAATCCATCAATGGCGCTTGTTGTCACTGGTTACTTTGCCGACTTCTTTAGGCGCTATCTTGCATCGGGCTATCTTGTACCGCGCGATCTAGTACTGGGCTATCCCAGGCTTTAATCATGACACCAGCGATTGCACCCAGACCCGTTTCCCAGGCTTGATGTTCATCGGCAGTGAATTCTGCTGGTGAACTCTTAAAGGTATCGAGCAACGCTCCGGCAACGATGGGGAAATGACCGGGTAATACACCGTATTGCGTGTGCCGCTCACCCAGGTCAAAAACTCGCGCATAAAAGATCGCCGTATAGTCAGTGCCCGACGCTTGGAGCCATTCAAAACTGTCTTGAATTAGTTTGATCTGATGCTGCTCCCTTACTCTCTCCAGAGATAATATCCTTGAAAGGTTAGTCGTGGCAGGAGATCGTGCCGGTGAAATATTGAGCCGGGTTCTGACTTGTTGCGTTAGTTCACCTTCGTACTTTCTGCAATTGGGTTTTCGGCAATCAGGCTTTCAATAAGAATCAGACGATCATTCCCAAAATACATATCGTCACCACTGAGGAAGAGCGTGGGTGAGCCAAAGCCGCCACGCTGGATCAACTCTTCGGTATTGGCTTTAAGCTTTTCTTTGTACACGGGGTCGTTAATCTTCGCGAAATAGGTGTCTGCATCAAGACCAACTTCAACCAGAATTTTGCGCAGCTCATCGTCTTGGGAAATGTCCCTTAACTCTGACCAATAGGCTGAAAATACATGGTGGACATACTCAATCAGGCAATTTTCTTCCATGGCATAGAACGCGCCGCGCCCAATCTTGTAGATCTTCGACGTAATACTGTTGTTTAACGGCGACCTGATTAGCACGATTTTCATAAACCGATGGATTCACCGATTTAAACACACCGCCGACTAATATGGACTATAGTTAATTTGCACCAGCGAATGCCGTTCAAGCATAGCCTGCAAGGCCTCAAACCCCAGGTAGGTCCAGGGGCTTGAACAGTCGAAATAGAAGTCGAGTTTTGGTGCGTCGTTTCTCTATTGCCGTTATGTCGTCTTCTTGTGAAGAATAACGGGTAGTTCGCTATAACCCTTCACGAAAGAAGAACGCACCATCACGGGTTCGCCGACAACTTCTATATTGTCGAAACGTAGCATGATTTCTTCCCAGAGGATGCGGAGCTGCATTTCAGCCAGGCGGTTACCCATGCAACGGTGAATTCCAAAGCCAAAAGACAGATGATTTCTGGGTCGTTTGCGGTCGATGATGAAGTCATCCGGTTGTTCAATGACGTCAGCGTCTCGGTTACCTGAGACATACCACATCAGTATCTTGTCGCCTTTTTTGATTTGTTTACCGCCGAGCTCTGTGTCCGTTAGCGCGGTACGACGCATGTAAGCCAGAGGCGTTTGATAGCGAATGATTTCAGGCACCATGGTGGTGATCAAACTCGGATTGGCTCGAAGCTTGTCGTATTCCTTAGGGAACACATTGAGAAAGTTGACGCCGCCAGTAATAGAATTTCGCGTGGTGTCGTTGCCTCCTACGATGAGCAATACGAGGTTACCCAAATACTCTACAGGGTCCATATTCTTGGTAGATTCGCCGTGGGCGAGCATGCTCACCAGGTCAAAACCAGGGTTTGGATCGTTCTGCCGTTGATGCCAGAGGTTTTGGAAATACTCGAGGCATTCGATCAATTCTGCGCGGCGCTGATCTTCACTCTCGACGATATCCCCAGCCTCGACATCTGCCGTTGCAACGTCGGACCATCGAGTCAATTTGCGCCGATCTTCAAAGGGGAAATCGAAGAGGGTGGCGAGCATTTGAGTGGTCAATTCGATGGAGACAAGATCGACCCAGTTGATTTCTTCCCCAATCGGCAAACTATCGAGAATGTTTTGTACACGCAGTCGGATGGTGCCCTCCATCTCCGCCAGATTGCGTGGTGCGACGACAGGGCTCACCTCTTTGCGCTGCTGATCATGCTTCGGTGGGTCCATCGCGATGAACATAGGAAGCGGGAACTCTTCGTCCTGATCATCAACCACGATGCTGCCGTCTGAGGAGAACAACTCATGGTGCGTATCGACATACATGATGTCTTCATATTTTGTGATGTTCCAGAAGCTACCGGCACTTTCGTGATCTTTCTGCCAGTGGATGGGATCTTCTTTTCGCAGACGTTCGAAAATCTTCACGTGCTTGTCGTGATGAAAAATATCGTTTCGAATGAGGTCTAACTCGTCCAAGGGGATGGAATAGGGATCGAAAGTGCTCATGGTGGGTGTGTGGACAGGTGCGTCGCTCATTGAGTTTCTCTGGTTCTGCACGAAGGTCTATTTCAACACGTATTTGGTCGATCTCAAAGCGGTGAGTTGCTCGCTATTTTTCAGTCATTGACTAGTCTTGAGTGTAGGTTTTTGGCTTCAAAGGAGGTCAATCGATGCGGGATGGTCGCTTCACTTTACTGGTGGTAGATGATGCCGAGGTCAATTTGCGCTTGTTGCAAATTGTGCTCGAAGATGACTATGACACTTACTGCGTAGACTCAGGAACCGCTTGTCTCTCTTGCCTGTCAGAAGTGCAGCCTGATCTGGTGTTGTTAGACGTTATGCTGCCTGATCTGAACGGGCATGAGGTCTGTCGGCGCATGAAAAGCGGCCCTGCCACCAGAGACATACCCATTATATTTGTTTCAGCGGCGGTGACGTCAGAGGAACGACTTGCGGGCTACGAGGCTGGCGGCGATGAGTATGTGACGAAGCCTTTCGACATTGAAGAATTGATTCAGAAAATCGAGAGTTCGCTTGATGTCCGACGTCAAGAGATTGCGCTCAAGGGGACTGCTGAGGAAGCCACCCAGGTTGCCAAAGAGGCTTTGATTGGCTCTAGTGAACTTGGGACACTCAACAACTATGTTCGTCGTAGCGCCCATGCAAAGTCCTATAAAGAGTTGTCCAAAAACCTTTTTGAGGCGACCCGTAACCTCGGGCTAAATTGTAGTGTCGTACTGCATACCGATGCCGGGGCTGAATATTTTGGTTGCGCTGAAAATAGCTTAGAGGCGAAATTATTAGAGAAATTTCATGGCGCTGAGCGATTTGCGGACCTCCTGACGAGAACTGTCGTGAATGCGTCGAACTGTTCTATCCTGGTCAAAAACATGCCAGTTGATGACACTGCCCGCTACGGTAGGCTTAAAGATCATTTGGCCGCCGTCGTCGACGCGACCGAAAGCCGTATTGAATCCTTAGAATTGCTGATGAGTATTAATGTTCGGCGAGATAGTGCGATTCGGAGTTTGATCTGTAGCAACGATGAACAACTCGCTTCAATACAAACACAACTGGCCGATCAAGATGTCCAGCGTCGAGATATCATGATGAATTTATTGGTGACTGTGGAAAATCAGTTGCTGACGATGGGATTGGACGACGATCAAGAGCACCGACTCGTTAAGATGTTAGATGAGGGTGTTCAGAAGGTCGACGCGCTGCCAAACATTGCGGACGATATTGCAGCAAGTTTTCAGCATGCGAAGCAGACGCTGAACCGACTGCTCGATGAGCAGCCGGTATCAGGCAGTGCCTAACTGAACTCGGTAATCACGGCAGAGATAGATTCTTTCGCGTCACCAAACAGCATGCGGGTGTTTTCGCAGAAGAAGAGCGGGTTATCCACACCGGAGAAACCAGAAGCCATCGATCGCTTCAGGACAAAAACAGTTCTTGCCTGATCCACGTTTATGATGGGCATCCCGTAGATTGGGCTGCCTTCGTCTTCTCGAGCCGAAGGGTTCACAACGTCATTTGCGCCAATCACGATCGCCACATCTACATTTTCGATACGCGGGTTAATTTCATCCATTTCGACGAGCTGCTCATAGGGGACATCAGCCTCGGCCAGCAGTACGTTCATATGACCGGGCATACGACCAGCGACAGGGTGAATCGCATAACTGACCTCGGCACCATTTTTCTCAAGCAGTTCACCGAGCTCTTTTACCACGTGCTGTGCTTGTGCAACGGCCATTCCATAGCCGGGTACAATGCAGACATTGCTGGCGGCTTCGAGGATGTAGTAAGCGTCTTGGGGTGAGATGGGCTTAACTTCACCTTCCACAGATTTAGCTTGCTTCACTGCGCCAAAGCCACTGAATAGGACGTTAGCCAGGGAACGATTCATCGCTTTACACATGATATTGGTCAGGATGATACCGCTCGCACCTACCAGTGCGCCTGCGACAATTAGGATGTTGTTATTGATGGCGAAACCTGCCGCACAAGCAGCAATACCTGAATAGCTATTGAGCAGCGAGATGACCACAGGCATATCCGCGCCACCGATTGGAATAACGGCCATGATGCCGAGCAGTAGAGAGAGCCCAAGTACGATCCAGAACCAGACAGATTCAGGATTAGGGTCCATAGAAAGCATATAACCCGCGTACACCAGGCCAATCAGAATCAAACTGTTAACGATGCGTTGACCAGAAAAGACCACAGCACCGCTACCAACGATTTCGCTAAGTTTGCCGTAGGCCACGAGGCTACCGGTCAGTGTAATACCACCGATCAAAATCGCGATAATAATGGTGACGGCAGCGAACACGCTAACATCGGCACCGTATAGCGCAGCCCAGCCAACCAGTAAACTCGCAGCGCCACCGGAACCATTAAACAGGGCGACCATTTCTGGCATGCTGGTCATGGCAATTAGGCGAGCGGCAAGTGCGCCAATGATTGTACCAATCAATATACCCATACCGATCAACTTGAAGTCAACAATACCTTCAGCGGTCAGACCAGCAATAACGGCTATTAGCATAGCGAGGGAAGAGAGTAGGTTGCCGCGACGGGCTGTCGCCGGTGAACCCAGTTGTTTCAGGCCGAAGATAAAGAGCGCGGCTGAAACAATGTAAGAGAGGTTTGCGAGAATATGAATGTCCATTTATACGCCACCCTTCTTACTTTTAAACATCGCAAGCATTCGGTCGGTGACGAGGTAACCGCCTACAACATTAATGGTCGCAAAAGTTACAGCTGCGGTACCCAGGTACTTTGCAAGACTGTCATCAACTAGACCTGCCGAAAGAAAAGCACCAGCAAGCGTAATACCAGAGATCGCGTTAGCACCAGACATTAGCGGCGTATGCAGCGTGGCGGGTACTTTGGAGATCAGTTCAAAGCCGAGAAATATCGACAGCACGAGAATAAATGTCAGAAATACAATTTCCATGATCGGCCCCTTAACTCCTTAAGTTCTTAATGGCTGCATTGACGATTTCGCCGCCGTGGGTAATCATACAGCCGGCTAAAATGTCATCTTCGAGATCGAGATTGAAGGTTTTACCTTCTTCATCCCAAAACTCCGAAACCAGGTTAAATAGGTTGGACGAGTACATTTGACTCGCGTCCCGAGGGACTTCCGATGGCAGGTTGGAAACACCGATGATGGAGACACCATTCACATCAACGATTTCATCCGGTAAAGAACCTTCTACATTACCACCTGATTCCACTGCCATATCCATCAGGATACCGCCGGGCTGCATCGCCTCGACCATGTCTCTGGTAACAATGCGTGGTGCTGGGCGACCAAAGACTTGTGCCGTGGTGATGACGATATCAGATTTGCTGATAACGTCTTTCATTCCCTGCCGTTGCAGCTCTAATTGCTCTGGAGTCAATTCCTTCGCATAGCCGTCTTTGGTTTGGCCGGTTTCGCCGAGATCTATTTCGATGAACTTAGCGCCTACCGATCGAACTTGTTCTGCGACAACCGGCCGTGTGTCGAAAGCTTCGACCTTGGCGCCTAATCGCTTGGCCGTTGCGATGGCTTGGAGTCCGGCAACACCTGCGCCAATCACAAATACCTTAGCTGGTTTCAAAGTGCCAGCAGGGGTCATCATCATCGGCAGAATGCGATTCAGTTTTGCCGCCGCCAATATCACCATGACGTACCCTGCAAGGTTAGCTTGTGAACTCAAGGCATCCATTTTTTGGGCACGAGTCGTACGTGGAATCATTTCCATGCTAATGGCAGAAACCCCATGAGACGCCATGGCATCAACCAGTGCGTTTTCATTATAGGGGTCAAGATAGCTGATGTGGATCGCACCTTTTTTCAAGCCTGAGACTTCTTCGATCTCGGGCTTGCGTACGCGCAAGACGATATCTCCGTTGGCCAGGAGCGCGGAGCGATCGGTCGTCACGATCGCACCAGCTTCAGTATATTGGTTGTCAGAGAATCCGGCATGGTCACCGAGGCCCGCCTGGACCTCGACTTTGAGACCTGCGCTGGTCAGTTTCTTCACCGAATCGGGAATCAGAGCCACACGTTTTTCATTCGTATGGGTCTCTGCAGGCACGGCTATTTGCATGTGATACCTCGAGCTAGAGTAATGGCTTTTGTTCCGATCAACTCACTGATTTATAAGTCATTTTGTGTGAGTTGACCTCCCCCAAAATTTCAAGGATGGAAGGTAGCACGATCAATTTTGCAAAGCGAATAAAAAGAAGGAATGCCAGAGCATCCGAACGGTAATTGCACAACACAAGCGCTTTATGCCCACTTTACGCCCACTTTATGCAGAGAAGCCATGATCAATGACCAGTTCGCTCGCGTTGATATAACGAGAGTCATCTGATGCCAAAAATACAACACCGTTGGCAATGTCTGAGGGCTGGCCAAGGATGCCACCAGGCACGGTTGCCGCAACTTCCCAAGATTCAGCACGGTTAGCGCCATCCTTGCCGTTTAAACCCAGCTTTTCCCAAATGGCAGTTTCGATGATGCCCGGGTGGATAGAATTGACGCGGATATTATTGCCCGCCTGTGCACATTCTTTTCCAACCGATTTGCTGAGCAAGCGCACGCCACCTTTTGTCATCGCATAGGCACTCAGATTGGGTGAGGCCTTCAGGCCTGCAACAGAGGACAGATTAATGATTGAGCCGCCGCCGGACGCAGCGATTAGCGGAATACAGTGTTTCAAACCAAGAAAGACGCCATCGAGGTTCACGGCATTCTGTTTGTGAAAGTCCGCCAGCGACATTTCGGTAATCGGTGAGAAAATGGCAATACCTGCGTTATTCACGAGGATATCCAGGCTGCCATAGTCCCGTTCTATGGATGAAACAATGGCTTCCCACTCAGTTTCGCTGGTAACGTCATGATGGTGATAACTGGCATTTCCGCCGTTGGCAATGATACTTGCCACAGTAATCTCGCCTTCAGCGTCAACCACGTCTGTTAAGACAACCCGGGCTCCGCACGCGGCTAACGCGGTTGCACACGCGGCACCAATGCCCATCGCAGCACCCGTGATTAACGCAACTTTACCTGCCAGTTTATCTGTCGATGTGTTGGCGGCCATTTGAGTTCCCATCAATCAACTGTTTGACGGCGAGTGTGCCCGAGTCGTCCTACGCCGGCAACATTCAGCAGCATTCAGCGACAAATAGACACCGGCTCAAAATTGTCCGGTAAAAGTGATATAACCGCTGCACGCAATGTGGGGGTATTTGGTATGAGTTGGCAAAAAGAAACACAGGAGATTGAACTGCGAAGGGAATTGTCGAAGCAGCAGGGTGGTGCGGAAGGGATCGCCAAGCAACATGCGAAAGGCAGGCTATCGATTCGAGAGCGTATTGATCAATTAGTGGGTCACACTTTTGAAGAGCACGGCGAGGGCGCTGGGTTTGCCGAAAAGGACGAGACGGGCGCGATTAAGGCATTCTCGCCGGCCAATTATGTGGTTGGCTTTGGTGAATTGAATCGCCGCCGGGTGGTGGTAGGCGGTGAAGACTTTACCTTAAAAGGTGGCTCGCCCAACGGTGCCGGCTTGCGCAAAAGTGTCTATGCAGAAGAATTGGCTGTGCAGTTTAAAGTCCCACTGGTGAGAATGTTGGAAGGTGGCGGTGGCAGTGTCGCGGGCGGCGGCAGTAAACCGCAAACCGTTGGTTCCCCCGTAAACGCGGAGCCTAGATTCAAGATCATTGCCCAGGCGATGACTGAGGTGCCGGTGGTTTCTGCCGCCATGGGGCCGGTTGCCGGGTTTCCTGCCGGCCGCCTGGTTGCTTCCCACTTTTCCGTAATGGTGAAAGAAACGTCACAGATTATGGTAGCCGGTCCAGCGCTGGTTGAGCGAGCCCTGAACCGATCAATGAGCAAAGAAGAACTTGGCGGTTGGAAGGTTCATACCCGTTCCGGAATCTGTAACAACGTGGCCGATACCGAAGCCGAGGCATTGGCTCAGGTAGAGAAGTTTTTATCTTTCATGCCGCAGAATATTTGGCAATTAGCAGAAAGAGTTCACTGCACGGACGACCCCAACAGAGCGGATGACGCGTTGATTTCAATTGTGCCCAGAGATGGTCGTATCCCATTTGAGATGCGTGACGTCATTACCCATATTGTTGATCGAGGCAGCTGGTTCGAAATCTCGCCCTATTACGGCCAAGGCCAGATCACTGGTTTCGCGAGATTAAATGGTGCGGTGGTGGGGATTATCGCTAACGATTGCAAACACTTCGCCGGCGCGATGACAGCAGACGGTTCGCAAAAGGCGAAGCGCATGATGGAAATGTGCGATATGTTTCATATTCCGCTCGTCAATTTGCTCGACGAGCCAGGCTTTATGATCGGCCCAGATGCGGAGCAAGCGGCGACAATTCGCTATGGTATGAGTGCCGTGGCGGCAGCTGTCCAGTCCACTGTGCCCTGGGCCACGGTCGCTATCCATAAATCCTTCGGCGTAGCATCCGCAGCACATTTCGCGCCCAAGACATACAAGCTTGCGTGGCCCTCCTATGAAATGGGTGCATTGCCGGTAGAAGGTGGTGTTGCGGTGGCGTTTTATAAAGAGATTGCCGCTGCGAAGGACCCCGATGCCAAGCGCCGGGAGTTGGAAGAGAAGCTACTGGCGAATCGTAGTCCTTTTCCGGTGATGGAAAGTTTTGCGGTGCATGAGCTCATCGATCCACGCCAAACCCGCACCAAATTGTGCCGTTGGATTGACTGGATCGAGCCCAGTCTCGAGCATCTTAAAGGACCCGTGACCTGGGGTATGCGGCCCTGATGCAACTGAAATTGCGAATAACGGTTCGATGAAAAACTCGACAAGCTCACAACCTCGACAAAAGGTGAAAGCTTTTTGTCATAGAGCGGTCTATGTCTGGGTTATGATAATTATTCGGGAATATAAAGCTCACTGATGATTTTACGACGTCTTAGTTTGGGATTGTGTTTGGCTTTTTGTCTGCTGCTCAGTGCGGTCAGTCAGGCCAACCCCATAAATACCGGTAATCTTGATGCCAGGCTGATGAGCGTGCCGTCGCAGATTGCACCGGGTGCAACGTTCACGCTTTTGCTAGAGCATCAGATACGCCCTGACTGGCATACCTATTGGGTAAACCCAGGCGATTCTGGTGCTGCGACCAGGCTCACCTGGCGCGGACCTGAAGGTTTTACATTCGGCGACATCGCCTGGCCATATCCAGAACGCATTCCTTACGGACCACTGATGAACTATGGCTACCATGACCGGGTCGTGTACCCCATCCAGGTCACGGCGCCGGCTAACTTGAGCGGTGATTCAGTCACGTTTGATGTGAAAGGTGAGTGGCTTGTCTGTGCTGACGTATGTATTCCAGAACGGGGTGAATTGAAACTTAACGTACCCGTCGGCTCAGAGCTGATCATTGATCCAGAGATGGCGGAAGAGGAGATCGCAGCGCGGCAGCGAGTGCCTCAGCTTGTTTCGATACCGACTTCTGTTGACGCCGGCAGTGAAACAGTCACGCTTTCAATTTCGATGCCTGGTCTTGATCCCGATCGGGTGCAGTCGGTGGTCTATTATCCCTTTCTTGAAGCGCTGATTGACAACCCCGCGGAGCAGTTGCTGTCCATATCGGCAACCGGTATTGAACTGATCCTGACGCCTGGCTATGACTACACCGAGACCGCCAGTTTTGATGGCATTGTGGTGATTGAAG